>OLOO01000403.1_pt1 | contig 42087 bp, 45 predicted proteins | sample 1672621 | NCBI WGS metagenome assembly OLOO01 (sample SAMEA3136706, study PRJEB25190) | human gut metagenome | biome: human gut; feature: human-associated habitat; material: faeces | place: Austria | collected 2013 | reverse complement strand
ATAAAATTGGAAATCTCCAGAGTTGACGTTGATTTTCCGATAATAAGAGTTTCAACACTCGGAAACTGTTTTTTCACGCTTCTTAATTCAACATTAGGTTCAGCATCATTGAAATCAACGACTTTGACTCCATCGGCTACCTCAATACCAATAGTGGCTGAATTCCATATGTTGATACGGCGGTTTTTAAATCTAACTCCATTCATGATTTAATTTACTTCCTTTCTTTATCGTTTTTGATAGTTTCAGAATTAATATGCCGGATTTGGAATGGAGTAGAAGAAAAGAAATCCGCAAAAAAAATACAAAAAGAAAACAAATGCAGCATATTGTAGAAAAAGAAAACGGAGGATTAAGAAAATGACAAAAAGAGATTTCAAATTGTACGGGTCGTTGATACTGTATGCCCTGCTGCCGTCAGTGTATCTGCTGATAAGAATGCAGATTGTGGCGGTTAACGGAGTGAATATAAACATAATGGGGCAGATAGAGTGGTTTGACCTTATCGATGAGGTGCTGGTGACGGCGCTGACGGTTCCGTTATATTTTCTGCTAAAGCCGGATAATGGAAAGACAGCACCGAAAAAGAATTGTGCTGCGTTTCTGGTGTCGATTGCAGTGTATGCAGTATTTACAGTAGTCGTAATACTGAAAATTGGAAGCATCGCGAAATTCATGAATGCAGAAAATGCAGTACAGTACCTGTTTATACAGGCATTGTCAATGCTTGCGGGATTTGTCGGAACGTTCATGGTGATGGTATTTACGCTTAATGACGATGACAAGCTGGTGAGGCGGCTGCTTGTAAACAGGCTGTGCCTGCAGGTTGTGGCTGACTGGATTTTTATCTCCAGCTTCAAGGATGTCGGGGCGGCATATGCCGAAATTGCAGTTAACGCTTTGATTGGGCTGATTGCCGTATTGTCTGCATATGGTAAGGGATATCTGAAATTTGCGATGCCTGGGAAAGATTTTCTGAAGGATTGGTGCAAGATTGGAGCGTTTGCCGGCATTCAGATTTTTCTGGACAATTTTATCTACGCCGTAATGGTCTGTAAGATGGTTAATGCGGTATCGGAGTCCGGAAACTACTGGGTGGCAAACAACTTTATCTGGGGCTGGCTCCTGGTGCCGGTTACCTGCCTTGCGGAAGTCATCAAGAAGAACGACAAAGTCCGCCTCACAATGAAAAACTGCTGGCGGTATCTTATCATGATTTTTGCGGTATGGCTGATTACAATGCCAAAATGGAAATCTTTCATCAGTGGCCCGATGGCAAGCGATGGTGATGTCATCATAAAGATTGTGCTGCCACTTATTCCGTTCTACATTACATATATGATTTCTGCGGTCATTGATGGCTGGTTTGTATCTCATGGAAGGACAATATACAATGCGATAAACTCCCTGATTGTCAATGTAGGATATTACGGCGTCATATATTTTATGTTTAAACGCGGTATGTTTGCCGAGAACATGATGTTTATCATCGGTATGTTTGGCTGTGGCATGCTTGTCCATATGGTGGCCTCAATTCTGATGTACAGACTGGAAGTCATAAGGATGCAGGCGATGCCGGCAGATTGCCAGAAGAAAGCGGTGTAATGCAAAACACAAAAAAAATATACACACCCCAGCGGCCTTGGCCGCTGGGGTTTCTGTTTCTGCCGCAATCGCAGAGCCGAAAATCCGGCATATTGTATGCAGAAGAAGGAGGTAAAAAATGCAAAAAAATATTCTAATAAATAAGAAAACAGCAAAGAAGATAATAGCAGCAAGGCAAAAAACAATACAGAAAGAAAAAGCTGAAAAATACTGGGAAAAAGTGCGTATGCATGAGGACGGATGTGTGGCTGCGAGGCAGATGGAGATAGAAGCTGTCAGAATTGGAAAAAGATAAAATTTTGTATGCCGTATTTTCCTGCATATTGATTTTGTAGAAAAAATATGCACACAAAGAAAGGGGAATAACAATATGGCATATACAATTGATGGAAAATTAAAGGTAGCAGTTTCAAGCCGTGCGCTGTTTCAGCTGGAAAAGGAAGATGAAATCTTCACAACAAAAGGTAAGGAGGCATATGAAAAATATCAGATAAAACATGAAAAAGATATTCTTCAGCCCGGCGCCGCTTTTCCGGTCGTGAAAGCCCTGCTTGAACTTGGCGAAGATGATGTTGAGGTTATCGTTGTTTCAAGAAATACCGCAGATATGAGCCTCCGGGTGTTTAACTCAATCCAGGCTCACAATCTTAATATCTGCAGGGGATTCTTTACCGGTGGTGAAAGCATTATCAATTATCTGAAATCATTGGATATTGACCTGTTTTTGACCGCAAACGATGATTCAGCAAAGGCTGCTATTGACAACGGTATTCCGGCTGCAACGATGATTACATCAGCAGCGAAGTACATGACTGAAACGACAGAGCTTCGTGTTGCCTTTGATGGTGACGCTGTACTGTTTGGCGATGAGTCAGAAGCCATCTTTAAGGCTGAAGGCCTTGAGGCATTCGGTAAGAATGAGAGCGAAAAGGCTAACATCCCGATGAAGGAAGGCCCGATGGCGAAGTTCTTACGCGCCCTTGCGAAAATCCAGACAAAGCAGGAAAAAGAGGGGAAAAATAACGAAACAAAAATCGTTACTGCCCTTGTTACTGCCAGAAGTGCACCGGCTCATGCGAGAACAATCAAGACACTGAGAGCATGGGGAATCAAAGTAAATCAGGCTTTCTTCCTTGGAGGACTTGATAAAACTTATGTTTTAAAAGAGTTTAAGCCGCAGATTTTCTTTGATGACCAGCACGTACATACTGACCGCGCTTCACTTGTAGTGCCGGCAGGTACAGTTCCTTATAAATCAGATTCCGTTTTGGCTAAACCGAAGGAAGAGGAAAAGAAGGGAGAAAAATAATGCTGACGAAGTGGATTATCGATGGACGGAAAAAACCGTGGCCAACCTCTGAGTTGTTCGTCGGATACGATAGTCATGAAAGTGTACGGAGAGGACAGAAACTCCGTCCACGTCTGGTACACGCGAGCATAGCTCGCGGTATCATTGCAATCGGAAATACTGAAGCTGACGGCGTCAGAATGCTTTATACGATTGGAAGTGTTGACCAGATTAAGCGGGCTCTTGTAGAGCTCGCCCTGGAAGATAAAAGCAATGATGAAGAGAGTTTTAATTACGGTACTGAGGACATCTCAGATGTTGAAGAAACCGCTGACAGTAAAACGAATGAGGTGACAGTGCTGAACGTGTACAATGTATTTTCTGATTATCATCGACGGACGGCTCCATCGTCCGTGTCTGGTACACGCGAGCATAGCTCGCGGTATCATATTGACTATACGGCGCAGCGCCTTGATTTTATGCAGATGCGTGAAGTCTGAGAAAGGAGAAACCAATGAGAGAAGGGCCCAGATATGACTGGATTATTGCTGTTTCAAATTCTGCTGAAAGTGGAATCAAAATCTTGAAAACTTACTGCAAAGTAAGCGAGATTAAACAGATTTTGGTTGATTTGGCAAAAAGAGACGCAAGGAAAGATGCAGCTGCTTTTAAGCATGGTACAGATGATATCGACCAGCTGCAGGTTGTAAAACATGATGCTCCGTTTGCTGTTGACATCGGATTCACCGCCTACAATGTTTTTGATACATACCGTATTGATTACACCGCACACGAGCTTGAACACGAGAACTACAGTGAACCTGAAGACGTATTAAAACATATTTGAAAGGAGAATGTACTATGACAAGAATCTTTATTGATACTGATGACGCTGAAAATTATGAAGACATTGAGTCTGAGCTTGAGGCTTATAACATTGATTTTGATTACGATAATGGTGGTCGTATGATGGTTGATGATTCTGATGCAGACATTGTAATGGATATCATTGAGGACTTTGGAGTTAAAGCCTCCATTGTCTGAAAGGAGCAGGCATGGAAAAATACAAATGGATTTTTGCTTCTTCACGTGGTTGTGAGATAGAGATGACGGAAATCACATGTTCTGTTGATGAAGCGAAAGAATATATGCTTCTTAAGATAGCCGCTGAGGCTGAAAAATCAAATTATTGCTTTGCGTATCCTCCAAAATATGAAAAAGACCTGCAGATAGAAACAAGCTCTAAGACAGGCGAGGTGATTGCGATTAAGTGCCTTAATGTAGAAAAATTCTACGGCGGCATAATCAATTATCTTATGCGTCGCGCTGACAGGATACAGGAAGAGATAGTGACAACAGTTGAAAAGAAAGGTTAAAAACGGTGATAGATAGCCGCGGCTGTAAACCCCGATGCTTGCGTCGGGGATAAAGCCGCTTCGGCGATAGTCGAATAGTAAAAACGTGTTTTAAAAATAAAAATACTGTTTACAGATTTTAATATTCGCATGATGAATGCGAATATTTTTTTATTTTTTTCGCAAAAAAGTGTCCGATTATAAAATTTTTCGGCATATTAAATATGTAAGAAACAGAAAGGAGGCATGACGCATGCATACTTTAAGACTTAAGCTGGAAGTGGATAAAAACACAGCATATATCATGGAAAAGCGTTTTCGTATCCTGGCACATATCAGTAATCAGATAAGAAAACATGTGAAGAAGCTGTTATCAAGATTAGAAAATGACAAACAGTATCAACAGGCTTTGAATGAATATATACGATTTAAAAAATCAGAGTCTGATGACAAGCAGGTCGTAGCTGATATGAAGCGATTGTCAAAGTTCATGAATGAAACACGTGAAAGCATCGGATTGACAAAAAACGGGCTTGAGAAGTATGCAAGCGTAATGCAGCGTAGATATAAAAAAAATATTTCATCACACCAGGTACAGGCAGAAGTAGCTCATATAATGAAAGGGGTGGATGCGGTATTATTCGGCAATGGAAAAGATGTCCATTATAAGAAAGAATCTGATTTTCATACGATTCCGGGAAAGAGCCTAAGCGGTGTCGCAATTCGCTTTGACCAGAATAACGAAAAGCGCCAGATTGATTGTTATATCAAATGGAATGGTCTCAAAATTCCGGTAAAATATGATATTTCAAAACCAGATATGCCTGATGAGAAAAATTATATAAATGAATCTTTATCTATCGGAGTTATCAAATACTGTGAGATTGAAAGGCTGTGGTTTAAGAGTGGCTGGCATTATTATATAAAACTGTATATGACGGAGAATGCACCTAAGAAAATAACACCTGGAAAATCAACAATGGGTATTGATGAAGGACCTTCTACAATGGCTGCGGTATCAGAATCTTCTGTCTTTCTTGAAGAATTATCTCCAAAATGTAAGGACTACAACAAACAGATTGTATCCTTGCAGCGTAAGATTGATAAATCCACAAGGATGACAAATCCTGACAGATTTAATGAAGATGGAACAGCGAAGAAGAAAACGAAAGACCTTCCACCGTGGAAGTTCTCGAAGGCCTGCCAAAGAAATAAAGCAAGAGTAAGAGAATTATATCGCAGGAAGGCAGAATACACAAAATGTCAACATGAGACCTTATTGAACAGTATGATAAAAGATTCATCAATATTTATCAACGAACCGATGGACTTTAAGGCCCTTGCGAAGAAATCCCGCGAAACAAAGCGTCGGGATAAAGCCTCTGTGATAAAAAATGCTGATGGAACCGAAAAGACCGTATATAAATATAAACGGAAGAAACGTTTTGGAAAGTCAATCACAGACCGAAGTCCAAGTTTCCTCATTGCAAGATTAAAACAGAAATGTGAACAGTACAGCATGATATATCTGGAAACGGATAAGTGGAAATATAAGGCAAGCCAGTATAACCATGTTCTTGATGACTACATAAAAACAGCACTCTCAGAAAGGTTTAAGAACATCGGAGCCATAACCGTTCAGAGAGATTTATACAGCGCATTTCTCCAGTCATGTATGGATACTGTGGAAAAACCTGACAGAAAGAAATGTATACAACTATTTGATAACTTTGTAAAAATGCAGAATGACCTAATAACGGAAATGAAAGCATCCGGAAAATCATATCCGTCATGCTTTGGATTCTAGGAAACGCATAAGGTTTCCGGTAAGAACCGGAATGGTCTGATTTTTACCGGAAATCTTATGCTGAAATAACAGCAGACACAGATTTCCAAGTAACTTGTAAACCAGCACAGGAGGCAGAAATCACTCCTTCGGTTGTTAGTAAGGGAGCCTGAATCTTCGGATTCTTGTCATCTCTGAAAGCTGAGCCCGTAAAATGGAAGAGAGTCATGCAAAACCGTGAACCAGGCCATGCCTGAAAGATTGGCCGTCTGTTTCACGGAGATATACCTGCAGAGGTTCGCCTGCTACAGTGAAGCCCGAGTCCTCTTCAAGTGCCTGCTTGCAGGTGCGGGAATCCCGCGACTTTAGTCGTGTGGAGGTTTCAAAATTACATTCTGTTTTCATGCGCGGGTATTGATTACGAGTGTGTGGACGAAGAATTGTATATGCTGACTGATTGAAAAAATATGTGATATTGAAAATATGGCAGCCGAGATTTATCGGCTGTTTTTTTTTGGAGCTGAAAAATCCAGCATATTGTAAATATACAAAATATATACAAAGAGAAGGGAGAAAAAATCATGAAAACAATAGACTTAAAAAATCTTAGAATAACCGTAGAGCATTTTGTCAGCCTTCCACTGACTGTCACTGACTATATTTGTGAGGTCGTCGACAAACTTGGGTCGGCTGGGGCTTATATCAAACCGGGAATCGTGGATACTGACGAGCAGGAAAGAGATTGTCACCAGTTTTTCCTGAAATATTACCGCCAGCTTGGAAACGACTTGGAAGAAGAAAGGATATACTATCCATTTGTAACAAATATTAATGATATTGATATCATCAATATGATTGTTAAATATTTTTATGATGACAATTATGCAGCAGAGATTCTTCACTTTGCAAATGATGAAATTCGCGATTCGTCTGACGTAATTGTTAGGTATCCGGAGACTTCGTCTGATTCAGATGATTCAGATAGAAGGGAGATTGTATTGCCGATAGATTCGTCAATAATAGATGATTACGGAGATTTTGATGCGCTTGAAAAGCTGGCTGAACTGATGCATGAAAAAGGCCTAACACAAGACGATTTGCTCGTTGTCCTGAATGCGGTAAAACTGAAAAATATTGAAAAATAAGTACAAAAAATCTTCGCGTTAATTCGCGGAGATTTTTTTTGCATGCTGTAAAAATCCGGAATATTGTAAATATCCAAAAAATGCTCTGCTTTCTTAAAAATTCTGCATATTAATTATACAAAAAAAATTCTTAAAAAAGGAGGTAAAAAACTATGGGAAGAGCAGGAGCCGGAGGTGGCGGTGGCGGCCATTCGGGCGGCGGGCATTCATCCAGCCGGTCAAGCGGCGGCCATCATGTAAGCAGCGGAAGCAGTGGAAGACGGGCCGGTGGCGGAGGAAGTAGTTACAGCGGTCGCAGCAGTTACGGCGGCGGAGGATTCTATGGTGGCGGTTTCTATCCACGACCGCCAAGACGAAGTACCGTTATTGTCAGCAATGGAGGAGGCTTCAACTTTATTGTAGTGCTTATTATATTTATTGTTATTTTTTATTCTGTATTTGGCGGTTTCTTATCGCCTGATTCGTCTTCAACGAAAAGCGTACCAAAAAGTACACAGAATAGAGAACGACTGGAATCCGGTGTAGGATATGATAATAATTGTATTGTTGATAATATTGGCTGGTTTGACAACGTTACCAAAACAGAAAAATCAATAAAGAAGTTTTACGACAAAACTGGTGTGCAGCCATACATAGTCTTAAATGCTTACGACAGCACTCTACTTACGGATACAGCAAAAGAAGAGTATGCCAAGAAGTGGTATGATGAACATATTAAAAATGAAAGTACATTTTTGTATATGTATTTCGCTGAACCAGATACGGACAATGATGTCGGATATATGGCATACGTCAATGGAAAGCAGGTTTCATCTGTAATGGATTCTGAAGCTATTGAGATTTTCTGGGCATATGTTGACAAATACTGGTATTCTGATATGTCAACTGATGACATGTTCACAACCATTTTTACAAAAACAGCTGACCGCATTATGACAAAATCAACAACGGCTGCCGATGTCGGCAATAATGCAGTAAAAGTCATTGGCGTTATCGTTGTTTTTGCCGGTATCATCGTTGTGATGGTTCTTAGAAGAAAACATAAAGCTGAAGAGGCAAAAGAAACTGAAAAAATATTAAACACACCGCTTAACGGAGATTCCGAAGCGGATGATTTACTTAAAAAATATAAAAAAGGAGACTGAAAAATATGGGAATTTTAACAAGATTTAAGGATATTATGAGCGCAAATGTGAACGCACTGCTGGATAAGGCAGAAGACCCGGCAAAAATGATTGACCAGACGCTTCTGAACCTTAGAAAAGACCTGGCAGAGGTTAAGAAAGAAACAGCGGCAGTGATGGCTGATGAAAAAAATGCAAAAAGAAAAGTAACAGAATGTGAAAAATATATTGCTGATTACAAAGCAGCGGCAGAGAGCGCACTCCGTGCAGGAAATGAAGGCGATGCAAGAACACTTCTGGAAGCAAAGAAGAAGGAAGAGGAAAAACTGGCTGCGTTACAGAAAACTTATGATATGACATCTGCGAATGCCGATAATATGCAGGCAATGCACGATAAGCTGGTAAGAGATATTGAAAATTTGGAATCAAAGCGCGATTCAATCAAGGCGAAGATGGCAACTGCGAAGGCGCAGAAGCATATGAACCAGGTTCTTTCCGGCGGGGACAAAGCTGCAGCAAGTATTGATGCTTTTGAGAGATATGAGGCAAAAGCTGACAAGATGCTTGATGAGGCTGCGGCAATGACAGAGTTGAACAAAACGGCCGATGATAACACAGCAGATTCCCTGCTTGATAAGTATAAAAATGGCGGAAGCGCTGATGTAGATGCCGAGCTGGAGAAAATGAAGAAAGAACTTGGGCTGTAAGATTACGGCTGTTGGATTGAGATTTTGAAAATATGACGCCTGCCGATGGATGTCGGCAGGCTGTTTTTGTGCAAAGTAACGAAAAGTATAAAGAACTATAAAGCGAAATAAAAAGTATAAAGAACTATAAAAAGGTATAAAGACTTTTTAAAAGTGTGAATTATTAGAACGAGCTGCCGGCAAAAATGCCGGCAGCTTTTTTGCAAAAAAAACGGCATATTATATGTATAAACAACCATAAGAGGAGGACTTATGATGACTAATTGCATACACTGCGATATTGCCGAAAGGTATTCAAATCCAGATACAAAAATAAGCAATACATATGATATCTTGTGGGTAGGAATATCTGCAAAAATCGGAGAAGAGCCGCTTTCCGAGACTACGAACACAGGAAAGCTTGTTAAACAGATTGAAGCTGCATGTGGCAAGCCGGGATATAAGACCAATCTGGTCAAATGCCCGCCGGTTGATAAAAATGGAAAGTTGAGGTATCCAAACCAGGCAGAAATTGATTGCTGCTTTAAGAACCTGCTTGCAGAAATCGCAGAGGTCAAGCCGAAGGTCGTGATTCTGTTTGGAGAGAAAGTGTGCTCTGCCGTAGAGAAAAAATTAAACATAAAGTTGAAGCGTTGGTGCGGGTTTGAATATTTTGCGACAGAACATAACGGCATATGGTATTTGCCGGTACAGCATCCGTCTTACATATACGTATACAAAAGAAAAGAAGCAGAAAAATACGTTGAAAAAGTAGCTGAGGCAATTGGGAGGATTTCTGCTAATGATGTATGTACGATTTTTAATGTTGTCATGAATACCGCTTCGGAAAAAATCGTCAAGAAAAACAAAAAAATCTAAAAAAATATACAAAACTCACCACCAGGCAAGTCCATTCCGGTAATGATTCTGCATATTGTATGTATAAAAACAAAAAGAAAGGAGCAAAAAAATGCTTAAAGAAAAGAAAACATACAAAGACGATATGCTGGTCGGGGATTTGGTAGAGAATCGGGAGTTCGACGTTAACTGCAATTTCGAGATATACGACTGTACCGAAAAAGGCTCTGATTGGCAGAAAGGCGCGAAGAAGATTTTTTCTACAATAAACGAAGGCTGGGTCATCCCGAATGATAAAATTCTGGCAATGAGAGTGCAGCATATCGCTCTGGATATAGAACGAAAAGCGTTAGTAATTGAAGCCGGAACGGTTGCCTGAGAGGAGATGATAATATGTACGATATTTTGGATATTTCAAGATATGTTTTGTATTACGCCAAGAAATGCGGACATGGATTGTCTGTCTTGCAGCTGATGAAAATTCTGTACTTCGTGCAGGCGCAGTTTCTGATAAGCAGAAAGAAACGTGCTTTCTCAGATGAGATTGTTGCCATGGACTGGGGGCCTGTGGAGAGAAAAGTCTGGTCGCATTACAAATCCTGCGGAAATGGCTATATTCCAGTACTTCTTGGAATCAATTTTGTAAAAGAAGAAAAAGAATATACAAAAACAGCGGAAAAAATATACATTGAAGATATTAAGTTGATTAACGGTATTGTAGACCTGCTGCTTGGATATGACAATACATATTTAATGAGTATCATTCGGAAACAGCCACCATTCATGAAAGGGCTGAAGAATTTTCCCGGATACGAGATTTCGGATAAAGACATGATGGACTTTTTCAAGTAATTTTCTAAAGAGAAGAGCGAAAAGCTTTTCTCTCTTTTTTCGCTTTTGGAAAAAAAATTACATATTAACTGAGAACGGGAAATCCCAGGCTGACAAAAAGTCGTCCGCGGTCCAAATGCACGCGGGTCTGAATTCCCGTTCGTACACTACACTCAGCCTTGCGGCTTCGCTCGCGCACTTCATACTGGTTGTAAGCCGGAACGGCGAGCTATCAAAAAAATGAATAAAAAATTGCTAAACCTGACAGCCAGTAAAAATTTTTGCCGGCTGTTTTTTGTGTGTCTGTACAGATTCTTAAAAAATTCAGCATACTAAATATAGAAACAAAAAGCATACAAAAAGAAATTCGCAAAAAAAATTTGGAACGAAGAAAATTTGGCATAATGAAATAAAGAAAAGATAAGCAAGAGTGAAAAGAAAAAATAATAGTAAAAAGGGGGGGGGAAAAATGAGCATAAAATTATATTTGTCTATAGCAGGTATAGTAATTATTGTTGTAACAATAGTTACTGGGTTAGAAATTCGTAAAATATCAAAAGAAATTAATGAGATTGATATTAAAAAATAAACCGTCGCATTCTTGTGACTTTGATAACTCATTGGCTATGCCGAATTCGTTATATTTATTCTGGTACCGAGCCGGTAACGGCGAGGTATCACCAGATTTCAATAGTCGTGAGTTAGAAAAAGAATTAAACAAGAATGGATAAAAACGCCAAGTTTGACAGCCAGCAAAAATTTTGCCGGCTGGTTTTTTTGTGTGATTTTACAGATTCCTGAAAAATTCGGCATATTAAATATATATAAAAAAACAAATGAAAAAAAATCCGCAAAAAAAATTGGAAACGAAAAAGATTTGGCATAATTAAATAAAAGATAAAAAAGAATGAAAGGAAAAAATAATGAAAATTAGGTTACAGTCAGGAAAAACAATAGAGGATGCTTTACTTACTGCGGTGGAGTGTTTAAAAGAAAATGAAGAAAATTATCAAATGGTGAAAGGTTGCGCTACATTATATGTAACCTTGCTTGATGAAAATGGAAATGAGTCGCCGCATAATAACGAGGAGTTTGTTATAGGTGATGATGGTATGTATAACCTGAACGATGTTTTAAAAGAAGATGCAAAAAAACATATAATCTCTAATATGGAAATGGAAATTTCTTCATTATACGAGAAAGAGTTTTCTCTACAAAAAGAGATTACAGATACACAAGCAAAACTCAAAAAGGCAATAGAACGTAACTTTAAAACTAAAGATAAATGGGCTGAATCCCTTAAAGGAAAGCAAGAACAGCTAGAGCGATTCGTTTCCGTTGAAAAACCAAACCTTGAAAGTATAAAGAAAGCCTTTGAAGCTCATAAAATTACATACTTCATCAAAACAGAAGAACAATCTCTTCCGTATTATTACAACAGTAAGGGAAAAAAGAAGGTTGCATTGATTGCATGTGTAATTCATGCAGATATTGGTGATGTTGGATTCTTCGCCAGAGAACATTATCATTCTTATGGACAGTTTAGAATGGTATCAGAAAAATGGCGCCCGACTGATAACCAATACATCAATTATAATTAACGGAGAACGGGAAATCCCCGGCCGACAAAAGTCGTCCGCGGGTCAAATGTTCCGGTTTTAGCTTCGCACGCGGGTTTGAATCCCTGTTCGAAGTCTGGTTACGAGCGCAAAGCGCGAGTTATCAAATGCAGAGTAGACGCTCTTAGGGAATACGTGAAGAACAATGGGAATTAATTACAACAAAATCAAAGAAACAATCAAAGAAACAATACAGCTAGAGCAAAAGCTGGAAAATGGCGAAGAGCAATATAAAGATATCCCAATTGCGTCCATGTCTGCTGAAGAGGTACTAAGCAAAATTAACTCTGGCGGATATGTTTATAATATCGAAGGCGGTCTTACAACTTTGCAAAAGCTTGCGGAAAAAGAAAAAAGAAACAAACAAAAAGAAAGAAAAGAAGGAAGATAATGCAGATGAAAGTGGATTATGATGAGCTTGATAAAATTAGGAAACGACTCATTACAGACCCATCGTACAACGATATAGAGATAGTAAGTTCTTCGCTGGAAGAATTTCTAAACGATATTCAAAAACCAGGTGTGAAATTTACAACAAAAGGTGGCATTGAGGAGCTGAAAAAGCGCGTTGAACGCGAAAAAAAAGAAAAAAACAACAAAAAGGAGAGGTAAAAATGGCAAAAAATACTAATTTCTACGGAGCAGACAGTATCACAGTTCTTGAAGGGCTTGAAGCCGTAAGGGAACGTCCTGGTATGTACATCGGCAGCACTTCAAGACGAGGACTGAATCATATGATTTATGAAATCGTTGATAACTCTGTTGATGAACACATGGCAGGATTCTGCAGTGAGATTTGGGTAACATTGGAAAAAGACGGTTCTGTGACCGTGAGAGATAATGGGCGAGGAATCCCTGTTGGAATGCATGAAAAAGGTGTTTCTGCAGAGCGTTTGGTATTGTCTACTCTGCACGCTGGCGGTAAGTTTGATAATAAATCATACAAAACCAGCGGTGGTCTGCACGGTGTCGGTTCTTCTGTCGTGAATGCGTTATCAAAACGTCTTACTATTGATATTGAACGTGATGGTGGCCTGTTCCATGACTCTTACGAAAAAGGGCATCCAACAACAGAACTGATTGACGGCCTGCTCCCGATGATTAAGAAATCAAAAGGACACGGAACTACAATCAATTTCCTGCCGGATGATGAGATTTTTGATACAGTGAAGTTTGGAGCAGAAGAGGTAAAGAACAGGCTGCATCAGACAGCTTACTTAAACCCGAAGCTGATAATTCACTATGAAGACAAGAGAAAGAAAGAAGTAGAGTCAATTACTTTTCACGAAGAAGAAGGTATTATCGGTCTTGTGAAGTCTATGACGAAAGACTCTGAAACAGTGCAGGATGCGCCGGTTTCTGTTTCTGGAAAGAGTGACGGGATTGAAGTTGAATGCGCTTTTCAGTACACAACAGAATTTCACGAAAATGTGACCGGATTCTGCAACAGTATCTACACAACAGAGGGTGGCACTCACCTGACAGGCTTTAAAACAGCCCTGACAACACTTATCAATACATATGCAAGGGAGCTTGGTATCCTTAAAGAAAAGGACGCAAACTTCACCGGAGCGGACGTAAGAAACGGTCTCGTGGCTGTTGTTTCTGTAAGACACCCGGACCCGAGATTTGAAGGCCAGACAAAGACAAAGCTGGATAACCCGGATGCTGCAAAAGCGGTTTCATCCGTTATCTCAGAACAGCTGCAGATGTATTTTGACCGTCACTTGGAAGAACTGAAAGCTGTTATCGGCTGTGCTGAAAAGTCTGCAAAAATCAGAAAAGCAGAAGAAAAAACAAAAACAAATATGCTGACAAAGCCGAAGTATTCTTTTGACAGCAATGGAAAACTGGCAAACTGTAACTGTAAAGACCCGGAAAAATGCGAAATCTTTATCGTTGAGGGTGATTCTGCGGGCGGTTCAGCTAAGACAGCAAGAAATCGTGAATTTCAGGCAATCTTTCCAATCAGGGGTAAGATTCTGAATGTGGAAAAGGCAAGCATCAATAAAATCCTGGCAAATGCCGAGATTAAAACAATGGTTTATGCTTTCGCCTGTGGGTTCTCTGAAGGGTATGGCAATGACTTTGACATCTCCAAATTGAGATACAACAAAATCATTATCGCAGCCGATGCGGATGTGGATGGGGCACATATTGCCACACTACTCTTGACCCTGTTTTACAGATTTATGCCTGAACTGCTTTATGAAGGACATGTATATATCGCGATGCCGCCATTATACAAAGCGATTCCGAACGGAAAGAACGGCAGAGAAGAGTATCTGTATGACGACAAGGCACTTGAAAAATACAGAAAAACACATAAAGACTTTAAACTGCAGCGTTATAAAGGTCTCGGAGAGATGGATGCGGAGCAGCTGTGGGAGACTACTATGAATCCGGCGACAAGGATGCTAAAGCAGGTTGAAATTGAAGATGCGCAGGCAGCTTCAGATTTGACAGCCTTACTGATGGGGAATGAGGTACAGCCAAGAAAAGAGTATATTTACAGTAACGCGACAGAAGCAAATTTGGATGTGTGAAAGGAATTAAGGTATATGACACAAGAGGAAATACTTGCTTTTCTAACACGAAAAAGAACGCAGGAGGAGTTAAGGGAATATGTCAACCCGGATGGAAAATTAAATTATTTCGGAACACAAAAAATATTGAATGATTATTGTAACAGATGGAAACTTAACGAATGTGAGTCTTATTTGTATGTATTATTGCTAGAAGAAAAAAATGTATATATTGGAGAAACTGAAGCTATTTTTAAAAGATTTCGCAGACATTTTTCTCTTAATAGTAACAATTATGCGGAATTTGAAAAAATATATCCTGCAAAAAGCGTATATGAGGTTGTTCCACTTGGGAATGCAAATAAACATACTAGACTGTTATACGAAAATGCTTTAACTGTATTATTTGCAAATAAGCTCAGTATGCTACAAGTGAGGGGAGGACATTTCTCAAATCCTAATATAAACATTGCTTATGATACAGAAAATTTGCGAATTCATGGTTACAGTATTTTCAATGAAAAAATACGACCAATAAGAGAAAATACATATGAAGCATTTCAAAAAATACAAAAAATGTATAGAATTTACCCAAATCTTGATATTAAATAAAATGGATTGCGCCGGAAGAAATTCTGCCGGCATTTTTTTCGCAAAAACTTTCTTTCCGGAAAAAATTCCAGCATACTAGAAATAGAGCAAAAAAAAACTTAAAAAAGGAGACTTTGTCAATGGAAAAATTGTCGATGGAAGAATTGGAAGAACTAAAAGAAAAAGAATTCGATGAAATAGCCGAAAGAATCCAAAACACAATATCACTGTTTAGAAAAATTGCCTGCGTTTTGGCGGTGATAATTGCCGTTGCGTTTATATTTTTTCACGTGCGGAAGGATTACAATAATTATGCCGGAAGTCAGCTTGTGACGGCTGAAGTGATTAATGTTGAGGGCGCCAGTGATAAAAATATTAGTGTTACATATCGGTATAATATCGCCGGCAAGGAATATGAATCAAACAAAGTACAGTATACGGAAAAAATTAAAAAAGGAGACAAAAAAGAAATCCGGGTTAAGAAAAACAACCCAGAAGTGATTCTTGAGTACAATGATATCAATTTTATTGTAATATATGATGTAGTGATTGGATTGTGCCTTGAGCTGGCAGTTTTGTGGCTGTATGCAATGGCAACTTGTATGCTTGAGGAAGTTAAAGCGGAGGATATCGTGTTTACGATGACGCCGGGCGTAATATTTTCGTCAATCGTGGAAGAGAATAAGAAGAAAAACGAAAAAATAAATCCAGAACATAAGATTTAAATCACCCGGCAGAAATTCTGCCGGCAGGTTTTCGCAAAAACTTTTCTGCCGGAAAAAATTCCAGCATATTATAAAGAAGCAATTTCAGAAAGCGAGGAAAATTCCAATGACAAACAAAAATACTACGAAAAAAACAAGGAAAGCAAGAAAAAACTTTCCACTCATTAAGTTTATTTGCACCATATTCTTTTTTGTCGGCACCATACTTTTTGTAATCAATGCTGTAACTGATTACAAAACATATACAAACAGCGAAATTGTGAAAGCTAATGTCATTAATGTGTCTGGTACAAAGAACGACATGCTGAATGTCAAATATAGATATAACTATGACAGCAATAAATACGAGGAGAGTGCTAAGCAATCCGTCGGTGAAATTAAAGCGGGTGACGAAAAGGAAATCCGGATACGAAGAAATGCTCCGGAACAAATAATTACAACGCCAATAAAGACCGCGGTAATGCATAATATTGCCTTTGTGCTTTGTCTTTTCGCATACGTAGCAGCATCAATTAACCTTGTTAAGCTGATTGGCTAAAAATAATATTTTCTGCCGGCAGAAATCCTCTGCCGGTATTTTTTCGCAAAATTTTTCCTGCCGCCAAAATTCAAGCATATTAAAAATAAAGCAAAAAAAATACGTAAAAAGGAGCATCTGCCGATGGGAAATATGGAAGATATGGAAGATTTGGAAAGACTAAGAGAAAAAGAGTTCGCTGAGAGAGTCGAAAGAATTCAAAATGCAATGTCGCGGTTTAGAAAAATTGCCTACATTTTGATGGTGATTGCCGCTGTGTTTATGTTTTTTCACGCGAGGAATGATTATAACAATTATGCTGGAAGCCAGCTTGTGATGGCTGAAGTGATTAATGTTGAGGACACTGATGATGAAAATATCAATGTAGTATATCGGTATAATATCGCCGGTAAGGAATACGAATCTGACAAAATACAATACACAGAAAAAATCAACGGAGAACGGGAAATCCCCGGCCGACAAAAAGTCGTCCGAGGGTCAAATGTTCCGGTTTTAATTTCGCACGCGGGTCTAAATCCACGTTTGAAGTCTGGTTACGAGCGCGAAGCGCGAGTTATCAAAAAAGGAGACAAAAAGGAAATCCGGGTTAATAAAAACAACCCGGAAATAATTCTTAAGCATAATGATATCAATTTGGTAATATTCTACGATGTAATGATTGGATTGTGTCTTGGATTGACGGTTTTATGTATATATGAGATGGCAATCTGCACACTACCGTCTGCGGTGGAGGAAGTTAAGACGGAAAGTGTTGGGTTTACAACGAAGCCGGGGGTGACGTTTGCGTCAATCGTGGAAGAAAATAAGAAGAAAAACGAAAAAATAAATACAGAAAAGAAGATTTAAATTACCCGGCAGAAATCCTCTGCCGGTATTTTTTTCGCAAAAACTTTCCTGTCGGAAAAAATTCCAGCATATTGTAAATGTAAAAGCAATTTCAGAAAGCGAGGAAAATTTAGATGACAAACAAAAAGCTTATTAAACTTATTTACTCCGTATTCTTTTTGGCCGGCATGGTCGGCATCATACTTTTCGTAATCAATGTCGTAACTGATTACAAGACATATACAGACAGCGAAATTGTGAAAGCAAATGTCATTAATGTATCCGGTACGAAAAACGGCATGCTGGATGTTAAATATCAATACAACTATGGCGGCAAGAAGTATGAGGAAAACGTTAGGCAATCCGTCGGCGAGATTAGAGCGGGAGACGAAAAAGAAATTCGGATACGGAAAAGCATTCCAAAAAAAATAATTATCACGACAATAACGACTGTAATATGTAATAATATCGCTTTTGCTCTTTCTCTTTTTGCGTCTTTGGCGACGATAGTTTTGTTGTTTGGCTTGGCAAAGAAAAAGCAGAAGAAGATTCTGATATTGAAATTTAATATTGAAAACCTGCCGGTATTTTTTTTCGCAAAAAGCTTTCGGCCGGCAAAAAATCAAGCATACTAAAATAGAACAAAATACTTCTTAAGAAATGAAAAAAGGAGCATCTGCCGATGAAAAATATGGAAAATCTGAAAAAGCTAAAAGAAAAAGAATTCGCTGAGAAAGCCGACAGAAGCAAGAACACAATATCGCTGCTTAGAAAATATGCCTTCGTGCTGGCAGTAATCGTCGCTGCGCTTATGCTTTTTCACGCGCAGAAGGATTACAACAATTATGCTGGAAGCCAGCTTGTAATGGCTAAGGTAATTAATGTCGAAGGTGCTGATGATAAAAATATCAATGTAGCATATCGGTATAATATCGCCGGTAAGGAATACGAATCTGACAAAATGCAATACCTAGAAAAAATTAAAAAAGGAGATAAAAAAGGAATCCGAGTTAAGAAAAACAATCCGGAGGTGATTCTTAAGTATAATGATATCAATTATGCCGTGCTCTGTGATGTATTGATTGGATTGTGTCTTGAGTTGGCGGTCTTATGGATGTATAAGATGATAATCTGTATGCTGCCGTCTGTGGATGAATAAGCTAAGGCGGAAAGTGTTGGGACTGCGACAAAATCATGTGCGTAACATTTGCACAATTGTGGAAGAGAGCAAAAATAAAAACAAAAAATAAGTAATTCTAACAAAAAAGCCTACATGTATTTTTCTAATCGTAATCGGTATTTTGCATGTTAATTATGCAAAAAAAATAAAGAAGGGAGAAAAAAATAATGAAAACATATACACAAGATTGCTTATTCACCAACAGTTTTTTGTGCACCTGAAAAGCAACAAAAATAATTGCAAAAAAAATCTGCAAAAATATCACCAGCCGGTAAAAAATTCGGCATATTGTTTTTTGCAGAAAAAATAAGGAGGTACTCTTATGGACGACAAAAAAGAAACAACAAAAACAACACGTATCGCAATCGTATTGCTCGTATTGCTTCTGGCAGCGGCGGCCGGGGTTTTTGTGTATACATTAAGCATACATGATTGCTATAAAAACAGCGCCCAAGTGACGGCAGAGATTGATGATATCGCAATTGACAGCCAGAGTAACGTGCAGGTAACTTACAGATATACATACGACGGCAAAGAATATACGACACAACGTTCATCCCGTGTTGAAGAAATGAAAAGAGGAGACAAAAAAGAAATTAAAATAAGCAAGACTGATAAGTCAGAAGTTCTGCCATACGAATCTGAAGCTGAATACATACTGCCATTTGCAGCAATTGATGCAATGCTGCTACTGCTTGTGTGGGTGCTGTGGCTAAAATGTGTAAAGAAAAAATAAGATGCAGGAGGGTTACAGTATGCCGGAAGAAGAAATCAGCAAGGAAAGAATAATAAAAACAGGGCGAATGTTAGAAAAGGCTAAAAATATAGCTGTTATTATACTTATTGCTTTTCTTGTAATACCATGTGTGTATACGGTTAAAGATAGCATTAATACACATAACGATTACAAAAACAGTGTGCTTGTAGAAGCTGAAGTAATTGAGGTTCTTGGGTACGAGAAAGACGAGGTCGTCATCAAATACGGATATCAAGTTAAAGGGAAAACATACGAAGCAACAGCCATGCGAGACAATAAGAGTATCAAGCCTGGAGACAAAGAAACAATCAGAGTCAGCAAAAAAGACAGCAAAAAAATCTTTAAATACAACTCTGAACCGGAAGCAATCTGGAATGATATCTTCCCTTTATCCAGGCTGTCCTGATTGCTATCCTGATATTTGTTCAGAACCTGGATGAGAAAATAGATGATGGGCGAAAAGCAAGAGGGGAAATAGAAGACGCTTAAAAATAGCAAGAAAAAACTATACCGGCAGGGAAACCTGCCGGCATTTCTTTGCCTGAAAAATTCAGCATATTGTATATGTACATAAAAACACCGGATAAACCGGAAATACAAAAAGAAAGGAATTAAAAAAATGGACAAAAATTACAAACCAAATGAGAGACAGCAAAAATGTAAGAATGCCTTCCCGTATATGGGGAAAGAAATGAACAAGACATACTGCAGAAAACTGATGCAGGAAAGAAAAGATGCAGACGAAGATGATATGTCTGTATGCGTCGGCAATGAGCAGTGTGAGAACTGCCCGGACTATGAAAGCCGGTATATTGAATATCCGATTCAGGTCAACAACATCAAATGTGATAAAATGAAACAGCTGATGATGGGACGTGCCGGTAGTTTGGTCAAGATTCGCCCGTGCAATAAAGAATATGGAGGTAAAACATATCTTGGCCTGTATCTCGGAAATCAGCCGTGGTCTCAAACGGTCAGTTACAACAACAAATCAGGCGAACTGACTGTCGGAATGGCAACAAATCCGGCGATTTACGTTTTTGATTTGCAGAAAATTATTTTTGGTGCTGAGAGCTGGTGGAGCATTATTGAGAATCCGGAAGAACTGAAGGATATTACCGATGATGATATCAATAGTCAGTGGTATGTTAAGGCGCTGAAGGCGATGCATAAGGAAGAGCCGGAGGAGACGATAGAAGAGAAGCTGAAACGCATTTTTGAAGCGGTGAAAGAACATCCTGAAAACTTTGAAGCTGCAAATAAGATTCGGCTTGGAAGATATTATGCCTTTGCAAAACCTTTTGATGTTACCTTTGAAAATGATGAGAGGGTGCAGGTTTCTGAAGGCTGTGTTTGCAGGATTAAGAATGACGGAAATGTTATTTTTGAAGGTTCTGGAGCAGAGATGCCAGAGAAAGCTTTAGGATACATTAAGAAAAATGCAGCAAAATACCTGGTAGATGTAACAAAATTGTTCTGATTTTTTTGAAAGACAGTGGATTTTTTCACTGTCTTTTTTCTTGCCAGAATCTTGCATATTAAAAACAATATGGGAGAAAAAAATAATATTAAACACCGGAAAAAATTCTGCATATTAGATGTAAGAAAAGTTGGAATTATGGAGGAAAAAGATGAAGACTGTTAAAATTTTATATGCGCCAAAATGTATTAAAAATGCAGAAATGTTAAATGGCTTTTTTAATGTTGCCGGAATGTTGACTTATATTACGACACGAGAACGGAATCAATGTTAATACGATATATTTTTGAGTCTGCAAGATAATATTTGTGTTGATGAAAAATACCTGAACGAATGTATCAACAATTTTCAATTGCAATTTTCAGAAAATGAAATTCAAGAATTACTAATGATTGCAAAGATATATGTAAAATATAATATCGGTCAGCATTGTATTAATTGTAAGTCAATAATGCAAAAATGTAATATTCGGCAAGAACAAGAAATGATTGCTGAGGCGCAGAATATGTTTGTGAATACCTATTGCGAATTATCGAAAAAGGCGAATGATGAGACTAACTTAATACGATATGCGATGTCAAAAATGGCGCTCTATATTAATGAGACTTGCAGAATGCTTGGAGATAAGCCATTGGTTTCAATCTCAAAAATACTGAGAATGCTTAATATCATTACATTCAACAATACTGATTTTGTAAGTGCATATCTGCTTGAAGCGGAAATACTTGAAAAATTCGAAAGTAAAGACGTAACGGAAATGATAAAAATATGTTATGAACAGGCGTTTTCACTAATTAATGAGTCTTCGGAATATGCAAGCCGCCTGTATTGTATGCGTGGACGTTTTTGGGAATCCATTGGAGACAAAAAAGAAGCGTTAAAAGACTATAAAAAAGCATTGTTGTTAAACCCTGATGAATGTCAAGCAATGCTTGGAGTTGGAAGTTTGCTTATGTTTGATGGAAAATATACAAGTGCAGAGCTGATGTTTGAAAAAATCTTAATAAGGTTCAGCTCAGATATTGGAGCAGAAGAAAGGTATTGTATTAAGAGGGCTTCTGAAAAACTTATTGCGTTGTATGGAGATTTAGATTTTAATTCCGAAGAATATAAACGTATTGCTGAATTTGCATCGTTTCTTTAACGTTGTTTTTTCCTCATATTAATAATGTATCAAAAAAAATAACAACGAAAAGGAGATTAAATTATGGGTATGTACGATACACTAAACGGTGAACAGGTAAAATGTTTTCCTTGGTTTAGCTTTTATGTGTCAGCAATGGACACAAAGGGCGTTGTCACAAGTCATGGTGGAGATTTAAAGTATTACGGTAACGGAAGCGAAATCCCTTACCGCTCCCTGGCTTACAACTATGGCAAAAACTTCATTATTTTTGATTTCACTCCGGAACTTGGCACTGATGAAATCGGAGAATGGGTTGCACATGTAATTGAGGATGGACATCTGAAAGTTTCCCTTTACAGAAAAGATGCTGATGATGAATTTGAAAAAATGCTTAAAAAAAGCACCAAAAATATCGGCTATTATGGCGATGGCAACTTTAAGTTTAAGACGCTTGAAGATGTAAATCAGTATGCCAAAGAGGCAAACGCATTGCGTTGCCAGATTACTGATATGTATAAGCCGGCCAATGCGATTATGAGAGAGTGGTCTAAGACACTTCATGAATCTAAGAATCTGGAAAAAGGAAGCGAAGAATATGCCGCATTTCAGGAAAAAGTGCATGGCTTTATCAAACGGCATGATGAAGAACTGGCTAAAATTAAGCCAATTATTTCTAAACTCAATAAGGACTTTGTTGATAAATGGATAGAAAAAGATTCTGAGGAATACCTCAAGATGTCTGATTTTGGTGAGAGTGTTGAAGCCGGTATCCTGACATTGAAATTCAGAAAAGAACAGGAAAAAGAATCTGTAGAAAAGATTGAAGAAGCAAAAAAGCACAACATCTTTTTTGACCGCCAGAAGGAGTGGCAGCTTTACTGCGAGTACTTCGAAAAAACATACGGAAAAATGCTTGAAAAAGAAGGCGAGGAGTTTTGGAAGAGGTATTTTGAGTGGTGCGAGATTGCTGATGAGGAAAGAGAGAAGGTTGATGAATTAAGGAAAGAACTGGGGGTTTGATTGTATATTGAGAAAGAGTGAGAGCGAAGTTTTTGGCTTCGCTCTTTTTGTGTGATTTAAATGCTATCTGTCCTCTAAATCATCATATGATGAATCGTTGTTATGAAAGAACTCTTTACTTTTTGGTATCTCCACTTTAGATTTACTTTCCTGAGTGCACTTTGTTTTTTCCTTCTCTATCTTAATGGATTGAATAATCTTTTCAATATTTAAACCAAACGATGTCAATATTGCATAATTTTTTCTGGTTTCTCTATTATTACTACGAGAAGATATTACGCCGGCTATGTCTCCGTTTTTATAGATAAAAATTCTGCCTTTTCCGCCTTTGGAATATTGATAATCTTTAAGACCAAGAAAATCTAAAGACTGCTTTTGATAATTTGTATTTTCTTTTAATGGTTGAATGATAGTCTTATAAAAATCGTAACACTTATCTGGAGCTAAATCAGCAAAAGAAATTTCCGGCTGTGCAAAGCATTTTTCAATTGCTGGAATTAATATTTTTTCATATGTTGTGTGTAAAAAACTAAAATAAAAATCTTGTCTGTTTCTGGAAAGATATTCAGTATTAAATATTAATTTATCAATTGCGTCAAGGTTAATATTTGGTACTATCTGCAATAATGCCTTTTGTATTTTTGGACTTAATTCGTTTTTAAAAAAGTCGCAATATTTAATATGTTTTCCTTTATCATCTACCAATACAGAAGATGTATTCATTGCATATTTCACACCAGCATCAGCAGAAACAACTCTTTCATCGACAAGAGGAGCCAAAGATGACCCACAATCATATACTGGAGATATTCGAATATTATCAGAGGATTGCAATAATGCCCAGTTTCCATTATGTCTATCTGTATTGCCGATAAAAGCATCAACAATGAACATCTTATAGTAAAAATCACTTAGCTGCTCCTTAGGTATAATGTCATCCATTTTATTAAAAACCTCATCCATGTATGAGAATGACAATTTTTTAGCGTGAGTATTATCAAGACTACTCAATTCCAATTTATTAATTTCATACATCATTTCTCCATTTTCTCTTACATCTTGACATGCACATGCTATTTTTGTGTTTCCTCTCTCGTCGATGTATTCTCCAAGAATTGTTTTTTGTGCTGGAATCCCGATAATATTATAAATAGAGCATGATATATGCTCGGAAATAGCATTGTTAATATAAGATAAATCGCGCCCTTTTTCCCTAATTGGGTCAGGAAACTTTAATAAGTACTTGTTTCCATCATCCATCAATATCGTTTTCTTTTTTTCGGAACCAGCATACTCGTTTAATAATGTTTTTGTAATATGTTTGTTTAAATTCATTCTGCAAGCCCCCTTTTTAGTTCTGCTCGAATATATTGAAATTCGTTCAAAGTAATATACCCATCACTTAACATACTTTTAAGACACGCGTCAATTATTTCGTAAGCAAAAATCAATTCCAGATAATTATCATCTGTTTTATTCTGCAAGTATTGCTCTTTCTTCTGCAGAAATTCGTTGTATTCATTATCAATAAGAGATAAATCTTTCTCACTAAAAATTTCTTTGATGTGTTTCATGCCCGCACCTCCGTTCTATATATTATTATACCATAGTAGTTGACAACTGTAAATTTCGCGGTTCATTGTTAATATGACAAAATCTGAGTTTATCAAAAGCATTTTACTTTTTGTCCAGAATTTTTCAGCATACTAAACATATACGCAAAAAAGGAGACAAAAAAATGACAAATAAAATCTTCGCAATAGACGTCGGAACTACAGAATCCGGCTATGCAATCATGCGCTTTGATAAAGACGATATAAAGCTATTGTCATTTGGCAAAATCGCAAATGACACCCTGATGCAGATAATTAAAAATGACGACTATGACCAGCTGGTATACGAACAGTTTCAGAGTTTTGGAATGGCAATTGGGGAGAGCACGATTGAATCCATCTTATGGAATGGAAGGCTTATCCAGGCGGCGATGGACAGAGGTATCCCGGTTGATAGAATCTACCGAAAAGAAGAAAAGCTCTGCCTCTGCAATACCCTGCGAGCGAAAGATGCCAATATCCGCCAGGCATTGATTGACCGGTATGCAAAAATAGATAAAAAAAATGGAAAAGGAACTAAAAAAGAACCTGACGTGTTCTTCGGGGTGAAGAAAGATGTCTGGTCGGCGATTGCTGTCGGGGTGACATGGAGAGAGAAGATGGAAGAGGAGAAGAGGGAGAAAGAAAATGGAGAGAAATGAGGAAAACGAAATGCTAAAACTGAGTGAAATTGATGTCAATAAGTGCTTTATTGATGATACGGTTGGCTTTTGGGATGGATTCTGGGAAAGAAGAAACGGACTTGGAGCCGCCCCGGTATATGCTGACCCTGATAGTGCAAGCGAAACACTAAGAAATTACCACCAGGCATTGTGGAGCCGCAAACTGCCAAACGGCGAAGTAATGACGCTACAAAAAGGCAAAAAGTCTGATTATCTTACCTGGAATGGTATGCGTTTTGCATCTGATTCAATCGCGACGCAACATAGATATATTAAATGTGAACATGTAATCAGGCAAGTAGAGTCACAGATGCCGAATTATAGAAGCTTTGTGTATGATACAACACGATTTACATATACAATTGGTGGTATGATTATTTTTCCAAAACTGCGTGGAAGCATGAATCAGGACAGAGGCACTAATCCAATGATTGCTGACAGATGGGATTTATCTTTGGAATGTATAAAAAGATACTATGAATATCCGGAAAATGATGACGCTAATTTTAATCCTTTATGGAATACGATTAAACGCAGTGAAGATTTCTTCAAGCTATTTGTTAATTTCTCGGGATATGTTGAGTTCTTCTTTTTGCAGGATTTCCTTGATAAAGACGGAAATGTAATCTGTTTCTTGAACGATTATATGGATGAAAATGGATTGTTCACAAAAAAGTATCCACTGCCTCAGACTGTTGAAGAATACCTTAGAAACATAGAAATTCAAAAAGAAATCGTAAACAAAAGAAATAAAAGAATAAAAGACTTTGTTTGCAGCGAAGTTCACCCCGGAGCTTAACGCTCCGGGCTTTTTTCTGCCTGCTGAATTTCAGCATATTATTTTTGCAAATACAAAAAGAAAGGAAGAAAAAATATGGGTAAAAATAGTAACATATCAGATGAGGATATCTTAAAAGAAGAGACGCAGCCTGGCGTGGTAGTATACCGGTCAAATGTACCAAAAGGTGCTGGGGTATTTGATATGGATATTGCTCCCGGAATTAAGGAAGTCACAATTAAGTATGATTTGCTTATGCTTGGCTGCGAAAAAAGCTTTCCTGACGTAGAGAAACTGATTATTGGCGAAGATGTGGTGTCAATAGAGATTTTAAACACACTTTTTCCGAATGTGCGATGGGTATTGTCAATGAATTATGAATTTGAAACGGGCTCGTATCTAGTTTACAACCACTTCGGGTTTAAGACACTTCTTAATGCGTTCTGCCGTGGTGCTGATGAGACAATAGACCTTGGAGATATAGACAGCATTGACAATTTTGCGTTTAAAGGTTGTGAGAGCTTGAATATCATTGGCGGAGAGGATATCAAAGACTGGCAGGCAATTGAACAGGATGCGTTTTCAGAATCTGCATTAAAAAGCCAGCCATTTAAAAATGGAATCAAAAAAGCCGGACATATTATTGTTGATATTGATTATACTGCTGATGAAATTGATATTCCGGACGACAGGCTTAAAAAAATAGTATTTTCTTCAGATATTGATTTTAGCAAAATCAAAAAGCTGATAATCCACAGGCCTGAGACCGTAGAGCAAATCAACTATCAATGTGGATTTCCTGACACTCTTGCTCTGAATACCGATTTGCTTATGCATGAGCAGGACGTAGCAGGAGTTGCCCACTTTTGTACTTCAAAAACTTATATCAAGAACTTTTCTGTCTTAAGCCCGGAGTTTAAAGAAATTGATGGTATCGCATACACAATGAACGGCAAGAAGCTTGTTGCTTGCTCAATGGGAAAAGAGCATGTGATAATCCCGGATGGCGTAAAGACAATTGGAAAATACGCTTTTGCAAACTGTCATGTAAAATCGGTCATCATACCTGATTCAGTAACAGAAATTAGTGAATCGGCATTTTCAAGCTGCTCTAACCTTGAAACAGTTGTTTTTGGTAAAAATGTTGAGTCAATTGGTGATAAGGCATTTGGGGCGTGTGTGAACCTAAAGTCTGTTACCCTTCCGGAAAGTATACGGTTAATTGGCAATTATGCTTTCTTTCGTGTTTGCTTGAAGAGTGTACAGCTAAGTGAAGGATTGCTGAAGGTTGGAATTGGTGCGTTTGCGGAGACTCTGATTAAATCTATAGAACTTCCGGCATCAATTACAGATTTAACTGTAAACTGCTTCAGCGATATGGTAGAAAAAATCACAATCCCTTCTTTCAGAAAAGATATCTGTGTAGGATGCATTAAGGGTTTTCGCCCATTACCGTCAAATGATACGGTTATGAAACTGCAATGCGGTAACCGGTATTTATATATCCCGCGGTATATGAAGCCTTCAACGATTAATGAGGGCATTGACGATATTGAAGCTTTCTTTGCTAATCCGAAGAAAAAAGTTCCCGGCATCTGGTCATATGCATACACAGCAACATGCAAACAAAACATGGCTTTTCTGGAGTATGTCGATTTTGGCTCAGAATCTGCAAAAACATACTTAAAAAAGAACGCAAAAAAAATTGCATTGCGTTTAATCGCTAATTGTGAAGAAGAGGCTGCGGTAAGATTTATCAAAACCGGAATAGTGTCAAACATAGCACTGAAAGAGCTGCTGAAAAAAGTAGAAGAGAACGATATGCCGATTCTGAAATCGTATATCCTTCAGTGTCTGAATGACGGTGAAAGTTCTAAACAAAATTTCTATATTTGAGAAAATGAACAGGCATGATTTGCCTGTTCTTTTTTTTGTCTTTTCACCGATTTTGCATTTTTGTAGTAGGCGCAAGAAAAAATCCGCAAATTTTTACGTTTTTTAAAAAATTTGCACATACATGACTCAGAAACAAGAAGTCCTTGCACTAAAAAAATAAAAATGCAAAAAGGAGAGATTAAAATATATGACTATATGTATTGGAGTTTCACCTCTGTTTGGTTTGGAGGTGATTTCTAATGAGTAGCACAAGTATTGAATTAAGCAACCAAAGCTGTTTTGACTTTCTAAAAAATCTTCCAAATAACTCTGTCGATTTATTTTTGATTGACCCTCCATACGAAGTGTCAAGAGATACAAACTTTCAATCTGGCGAGCTTAAAGGAGACAATACCGACCGCTTCAGAGTCTCAATGGATTTTGGAGACTGGGATAGTGGTTTTACAGGACTAGACACCGTTATATCTGAGGCATACAGGGTGCTAAGAAAAGGTGGAACTTTAATTTGTTTTTACGACCTCTGGAAGCTAACAACATTAAAAGAATATTTAGAAAAAGCCAAATTTAAACAGCTGAGATTTATTGAATGGTTAAAAACAAATCCTGTACCTCTTAACAGCAAAACAAATTATCTTACGAACGCAAGAGAGATTGCAATCCTTGGTGTTAAAGGCGGACGCCCTACATTTCATTCAGAGTATGATAACGGAATTTATAAATACCCAATTTGTCACGATAAAGGAAGATTCCATCCAACACAAAAGCCACTGGCATTGATTGAAGAATTAATAAAGAAACATTCAGAAGAGGGAGATGTAGTTGTTGATTGTTTTTCCGGTTCCGGAACAACAGCAGTTGCCGCAAATAATACAGGCAGAAACTTTATTGGATGCGAGTTATCAAAAGAATATTACGACAAGTCTATTAAGCGGATTAAAGAGAGCTATCACAAGAATGAAGCACAAGTTGATAAGAAGGGAGAAGCAGAATGACAGATAAAGAAATTAATAAAAAAATTCAGGATATGGTTAAATCAGTAAAAACTTCTAATAAGAAAATATTAACATTTGTTAAGAAAAAAGAATGCCAAGCTGCTTCTCTGACGCCTTCAACACTTGGTATGCTTTTTGAGATATATGCAGGCGTTAAATATGATGCAGAAGACGCTACTACCTGTTTTTCCAGAGCGATTACAGTAGAAGAACTTGAAAAAATACATCCGAATTTTAGGAGCACTAATGGTTGTCAGTGGGCTCGTTCAGATGCAAGCTATCTTGGGAAAAAATATAAAATTAAAAGAGAGCATAAAAATGGCAAGGTATACTCAGTTAAACTTGATGGAACAAACAGGAATTCTGTTAATAGATACCGTGGCATTCGCCAAGATATCAGAAAAGAAATGTTAAAACGAAAATGCGCTCTGCTGGATGTTGGGGTTAATGTTGAAGTCGACCACAAAAATGGACGATATGACGAATTAACAAATACGGATATTAAGACACAAAAAATACAGGACTTTCAGCCTCTTTGTAAACCAGCAAACGATGCTAAAAGACAGCATTGTACTGTCTGCAAACAATGTGGAAAGAGGTTCGACGCAAGGACGATGGGATACCAAGTTGGATGGATTTGTGGAGACGAAAATACAAAAGTATGTACTGGCTGCTTTTGGTATGATATAGAAAAATTTAATCATGAAGTTTCAAAAGGATTTGTTAAAACAGCCTGAATTACATATAGGCAGCGCTCCGCGCTGCCATTTCTTTTTTCACCGTCGATAATTCCTGCATATTAAAACTGTACAAAAAAACAATAAAAAAGAAAGGAATTAGAAAAATGAAAACAAAAAAAGAGTCAAAAACAAAAACACCACAGCTGGAGGTTGTTAATGATATTTTTATGGTTGAAAAGAACAGTCGTAGACTGGTAAGCTTAAAACCGGATATCGAAGAAGCTCCGGAAAATATGGTAATTCCAGAGGGAATAGAAATTATCGGGCCGGATATATTTGTATCTAAGAACAAATTTCAATGTAGCAATATCAAGTCTGTTAAGTTTCCAGATTCGTTAAAGAAGATTGAAAACAATGCATTTTTCCGGTGTACTAACCTTACTGATATTCAGTTCGGAAACGGGTTGGAATGCATTGGAAAAATCGCGTTTGCTTCATGCAGAGGGCTTGAAGAAATCGTTCTTCCTGACAGCTTGCGGGTCATTGAAAGCCAGGCTTTTATGGATTGCTCCAAACTGAAAAATGTTGTCTTCAACGAAGGTCTGCAGGTAATTGAGTGGTCGGCATTTTACATATGCAAAAATCTGAATGAGTTCGTGCTTCCAAAATCACTGCGGGTTGTAGGAGATGAGGCACTGCAGTATGCAAAAAAAGTAACGATACACGGAGAATTGCCGCATAACCTCATGCGTGCTGTAAGTCCTATGAGCTGGACTACACATTCAGAATATACTAGCAGGAAATGGCCGATGGTAGTTGAACTGGTGACCGATGATGACACTTATTTCCTGCCGAAGTATATAGAATTAGCCAATGCATCAGATTGCGAATGTGCATTAAATTCCGGTATTCAGGAAAAGATGCAAACTCTGTACAAATACTGTAATTCAGGAGATGCTTCTGCCGATACGGCATATGCAGAATATATACATCTTTTAAAAACAGGAGAAGAACCATGCGAAAATTTAAGAAAATATGTAAAACGTATGAGTAAAAGTATCGCATCGCGTTTAATAGCAACAGGCCGAAATTCGGAAGCTGCCGAGTTTATCGGTCTTGGACTGCTTACTCCGGCAGCATCAAAAGACTTATATGAAAACGCTGTCAATAATGAAAACAACGATATTGCGGCATATCTGATGGAAGAAATGAAAAAAAATAGCAAAAAGCCTTCAATGAAGCTGTAAGCTTCTGAAACTGTAGACTCTGAGACAGCGTCCCGTAAAATAATTGCGGGGCGCTTTTTTCTATATGGAACAAATACTGCATATTAATTTTGTAAAAAAGCAAAAAGAAAGGAGTAAAAAAAACGATAAAAGAATTTAAAAGTGGTGATGGCTGCAGGTTTATGTGCACATGTATTCCGGGTAGTACATCAGTGTTTGATATGGATGTTGATGACGGCGTTGAGGTAGTGGAATTTGAAGGATTTGACGATGTTTCAATCGGAAAAGTAGCAGAAAAATCATTCCCGAGTGTAAAAACGCTTGTTATCGGTGAAGAAGTGGAATGTATGTCAATTCCGAACGAAATGTTTCCAAATGTAAGAAATATCATATCTTACAACAGACATTTTCTCAATTCAGACATGCTGATAAGGGTAGACTACAATATGTTCCCGGATAAAAACGGAAAGCGTACTGACGTCTGGCTGCTTAATACGTTCTGCAAAAAGCCAGATGAGGTCATAAATTTGAAATCTGTTGAGTTTATTGACGGCTATGCATTTTATGGCTGCAGGTCAACAAAAATCATTAATGAAGACTGCGTAAAAGGCGGCTTCAAGCTTGCTTTTTTTGGTTCAGCATTCATGGAATTAGAACCAGTTGGCGGTGCATATATGGCCGGAAGCATGATTATTGATGTTGACAAAGATGCGAAGGAGTTGGTAATTCCTGAAACTGCAACATATTTTCTGCATAACATACATAACGTAACATTTATTCGTGAATTGTGTAAAAGCTATGACAAAATAATCGTCAAAAACAGCAGCCTGTTTTTTCAGCGTGTTTTGTATGCGTATGCGGCGCCAAAGAATCTCGTTATTGATTGTGAGGTGTATGATGATAAAGAAGATTTTTGCAATTATATTAAAAATTGCAGCAATCTGCAAAATATTCAGATTACAGACAAAAGTGAGAGATATATGACTTATGATGGCGTTTTGTATGACAAAGCCGGAAAAACATTGCTCGCATGTCCGAAAAATAGACATGGAACTGTAAAAATCAAAGAAGGAACAAAAGAAATTGAGAAAAATGCATTCTTTGGCTCTGAGGTTGAAGGAATAGAGATGCCTGATTCAGTCAAAAGCCTTGAGAAAGCAGTGTTCTTTAACTGCCGGAAGCTTCAAAAGGTTAAGCTTAGCAATTCACTTACAGAAATTCCAAATTCATGCTTTGATTCCAATATTTCACTGCGTGAGATAGTAATCCCTGATAGTGTCAGTACGATTGGCCCGTATGCGTTCTGCAGTTCCGGACTGGAAAATATCCATTTAGGGAAATGTGTAAAAATTATACAGTACAACGCTCTTATGAACACAAAACTGAAAGAACTGCGGTTCCCTGCGTCAGTTAAAGAACTTCAGAATATTGGCCCGGTTCATGCCTCTGACGTATATTTGGAATCATCTAATATTCCATCTTATTTTTGCAGTTCTGTCTCTGAAACAATCAAATTTGCCTGCGATTTTGATACATTGCACAAGGCTGATTCGCTGGCTCAGCCGTATGTAAAAGTACATACGCCAAAACGGACAGTATATTTTCCTTCACATATTCTGATAGACACAAGAAATGAGTTAAGCAATTTCATTGCAGCTAAAAACGATTTTCCCGAAAATATGTTCCCGTATGCGATTAACGCAAGAGTAAGATTCCAAATCGCATTGGCGGAATGCAAGGACTTGAAAAGCATGGCTGCCGAGAAATATCTGCGTGGAAATATTGTTGATTGTGTGAGAGAATTCGTCAACATTAACGAAGAAGCTGCATTGGTTGACCTTTTCCGTATGCATTTGGTAGATGACGTTGAAGCGTTTAATGAAATCCTGCAAATACTGCCGAATAGTATGACATTAGCGAAGGCTTATTTACTGAATGAATCTGACAAACTTAAACTTGATGATTTATCATGCTGATTTGCAGCCAGCCCGGGGAATAATTTCCCGGGCATTTTTTGCGAAAAAACAAAAAAAGGTTTTAAATAAAAACCTTAGAAACAGCATACGACCGGGCGGTGTATCCGGCATCTCAGGTACTCCGAAGAGCGCGCCAGGAACCATTTCTGACATCATATGCTAAACACAAGATAATGTAGAAAAGCAAGAATAGCTTTGGCAAAAGTGCAATTTCCTTTTCAACAAAATCCGGCATATTGTATATGTAAATACAGTCAGGATACTGGCAAAAAAACAAAGAAAGGAAGAGAAAATATGAAGTGTGAATTGTTTAGCGGGGTTACGTATTATACTGATGGTGATGTATGTACTGATATTGATGTAACACCAGACATTAAGAGCGTAACTTTGATGCACCCAATCGTAAGCATTGCCCGCAACACTTGCAAAAAGGAATATCCGAATGTGGAAGAATTGATTATCAGAGATAACGTTACATCCATTTTAATCCCGAACAAAATGTTCCCGAACGTCAAAAAAGTATCGTCAAAATCAAAATATTTTTCAAGTGGAAAATACCTTATCAAAAGGTTTAGGGGAGATAATCTTTTAAATGCTTTTGGACAGTCGGAAGGTGAGTATATTAATTTCGGACTGTTTGAAGGAGTTACCAATTACGCATTTGATGGATGCAAGGCAAAAGAAATCTGTAACTATGATGATTCAAAATATATGTCATTTGACATACATGCATTTGACGGGTCTGGTTTTTTGAAAAGACCATTTATAGATGGTCTTAAGAGGCTTGGCTCTTTAGTAATTGATATTGATAGCGATGCTGACGAAATAGTGATACCAGATGAAAAATTGGTATTTGCAGTTCAAAAAAATGTAAAATGTGTAAGGATTAAATGTATAAATAGCTTTAATCCATCAAAAACACTTACTGAAAAAGTAATCATTGAGGATGAACGGTTAAAAGTTGATGACACCATAAGAGAGAAACTGCGATATTATGGCATTAAAGAAATAGAATCCTGCATTCCAAGATATAAGACAGCTGATGGCATAATATATTCTGCAGATATGACAACACTGATTGCCTGCCCTCAGATGAAGACCGGCAAGGTAGTTATCCCAGAAGGAGTAAAAAGAATCAGGAAAGCAGCTTTCTCTGGTTCAAAAATCAGTGGTGTTGTTTTCCCTGACAGTTTAGAAAAAATCGAGGCTGAGGCATTTTATGGATGCGAGAATCTGGAAGATATTGATTTTGGCCACGGCTTAGAACGTATTGGAGAAAATGGTTGCAAAAACATGTTTGCTGGCTGTGCTATTTCAAAACTGGTTCTGCCCCCACAAATCAAAAAAATCGGAATTGCTGCTTTCTACTGCTGCTCCAAACTAACAGAATTGGTGTTAAATGAGGGGCTGGAGGAAATTGGGGCTTGCGCTTTCGTGTATTGTAACAGACTCACGCAGATTACCATTCCAAAATCTATTAAAAAAATCGGAAAAAGTGCTTTCATATGGCATATTACGCAAGATGGCGTATATGCTGATATTAATGTACAGATATCATCAATTCCAAAAGATTTCATTTTTGGATTTGTCGAGCAGGATGTATCGTCAGACGCAGGGACAAATATCTGCGTTCATCTTAAAAACCAAACAGAAGATTTCAAATTCATACTGCCTGATGCTATAAGGTCAAATAGCAATTATTCCAAAATGAATTTTGCTTTAAATGATTTTGCAAATCATCCTGAATCATCCAAAAAAATCCTGAATGAAGGATTTCTTATGGCATCAACTGCAAAAAGTGTTGACATTACCGCGTATAAAACTTACAAGCTGACTAAAAGTCAAAGAGCGAAAGAGTTTATTCGTGATAATAGTGATGATATTGCATTTTCGTTTGCCCGGATGATGCCTGAAAAAGATTTTGTTGATTTTGTAAAGCTTGATTTTGTAAAGCTGAAATACAGCGAGAGGCTGGCAGAACAGCTCCGTAAAAATGAATGGACGACCGGCATGGCGTATATGCTGGAAGCGACAGAGGCTGACGAGAAATCAGGTCAGAAAAACTTTGCGATATAGTGTAATAAGACATACAACGTATTGAAGCCGCCATCGGAAGATGGCGGCTTTTCTTATTTTGCCTGCTGCCAAATCCGGCATATTGTATATGTAAATATCACCAGGATACTGGCAGAAAAAAGAAAGGAATTAAAAATATGAGTAAAGTAAATTTGGAAAGCTATCACTGGGAAACTGTTAATGATGTTGATTTTTTTACGAATGGTGTAACATGTACTGACATTAATGTAAAAGATACAGTCAGGCAGTTATGTTTTCAGCATATGGTCATTGATATTGACCGGGATAACAAAAAAGTTTTCCCTAGTGTTGAAGAAATTTGCATCAGCCCGGAAGTAGTAAATATCTGTATCCCGAACAGGATGTTTCCTAATGTCAAAAACGTTAAGTCTAACTCAAAAGTGTTTAAGAGTGGAAAGTATCTAGTAGTTAAATCAACACTCAGATTATTAAATGCTTTTGGACAAAGCGAAGACACGCCGCTTGATGGTAGCGATTTCATTTCGATTAATGAATATGCCTTGGACGGATGCAAATCTCATGAATTTGTTAATCTGTTTTCAGGTGGCAAATTTACAACGTATGAAAATTCTTTTACGGGCTCTGGGTTTATGGAACAGCCTTTTGCTAATGGCCTTAAGGCATTCAGAACACAGTATGAAACTACTATCATTGACATTGATGAGAATGCTGACATCGTTATCCTCCCAGAAGGCAAAATCAAATTCCATCAGTTAAAACCTGCAAAATGCGTTAAGGTTTCGGATGCGAAAAGCTTATATTATGCAGCAAGACTGGCTCCGGAAAAAATTATCTTGGAACCGGGCAGCAGCACAGCGGAACCTTTTGATAATGCTGATGATTTTGTGGAAGCTTTATACTGCATACGGTCTTTGAAGACAATAGAATCGCATATCCCGCAGTATAAAACCGTAGATGGAGTTTTGTATAACAAAGATATGAGTGCGTTGCTGGTATGTCCGCGTGGCAAAAATGGAAATATCACAATCCCGGAAGGAGTGACCAAAATTAAGGAATTTGCATTTGCTAATTCTAAAATCGAAAAAGTATCTTTCCCTGATACTCTTAAAAAGATTGAAAAGCATGCTTTCTACGAATGCTCGCGCTTAAAATCTGTTGATTTTGGAAACGGGATTGAAGAAGTTGGCGGCGTGAATGTATTTGCGTTTTCTTCTATCGCTAAGCTTGAAATTCCACCTCAGGTTAAGGCAATCGGGGATGGGGCATTTTACTATTGCAATAAGCTGAAAGAGGTAAAATTTAACGAAGGATTGCAGGAGATTGGAAATGATGCCTTTTCCAAATGTGACTTAATCAAGAATCTGGATTTTCCTGAAACACTAAGATATATCGGAAATCGTGCTTTTCATCCTGGACTACTAAGAACCGAAGATATTGTGGTAAATCTTAAATCCATACCCTGTAATTTTATCGCTGCTTTTGTAAAAGAGGAAAGGTCTCCAGGAACCATATGTATTAATGTTCATATGGATAATGCAGCTGATGTGTTTGATTTTGTGATTCCTGAATATATGTCACATTATGGATTTCTGACTACGGATACGGCATTTGATATGCTGCCTGACAAAAAAGCTGCAGAGACATTGAATGAAGCATATGTTTTTGCCATAAGCACGACAAGCCGAAGCATTGCTGCATTCAAAGCATACCGAAAAGCTAGGGATGAAAAAATAAAAAAGGAAATTCAGGAAAACTATCTATTAACCGCGCTTAGTATTATTGCATTTATGAATGAGGATGACTTTATAGATTTCCTGAAACTTGTAGAAGTAAGATACAACAAGAGAATCTTAAACCGCCTCCAGAAAAAAGGATGGTTGCCAAGTGTCTCATACATTTTGCAGAACGCAAAAGAAACAGAAAAAGAAGATTTTACTTTATCGTAGACTTTGGAAAAAGCGTCAGCATCAGCTGACGCTTTTTTGTGCGTGCCGTGCAAAAAAGCCGTCTCAAAACATATGCCAGTACGAAGCATATGACGCAGCTTTTCTGCACACATTATTACCCCTGTGTACGTAATAAGTATATGCGAAATTACAAAAAAATGCAAGATTTTTTTTGCCTGTTTTGCCTGCCACCAAATCCGGCATATTAACCATGTACAAAAAAACATACAAAGAAAGGAAGAAAAAAATGGCAAAAAGAAAAACAGGAAAAAACGCAGAACAGGCGGGACTGGAACTCTTAAGCAATGGCTTACTTGTAAGAAAAAGCAATATGGAGGTTGTTGGAATCTATGGGGGTACGGATAAGAGCAATTTAAAGCATCTCGTAATCCCTGAAGGCGTTAAATCAATTAAGGATAATGTCTTTTCAAGACACGGCGAAATTATATCCGTAAGCTTCCCTGAATCGCTGGAAAAGATTGGAGCTTTAAGTTTCTCTATGTGTCATGCACTGCAGAAAGTCAGCATCCCTAAAAATGTCAAAGTCATTAAGCATTCTGCGTTCTATGGCTGCGACCATTTGGTGGAAGTAGAGCTGAATGAAGGCCTGCTCGTCGTAGAAGATTATGCTTTTGCGGAAACTGAAGTTGCGAAGCTTGACCTTCCGGTATCTGTCAGGGTTCTTGGAGATAATGCGTTTGAACGCGTTAATGCGATAAATATTCGTAGCAATGTTTTACCGTATAATTTAATGCGCGCGGTAAGCCCGGCAAATTGGAATGGATACTGGAAATATGATTCATATGATATTCCAATGACCGTTGAAATTTCTGTAAACGGCCGTGTAATATATCTCCCAAAATTCATTGCCGAATCTAACATAGGCCTCTGTGAGTGTGCATTAAATTCTGGAATTCCGGAGATGTATGAAAATCTCTACCAGTATGGCAGGGGTGGTAAAACATCATACGATACTGCTTTTTCAACATATTCTTATCTTTACGCTTTTAACCGTAAGCCGTCTGATGAACTGACAACATACATTAGAAGAGTCGGAAAGAAGATAATGGAATATATGATTGAATCCAAGAGGACACAGGACGCAATCAGGCTTATCAGCTTTAACATTCTTACACCGAATTCCCTTAAAGCTCTCCACGAGTCAGCAGTTCAGCGAAATCGTGTTGAGATTGCAGCTTATCTGATGGAAGCAATCAGGAAGAACGGAAAGAATACCTCAATGCGGTTGTAATTTTGCAGCAGCGCCTTCGGCGCTGCGTTTTTTTGTGTCTAATTTTCGGCATATTGTATGTATAAATCCAAAAAGAAAGGAATGAAAAAATTATGGTAAAAGAAGATGAGAAATTGATAATTGAAGATGGCGTAACCGTGCTTGAGCCCTTATCATTTGTTGACTGCAAGGCCAAGGAAATCATTATGCCCGATTCGGTTGAAACAATTAAGCATTGTGCATTTAAAAATTGTGACAACTTAAAAAAGATAGTCTTTGGAAAAGGTATCAAGGTCATTGACCGCGATGCATTCCATGGCTGCCATACGGTGAACGAAATAGTTTTCCCGGAGAATGCAGTTCTCGTGCAAGAGGTCAAAGCGTACGAAAATGTTGATGCATACCGCAAAAGAAAAAAATGCGACGAGTCTATTATTGACAGCGTTGAAAATCTTGTCAGCTCCATATTCAATACAACAACATATGCCGGACTGCCGTCAAAAGAGGACGTGCGCAAACTGGTACATCATTTTTTAGAAACTGGTGATGTAGCATGTACGGTAAAAATTACTATCGGAGAGAGAACTATCGTAAGACAGAAATACATCAATCATCTTGACCTCCCTTCTATGGTCAGCATCGTCAGGGGCTGGATGGCCGGATGGCAGCTGATAACGACAATGTCCTCTAATCTGGATTATTCGTTAGGTATTGTAATTGAGTCATTTCTGACCACCAGGTCAGAGGAGAATACATCTGACAGACTATGCCTGTCCAATCTGAATATATTTGATACGGTTTTCAACACATTCGGCAGCGAAGCAACAGCAAAGCTTATTGCCGAAGATGTGTTCTGCGATAAACAGATGCAGGACGCACTGCAGTTCTTTGTAGAGAACCGTATGACGATTGAAGCCTCCGAACTCTTACAGAAGATGAAGGAAAAAGGGATAAAGCCATATGATGAAAATTTCAAGTTGTAATCCTGGAGCAGCCTGCGGCTGCTCCTTTTTTTGCCTGCTGGGAAATCCGGCATATTTCTTGTATGGAAAACAATGAAAGGAGTTAAAAAATGATTAAAAAAGATGGTAACACGATGATAATTGATACGTTTCGGGATTTGAAATCTTCTTCTGCAGAATTTAACAAAGCAAAAAGGAAGACTGTCAAGCTGATTGTAAAGTCTGCAGAGCATGACCAGAAAGTTATAGACATTATAAATGCACTGAAGGAAATGAGGGATTTGGAATGGGTAGAAATCCAGAATCCTGATGCGAAACTTTGTTCTATTGACGGAATGCTGTATTCCAGAAACGGCAAAGACCTGTATTTCTGTGCAAGGACTGGCGCTGTAGAGATACCTGACGGTACAAAAACTATCTGCGAAGGCGCAGCCTGTAACTGTATGCTGTCAGAACTCGTCATCCCTGATTCCGTAAAACATATTAAGAATTTTGCATTCTTTGGCAGTTGTATGCTGGAAGAAGTAAAAGGCGGAAGCGGTATTACAGATATCGAGGATAGCGTATTTTTAAACTGTGTAAGGCTTAAAAAATTCAATATCGGTAAAAACATGAAACATATTGGAGACAGGGCGTTTACTAACACCGGTCTGACGGAAATAAACCTTCCTGATGGCCTGAAATCTGTTGGCAATTATGCATTCGAAACAATCGCCATTGGAGTAAACGAAGATGGGTCTAATTATGCTATTGAAATCAAACCAGAAGATATGTATGAAATACATATTCCGAAATCCTTAAAGTCAATTGGGCATGGAGCGTTTGCAAGCGCTTCAAGAGTCTATGCAGATTCCTTTGATAAGCAGTTGATACTGGCATGCAAAGATGACGAAAGAACTGAGACTAAATACAAAACGAAATTTTGTCTTATTAAAATTGGAGACCGCCCGGAGATAATCGTTCCAAAAACCGTTTACGGAAATGTGGACTGGATGGCAGACAGAATCTATGATTTTCTCCACTCAAAAAGAGATATTCCTCCTGCACTTGTATATCAGTATGGCATAGACGGCTCTATCATCAACAATGAATCCGTATTGTCTGCATCAATGGAATACTGCAGGCGGTATCATGATGCTGATGTTGAACAGTTTATGGCCAAAAATGTAATGAAGATTCTGCAGATTGGCGTGCATGACCTGGAAACACTGATAGAGTATATCAATGCCGGGACATTCAATGACGAAACTTTAAAGCAGATGTTTGATATGGCAGATGAGCTATTCGGCCCTGATGCGGTGACGCTGAAAGGATATATCCTGAACAAGCAAAATAAAAAAAGTGAGACATCAGATTATACATTATAAAAGCGGCCTGAGGCCGCTTTTTTTGCAGCCGAAAATCCCGCATATTAATTTAAGAAATGCAAAAAGAAAGGAGTTAAAAAAATGAATAATGATTACAAGTGGGAGACAATAGGAAGATGCAAGTTCTATACAGATGGAACGACATGTACTGATATTGAAGTCATTGATGACGCAAAGGAGATTAGTTTCATCTATCCAAAAATCATGATTAACAGAGAAAGATGCCAAAAAGTATTCTCTAGTGTTGAAATTATGTTGATTGGAAGAAATGTCATCTCAATTGCCATCCCGAATAAAATGTTTCCGAATATTAAGCATGTTGAGTCTAAATCAAACAGCTTTATCAACGGTAAATACCTTATTGAAAGAGCTGGCGGTAAGTTATTGAATGTGTTTGGACAAAGCGAAGATGCAGAAATTGACTTTACGCTTTTCAACCGGATTGGAAGTTATGCCTTTGAGGGTTGCCGCGCTACAAAAGTGTCAGACTCCGAGGATACAGGCTTCATAAGGATTAATAATAATGCATTCTTCGGCTCCGGATTTATGAATCAACCGTTTGTAAATGGCATTAAATGTGTCGGGTCACTTGTCGTTGATGTTGATGAGACTGCCGATGAAGTTATAATGCCAAAGACAGGGATTCAATATTTTCCGGATAAATTCGTAAAATGCATGAGGCTTCCAAATATCAGATGCATTGATGAAGTCACAAAAAAGCCGAGAAAAGTGATTATTGAAGATAAAAACATCAGCCATGACAATGAGGTCTTATTTAGATTACATGAACCTGGCATTGAAGAGTTCGAGTCACGGATTCCACGTTATAAAACAATTGACGGTATTTTATATTCTGCTGACATGAAGACGCTGGTTCTTTGCCCGAAAGAAAAAACCGGTGAAGTAATTATCCCTGATGGCGTTACGCGAATCAGGAGACAGGCATTCTGCCTGACTAAAATCAGCCGTGTTGTTTTTCCTGACAGCTTAGCAAGAATTGAAGATGAAGCCTTTTATCAATGCAAAAATTTAAAAGAGATTGATTTTGGCAATGGGATTGAACAGCTTGGAGCAGATGGAAAACAGCTTATATTTTCCGGATGCGCCTTTGAAAGGCTCGTATTCCCATCTCAGATTAAAGAAATCGGGGCTTCTGCTTTTTATGCATGTCATAAGCTGAAGGAAATTGTTTTTAACGAAGGGCTTGAGAAAATTGCCATTGGTGCTTTTAAAAACTGTATGATGCTAAGAGAGGTCAACCTTCCGGCTTCAATCAGGGAATTAGGCAAAAGTGCATTTGTATGCATTCCTAACAATCGTCCTTACGGGGACTTGCATATTAATATGACAACCATTCCTGATAACCTGGTGAAAGCTCTAGTGTACTACGGAAGCCTAAAAACCCTCAGGTGTATCTATGTTCACATAGATAACGCCAACGGCGTTTATGACTTCGTGCTGCCGGACAGTATAACGTCAATAAGAAACGGATATTCTAAAATCGCCTTGGATTTCAATATGCTAGCTAATACCGAATATATACACAACACAAAACGGCTTGAAACGGCATTTCACTATGCGGCAAGCTCCAGGTATGAATGCGTTGTTGCGTATAAAACATATCTAAAAACTAAGC
>OLOO01000388.1_pt1 | contig 42938 bp, 35 predicted proteins | sample 1672621 | NCBI WGS metagenome assembly OLOO01 (sample SAMEA3136706, study PRJEB25190) | human gut metagenome | biome: human gut; feature: human-associated habitat; material: faeces | place: Austria | collected 2013 | reverse complement strand
TATGTGGATTATATGGCAGGGGATTATGGATGGTATTCGGATGATGAGGAATTTAAAGATGATCTGCTGGATAATTATTTATCCGATGAGCAGGATAAAGCCATCGCAGCATGTGGACCGGATTATAAGGTGAAGAAAGTAACAAGCTATGAATATCAGGATGAATCGGATGATTCCTGGAAGGATAACTGTGAATGGCAGATGATCCGGGATTATGATTACGATGAGGATGATATCAAAGATGTGAAAATCATCAACGTAAGAGTGAGAGTAAGCGGATCCGAGGGATCAACAACACTGACCGCCACAGAAGTATGTGTGAAACTGAAAAATAAGTGGTATGTGCAGCGAGGTATAGATATTTAAAGAAATAGAGAGAGTACAAAAAATAATGTATTGTAAAAATTGTGGAAAAGAAATCAAAGAAACAGCAAAATTCTGTCCTGCGTGCGGATACAAGGTAAGTGAGGAACAGAAGGAGCAGAAGGAGCAGAAGGAACAGGACGAAGAAAAAAAGCCAAACTGGAAGAAACGGCTGGCGAAAAAGAAAAAAGTAATTTTTATTCTCCTTGGGATACTGTTAGTTATTGGCATAATCTTCGGGATAGACAGGAAAATAAAAAGCGGGTCGGCAGAGAACATAGCGGCAAAAGCCTGCAGAGACAAATTTGGTGGGATTTATGGGGGTTATTATGATTATGACGATCTGCTGGTTCCGCAGTACAAAGAGAAAAAATCAGAAACATATGAAAATGCATGGGACGAAAAAGAAAGTGAACTCGATACATTATACGATGGATACCACAATTATAGCTGTACTTATGCATTGGCAGCTGATACTTATGAGGGTGATGATGCATGGCTGCAGAAGTGCAGGGCACAGTTAGCACTTGAATATGATTATCCGTTGGATGAGATTAAAGAAATCAAGGTGGTAACTGTAAATGTGAAAGTAAATGGAGAAATAAAACTGGAACTTCATGAAGAAGAGTTTAACTGGGACGTAACATGCGTGAAAATCGGTAATAAGTGGTACGTGCATCCGGAGCCGTTAGAAGAATAACGGAAAAACATAAGAATGAATGGGAAAAGAAAGGAGAAGACACAAATTATGTTTGAGGATATGGATAAAAAGATATCAGGATGGATCAATGCAGGGACAGAAAAAGCAAAGGGAATGTCAGAATCACTGCGATTAACCGGAGTGATCAAAGATGAGGAAAACAAGCAGGCAGAGTTCTATAAAATGCTTGGAAAATATTTCTATGAATCTCATCGGGAAATTGCAGATGGAGTGGCAGCCCAGTGGTGTAATGAGATTGACATGAGTAAACAGAGAGTGGAACAGTATCAGGAGGAACTTCAGACCGTAAAAGGAGTGATGAGATGTCCGAACTGCGGAACTGAAATCTCAGCAAACTCAACATTCTGCCATGTATGTGGAACCAAAAAAGAGACCGGGAACCCGCATGTGTACGGTGTGCGGTGCACAGCTTGAGGCAGACGCAGGATTTTGTACCGTGTGTGGAGCTAAGGTGGCGCCAATGATCGATGTGGTTGAGGAGAACAGAACAAAGACATGTCCGGTGTGCGGAAGTGAAGTCACACAGGATCAGAAGTTCTGCATGAAGTGTGGATCAAAAGTGGAAGAATAATCGACTGGTGAAAATGAGGGAAATAAAACAACAGATACTTGCAGATTTGCAGATGCTGAAAGTACCGATACTTTTAACCGCAGGTGTATTGATTATTTTACAGCTTCTGTTCGGGACGGTTTGTCCAATGAGAATTCTGTTTGGAATCGACTGTCCGGGCTGTGGCTTGACGAGGGCGGGAATCTGTGTGCTGATGTTAAAGTGGAAGCAGGCATGGCAATATAATCCGACGATATTTCTGTGGATCCCCTGTATGGTGACAGGGGTTCTGTACAGATATATATTCCCGCAAAAAGCAAAATGGATGACTGCAAATGTCGGAATTACGGTGGCAGTTACGATCGGACGATACATATACTGCTACAGAAATTTGCTTTATCATGTGATTCTGCACTGTCTGAAGTGTTTTTTGTAGTTACAGAAAGCAATTTATTCATTCATAAAATTATATACAAATGAAGGAGGAAATATACATGAAATGTCAAAACTGTGGAATGGAAAATGCGGACGGAGCCAGATTCTGTAAAGGCTGTGGCGTAGAACTTAATCAGAACAATGGAGGGGGAGTGGATAACGGTCTTCACCTAGATCCACCACCATACAGTGGGGATTACACTCCGATTTCTATGTGGGGTTATTTTGGCTATGAACTGTTGTTCAGCATACCGTGTATTGGATTTATTCTTTTGCTGGTATTTTCATTTGGTGGAACTAAGAATGTGAATCTGAGAAACTTTGCGCGTTCTTATTTCTGTTTTATGATTATTCTGCTTGTGCTGGTAGGAATTTTAATGCTTACAGGTGCAACAGCAGGTCTTTTTTCAACCAGATATTATTATTAAAAACAGCTTAAATGAATAAATTGCTAAAACTAAGGAGAAAAGAAAAATGGAAAAAGCAAAAATTGGAGTTAGTGTCGGAGCGTTGGCTGCGATGGTTTATTTTTCAGGAATCTGCGGTGGCCTTTTGGTAGCTGCTGTCCTGACGGGGTATATCTTAATTGCAGAAAGTAATCTGTGGCTGCGGAGAAGTGCTGTAAAAGCGATTGTTCTGATGATCGTATTTTCAATTATCAATATCATCGTGAACCTGTTGCCGGATGGAATCAGCGCAATTGAATCCCTGGCAGGAATGTTCCGGTTATCAATGAATGAATTTGTTGTGAGTAATCTTGCCCTTTTTATTACGAAAGTCTTTGATATTATTAAGAATTTACTGTTCCTGGCATTGGGAATGAGTGCGTTAAAGCAGAGAACAATTGTGATAGCGCCGATTGAGAGACTTGTAGATAAATGTATGGGAATGATGTAAAATAACCCGTTTCTGAGGGGAGTAAGGGGTTAGGGAAGAGAGGGATGCAAAATGTGGGTATCAAGAGATGATGTTTCGACAGCAAAAAGGATCCGTGAAGAGGCGATCCAGAAAGAAGAGCAGAAACAAAACGAACTGTACTGCGAACTGGGAAAAGAATATTTCAATAATGCTGAAAAAGGCGGAACCACAAAAAGTGGAGGCAATCTGAAACTGGGGAAAGAATTTGGAGGCATGTCGGAATCTGTTCAAAGGGGCAGTGTGGAGAATGAAAGAATGAGACAACTCTGTGCCGCAATACGGGAAAGCCAGAAAGAACTGGAACGATTGAAAGCAGAACCACCAAAACCGGTAAACCGATGTCCGGTATGTAATGCGGAACTTGTAGACGGAGCACTTTTCTGTGTATCGTGTGGTGCATCTTTGGGAAGACAGATTCCCCCAATTCTTCCGGCTCACAGAGTATGCCCGAACTGTGGACATACAGAGACAGAAGACGATGCGAGATTCTGCACGGCATGGGGATGTGCATTCTAGCCGATAAAGTAAAGAAAAACAATGGAAAATATATATTTGATTATAGGAGTAGTTATACTTATTCTGGGCATTGGCATAGCGATAGGTGTGAGCGTAAAACACAGATCAGACAGAAAAAAAGAAAATATGGATAATGAAAAAGAAAGGCTGAAAATCAGAATTCCTGATGAGGAAAAAACGGTGATTCCGAATATGGTTCAGGAAGAGAAACATAAGATTATACGACTCTACCAAAGTCCGAGAGTGGAGGGTGTATGGATCTGCAGATGTTGTGAAGCGGAAAACAGGATTACAGATTCTCATTGCAGTGTCTGCGGCAATTATAAGTAGGAGAAAATATATGTTTTGTAATAAATGTGGTCGCAGGATAGAAAAAGAAGAAAAGATATGTCCTGAATGTGGAGCGAAAGTAGAGAAGACCGAGTACTGTGGAGGATTCTGGGGGTTGGTGAATGAAAAACCGGAACCTGTTTTACAGAAGTCTACAGAGGAAAGTATGGAAAGACAGCCCAAAGAAGAGCCGGACAGCCAGCATCAGAAATGGGAAAGAGAAAAACTGGAACTGCATACAAAAATGTTGCAGAATATTATAAGGAATACAGGGAAGACAGGAAGAGAAAAAAGAAGAACAGATCTGTTTCTTTTGGTCATCGGTATTCTGGCAGTGGTTATCATAGGAATGCAGGCAGTGCAGATTGTTCAACTGAAAAAAGAATGCAAATCGGTCGATCAGGTTCAGCAGGATATAACAGAACTTGAGAAAAAACTGGATACACTCAGTTCTCAGAACGAAACGCTTCTGGGAAGGATAGAAGAATTGTCTCAGGACATGACAAAAGAAGATACATCGGAAGAAAACGAAAGCGATGACGAAACGTATCGTCACCAGGAAATCGAACAGGATCGAACGGAAGGAAGTCAGACAGAACAAAGCCAGCTGGGACAAAATCAGTTTGAACAGAGTCAGACAGAGCAGAGTCCAGTCGAACAGAATCAGACAGAACAAAGCGAAAACAGTCTGGAATACAACAGAGGTAATCTGATAAACAGAAATGCATTGGGAGATGCAAAAGAAGGTGTGGAATGAAGAAGAAAGCATGGTTTTATATAGCAATCAGCTGTGTGGGAATCAGTATCCTGTCTCTGTTTTTTTCGATTATTACATATCGGGGAATTTATGGAGTAAAATACAGTTTTTCTATCGTGGATCTGCTTGTCCATACGGAAAAGTTTGAGGAGCAGGTATTGAATCAGTATAATGGTCCGGTTGTGTGGGATATCACGGGAACGATCACAGTTGCACTGGTGGTTATTGCAGTGTTTGGAATTCTTTGTTCCATCATTGGTCTGTTTACACTCCGGGCACAGAGACCGAATACGTGGCAGTTTATACTGACAATCACAGGGTTGATCTGTGTGGCAGTTCCATCGGTTGTACTGATTGTATGCGTGGTGGGATATGGAAAATATTACCACGGGACGCTTGGCTTCGGGGTTGCGCCGATTATTACACCGATTGCGATGATTCTCTGTATTGCAACGGTTATACGGCGCAAAAACAGAGTGGCAGAAGAATTGCGAAGAGAACTGGAGGCAAAAGGACTGATCCGGCGTGCGGGAGATTTACAGTAGGAGGAAAGAAAGTCATGGGAAAAAACATAAAGGCAAATTATGGAGTAGATCTTGTATTTTGTATTGATGCAACAAACAGTATGGATCACATCATAGATACCGTAAAAGATAATGCGCTGAATTTTTATCAGGATTTTATGGAAGTAATGGAAGCAAAACACAAACGGGTTTCCGGTCTGAGAATCCGTGTGGTTGCATTCAGGGATTACATTGCGGATCGTGAAAATGCGATGTTAATTACAGATTTCTTCTCATTGCCACAGCAGGCAGAAGATTTTCAGGCATGTATTCGCAGTATCGTACCGGACGGTGGTGGAGATGATCCGGAGGATGGTCTGGAAGCTCTGGGATATGCAATGAAATCAGACTGGATTAAATCTGCGGAAAAACGCAGACATGTCATCGTAGTATGGACGGACGATGATGCACATAACCTGGGATTTGGCAAACAGGTAGCGAATTATCCGAAAGGAATGGCAAAAGATTTTAACGAACTGACCGAGTGGTGGGGCTGCAAATCCAGCCATGGAATCATGGATGAGGATGCAAAACGACTGATCATGTTTGCTCCGGGACGAACAGATAATACCGAGTATACAAACTGGGCGCGGATCAGTGATAACTGGAACAAAGTCATTCAGTATGAGTCAGATGCCGGAAGCGGTCTCAGTAAAGTGGAGTACTCTCAGATTCTGAATGCAATCAGCCAGTCTATTTAATAAGGATAAAACGGGAATGGGAAAGAATAGTAAGGATCTTTATGATAAGCTTGATACAACCATGATGATTGCCAGAGCAGCGATAGAAGAACATGGAGAAGACAGTTTTTGCAGTGGCTGGAGAGAACATGTGGCAATGATCGGTGTATTTGACGGATGTGGAGGACTTGGTTCCCGAACGTATCCGGGTTTCAGAGATCATACAGGAGCTTATATAGCAGCGAGAAGTGTCAGTGGATCCGTTTATGACTGGTTTGAGCAATGCGGAGAAAGAATGCAGGGAAGTTCAGATGGAATAGCAGTTCAGATCAGAAAATCCATAGAGCAGGGTTTTCGCCGTCTTCAGCCATATGCGGAAGGGTGTCTGAAAATGCGTGGTTCTATGGTGCGGGATTTTCCGACGACTGCAGCGATTGCTGTTATTCATGATACGAAAAACGGGATACAGGTTCGGGCTGTGTGGGCAGGAGATTCGAGAGTCTATATATTGGATGAGAATGGCCTTGCGCAGATCAGTGAGGATGATCTGGATAGACAGGATGCTTTTTCCAACCTGTCGGATGATGGAGAACTGACCAATGTTATTGCAGCAGATGGAAAGTATGAACTGCATGAAAAAGTCATTCATCTGTCGAGACCTGCGATAGTTTTTGCAGCGACCGATGGCTGTTTTGGCTACATGAACTCTCCCATGGTATTTGAATACACCATTTTGGATGCACTGGAAAGGGCGAAAACTCCCGGAGAGTTAAAAAAGAACCTGGGTGCAGAACTCAGTGCGTATGCCGGAGATGATCTGACGTTGGGAATGGCAGCATTTGATTTTGGAACGTTTGTCAATATGAAACGAGTGTTGAAAAAACGATATGAGATGATGGATGCCAGATACATAAGCAGGATGCAGGAAGCGAATGATTATGAACAGCTCGAAGAAATGTGGCAGGAATATCGCAAAGAATACGAACGATATTTATAAAAAGAACAGAGGATCAAGGTATGAGTGAGGTATTGAATCAGTATCTGCTGGAGACAGAATTTCAAAATCAGAACGCAGGATTTTCAAGATGGGCTTTTGCAGTGAAAGGCGGAGAAAAATATTTTATCAAAGAGTTTATTGACCCGGTATATCCGATGGACGATTCGCTGGATGAAAGGTTGAGAATGAGGCGGATCGCAGACTGTCGGGAGTACGAAAATCGGAAAACGAGATTTTACAGTGTTTTGAATGAGAACTCGGATGGGAATATCGTACGGATTCAGGAACTGTTCCGTGCGGACTCCCACTACTATATCGTTATGCCGCGGATAGAAAAAGAAATACCGTTATCAGAAGTCGTAAGAAATTATAGTTTTCAGGACAGAGTTCTGTTGTGCAGGATCGTAGCACACAGTATGATGCAGATTCATAAGGCACATATTGTCCATGCGGATATGAAGGATACGAATGTTCTTGTACATGAATCGGCAGGAGGAAAACTGGTCGGAAAAGTCATTGATTTTGACTGCGGTTTTTTTGAAGATGAGGTACCCGAATCGGAAGAAGATCTGGGAGGAGATCAGATTTATCTGGCACCGGAGGCGTGTCTGTTTCTGTGTGGTGAGAGTGTAAAACTGAGCTGTAAAATGGATGTTTTTTCACTGGGTCTGCTGTTCCATCAGTATCTGACCGGTGAACTTCCGGGTTTTGATGAGGAAGAATATGATTATGCACACGAAGCCGTGCTGGATGATCAGGAACTGAAAATATCGGAAAGACTGCCGGAGGAACTGCAAACGATACTGCATAAAATGTTGCAGGAAGATCCGGATAAACGATGTACGATGGCGGAAGTATACAGCAATCTTGGAATCTATCTGACCGGAAAACAAACCGGAGAAGATAAAAAAACGACTAAAAAAGAGAAAACGGAAATTCCGAAGAAGACAAGAAGCGGCTGGTTTACTAGAGCCGGAGATCTGTAGGACAAATGGTTTGAGAGGGCAGGAGAATGAAGAAAGAGCGAAAGTGTAAATATTGTGGAAACAGAAAGGCTAACACAGGTAGATTCTGTTCCAGATGTGGGAAGCCATTATATGGTCAAAATAAAATAAAAAGAAATGGCGGAATTGCGGTAGTTCTTGTTCTTCTGCTTGCGATTGTAGTCATGATTGTAGTTTCCATCCGTGCAAAGAACGAATACACACCAGCAGGAGACCATATTTTTGAGGGCGACGACATTAATGCGAAAGCAGATGAAACGACAGATGTCACGAATGAAGAGAAGGAATCTGTGGATGAAAGCCAGAAAGAAGATGAGGATGAAGTTGATGTCATGAACTATCTGACAGATTATGAAAGTCTGGAAAGTATTTTGCAGATGCAACCTACAACATACTGGCAGTTTCCGGATTCCGAATCGTACGTTGCGGAAGGATTTTATCTGGAATGGATGGACAATGCTTTCAGCATGAAAAATGAAGGCAATTCGATGGTTACGCTATACGGAATTCACATGGGTGATGAAACAAGAGAGGCAGAAACGGTATTACTGAACCATGGATGGAAAGATTGTGGATATGGGACTTATATCACGATAATCGATGAAAACGAATATTATATCGAATTGCAAAGTGATGAGAGTGGAAAGATAAATTTCTGGTATCTGAACAACTGGCCGGAAGGAGAGGATCTTGCGGATGCGTTTGACTCTCTGAAAGAATCATAAGAGCGGTGTTTGTGAGGGGGGAAGCTGATGAAGTGTAAAAATTGTGGGAATGAGGTTACCAAGGGAAGCAAGTTTTGCGGGAAATGTGGAGCCAAGATAGAGTATGAGAAGAAAACGGTAGATGAAGGGAAAGATAAAAAGAAACATAAAATAAGATATGCGGCTGTAGGAATAGGATGCTTAGTGGCAATCGGAATAGCAGTAGTTGGCGTAAAAACCATAAGTAAGTATACGAGAGAGAACAGTGCGGATGTAAAAACAGCAGCAGATTATAAAGAGGACGAACTGACAGAGAAAAAGTATTATTATGCAGATGGAAATATAGCAAGACTGACAGAAGAAGACAGTAACGGAAATATAATCAAAGAGACATCGTATGACAATTTTGGAAATGTAAATACCGTATATCAATATGAATATATATACGCTGAAAACGGAAAGAAAAAAGAGTGTATCCGCTATGATGCAGATGGAAATAAGAGATGTGAACATCAATATGATGGGGAAGGAAATCTGACTAAGAACACCTGGTATACGGAGGACGAGGTACTTATGTCAGAATATGAGTATAGAACTGACAGAACGCTAACGAAAGAGACCTCCTATTATGAAAATGGAAATCCTTCTATTGTGGAAATATATGCTTCAGATGGAAACACAGAGGAAAAACTCTATTATTATGAGAGCGGCATTACAAAGTGTAAAGAAGAATTCAATGAAAATGGAATGAAACGTACCTGGTATACGGATGCAGGAGATGTAGAATCCGTAAGAAGTTATGAATATGAATATAACGCAGATGGAGTAAAGACAAAATGTAAAACGTATGGAGAAGATGGGGTCTTAGAAGCTATATACGAGTATGGCTCAGATTACTCAGTTGATGACGTGATAAGGAAAATAAGTTATGAGAGGGATGGACAGATAGAATCAACGACAGAATATGAATATAGTTGGGGAACGATTCAAAAAGCTCAAAAATACGATAAGGATGGAAACCTTATATCGGAAACAGAATATGATTCTGATGGGAATGTCAAAGACAGCGGATTTGGAGACTGCTGAATAAATGGTTAGCATGCAATGAGGGATGAGGAAAGATGAAATACGGACATGTGCGAAAGTGCTATTTACTACTACTTATGATGTTGGGATTGGTCACGGGATGTGGTAAAGAAACACCTGCGAAAAAGAGTACAGATGAAAATGGAGAAGTAAAAAAAGATTATACTACAGAAGACTCGAGAGATACAGAGATAATCGAATACAGAAATGACGGAGCAATGAGAGCCGGTGTGACATACGATGAGGATGGAAGAATTGCCAAGATAACGGAATATACTGGAAGCGGATGGAAAGATTGTGAAACAATATTTGACGAATCAGGTAATGAAATAAAGAAAACAACGTATGGAGAAGACGGAAGCATCGAATCTGTTCAGGAATATGATTCATCAGAGGATGAGGGAAAAAAAGAGAGCGATGAAGAAAAATACACATACGAATATGATGGTGCTGGGAAGAAACAGAAGGCAACCAAATATGATGAGAATGATAAGGTAGAAGAAATTTTAGAATATAATTCAGATGAGAATATCGTAAAGAGAACGTGGTTCTATTATGATGATGAAACTGGAAAACTTAGCTCAGAGTTTGAAGACGATTATGTGGAAAAAAGAGAAATAAAAACCTCCTTTTCTGAAACGGGAGAAGTTTCAAAGGAACAGGAATACAAATTAGTTTTTTTTGTTTTCGATGGAATTTGGAGATGGATGAATACGTATGAGTCATTAGGCTGGACACGCTACAATGAAAACGGACAAATAGAAAAGGAAGCAACATATGGTCCGGATGAGCGGCGAGTTAAATATTACAATGATTCTCGTGTTATAACCTATGATTTATTGGAAAAAAAGGAACTTGATGCAAGTGGAAATATAATGCACAGTACAGATTCTAACGATGAGTGGCTGTTCAGACAGGAAGACAATAACATCCGATCGATATATTACAATGCAGATGGAAGTATCAGTTATACAGAAGAATATGATTCCGATGGAAACATTATTATGAACACAAGATAAAGGAGGAAACAATATGTATTGTGACAAATGTGGAAAAGAAATAAAGCCGGAATGGAAAAATTGTCCGGGTTGTGGGGCAGCATTGCATGGAAATGCGGGGGGAACTGACTGGTCCAATGTCTCCGGTGGATCGGGGAATGAGTTTGTTGTAAATAATATGAAGTGGTATCAGTTTATTATTTATGTGCAGTTGTTTCTTGCGGCGATATTTAAGGGAATTGAGGGGATTCGCACAATGACGGGAAAACAATACGGAGATGACAAAAATCTGTATTATCTTTTTTATGGAAGTGGCTTAAAGATGACGGATATTCTGTATGGAATTTTGTGCATTGGATTTGCAGTCGTAGCAATTTTAGTTCGACAGCTGCTGGCTAAGAAAAAGGTGAATGCTTCGAATTATTATCTGCTCTATTCTGGAATGACGGCAGTAGCAGCACTTGGATATGCTATATTGTTCTTTATATTTACAAGAGAGTCCGCTCAGATTGTTTCAGCGGTCATTTCGCTGATCGTAAGTGGAATTTATATTGCTTTAAATTATGTTTATTTTCAGAAGAGAAGACACCTGTTTGTTAATTGAGATTTTATACACCTGGAAGAAAAGAGGCTGAAAGAGTATGTACTGCGATAAATGTGGAAAACAGATAAAGGACGGATCCAAATTTTGCGGATACTGCGGAAGTCCGGTTTCGGAAGAGACGGGCAATAACGTGTTTAATTATACGCCATCGGTTCGACGGGAACCGTTCTCAGTGTTACGACTGAGTATTTCAGAATCAACCAGGGATCTTCTGAAAAAGATTATTTATATTGCCATGACTGTTATCTACATACTGGCAATGGCACTGCACTGGGAAGAGGTAGCAGATGATATGAACAGATGGCATGGATTGCATTCCATATACGTAAGTGTTTTCTTTGTGTTTGGAGCCATTATGGCGATGTGGTGCCTGATCTTAAGTGGTATTTTAAAAATCAGGAAATACAATATTGTCACAGTTTGTGATCAGGTCATTACTCCATTGGTAGCACTGGTTGTTATGCTCATCATGAGGGGAAATGTGGACAGCGGCATAGGATATCTGATCTTCCGCGTGCTGGAAGGCTTTGAATCCATATATGTCATACAGATGATACTGGGAACCATTGGTGCGCTTCTGATCATTCCGTACGAGATGGACGAAATAAAAATCAAAACTTCATAAATATTGAACACAGAGTAAAGAAGTTATAGAGAAGTGCATCAGGTATTATTCTGGCAGCAGGTGTAACAGCATCTGCTGCCATTTTCATAACAAAACAAAGCTGATAAGACAGGAGAAGGAAACGAAAAGATGAAAAAGAAAAATAAGTATGTTGTTATAGGTGTTACAGGGCTGGCGGTTTTATGTATAGGAGTATGGAGCGGAGTTGCAATTATGTGGAGCAGACAGAATAAGACGGAAGAGTCTACAACACAGGAAACTTCAGAGAAAACAACAGAGGAAAAGGCGACGGATAATACCGATACCACACAGGAAGAGAAGAATACGCTCCTGTTTGCTGAGGACACATCGGAAACTGAGGATGCTGTCCCGGAACCATGGGGAGAATTTTTACAGGAAAAACAGTATGAGGAGAATATCACAGACTGGCTGCTTACGGATCCGGGATACTGTCTGCTGGACATTGACCAGGATGGAACAGAGGAACTGATTCTTACTTCGGGACCAGATGCAGATAACTGGTACGAATATCAGGTATATACAGCAGAAAACGATCAGAACATTGAGTTGGTTGATAATATCATAGTATATAAAGCCATCAGTTATTCTGAAAAATATAAGGCGCTGGTCGGTTACAACGATCAGCCGAAACAGCTGACTTCAAGTAAAAATTATTATGTTCTGGAAGATGGGAAACTGACAGAGGATTTTTCAATTGGTTCGGAAGTTGACTGGGAGACATCAGTTCCTTCTTATGACATTAGCGATGATGTGAATGGCTATACAGTGATTACAGAGGACGAATATAACACATATGAAAATGAACTCAAACCACTGAATGACTGGAAAAGCCTGGATACAACATCGCAGAATCAGGAGGGGAACGATTATGATACGATTCGGGAAAGAGTCAGAGATGCGGAAGGGTACGAACCGGAAGTAGAGTATTTCAGTATTGATGGATTCTGGTATTCGGAGGATTACAAATATGTGTATCGCTTTTTCACACAGGAAGCAACGGTAAAGACATTCTGTTATGCCTATATAGAGGGGAAAGGGAGCTGGAGAAATAAATTTGAATGCGGAAACATAAAAATGACCTCAGACAAGAATGCTGTTTTGAAATCGGATGGAGGAGAGAACAGTTTTTCACCGAAAGTTTATATTACCAAAGACCGGATGTATTCGGACGAACTTACACTGGTGAGAGTTGACGAAAAAACGGCGGCGGATCTTGTAGGAACCTGGAGTGACGGAAACCGGACATATACGTTTTATGCAAATGGTAATTATGACTTTGAATCACGGGATGATAAATATTCCGGCGATTACTTCTTCAGGGGAAATGGAGAGCTTGTCACAATAAAATATGCAGACGTATATGCCAATGAGTATAAGGTTGAAGATGATACTCTGATATTTGGTGCATATACGTATGAACGACAGTAAACGAAGGCAGAGGAAGGGCGAGGGCTGGTATGGCAAAAAAGGATAAAAAATACGGAGAAAAACGGGAAAGCAGGAAAGAAGAGAAACGAAACAGAAAAGCACAGAAAAAAGCAGGCAGGAAGGAAAAGTATGCACAATTATCACTGGCTGAGAAAATTGGCAGGTTTGCTATGAAAATTTGTCTGAGTATATTAGTGATCGTGGTAATTGTCAGTTGCGGTATTGTGGCATTAACGTATTTTGATGTTATAGAAGTACCAGCTGTTTCCTATTTTCTAGATAGAAGTGGCATCGTTCATCAGACAAAAGTAGATACAGATCCTATGATTCATAACTACATTCCGGAGGAGGATTCCATTGCTGTTGATGAGGAAACAAATCTTTTTTATGCGAACGATGAAATTCTTGTAATATTTTCAAAAGATGCAACAGAAGAGCAGAAAAATAAAGTAATTACTTTTCTTAATGGGGAACTGGCAGGAAGTGTTCCGGAAATAAATCTGTATCAGATAAAAATTTCGAGTTGTGATACATTGAAAAGTCTGGAAGAAATTGCGGATACCGTAATGGAAGAATTTGATTATGTGATTTATGCGACATATGATACGGCTGTAAGTAATCCGGAAGCAACCTATGTACCAAATGATCCATGGGATGGCGATGTAGACAAAGAAGACTGGGAGAATAACACGGTTGACGGAAGTAACTGGTGGATAGAAGCTATAGAGGCGCAAAGAGCATGGGACTATAAAGATAAATTTTCCAGCATTAATGTGGGAATTTGTGACAGTTCGTTTGATGTTGGTCATGAAGATCTTAAAAATAAAGTGTCATTTCCTAATGATGTTTTAAGATCAAGAAACATTGTAACACCATGGTGGCTGGATTTTGAAAATCTGATACATTTGAAGAATTGGAGTGTGGAAAAACAGGAAAATTTTCATGGAACACATGTAGCAGGAATCATTGGTGCAGAAGGAGATAATAAAAAAGGAATAACAGGAATTGTACAGAATTGTGAAATGCTATTAGCTCCATTATATTACGTTGAAAATATGGAAGCGTATCTGGCCTGGGATAGCAGTATATATGCAAATTTATCAACGCTTGTAAAGTCAGGTGCTAAGGTTGTGAATTTTTCACAGGGAAAAACCAATTTTCTCGAGGAAAAAACAAATCATCTTTCCTATGACGAAAAAACACTGACGAGAGAAGGGAATCTGGCGGCAATAGCAATTGCTCAGTTAATTGATTCCGGATACAAAGATTTTATAATTGTTCAAAGTGCTGGTAATGGTACCGGAGATACGGGAAGGGCATTGGATGCTAAACAGAATGGATGGTTTGCCAGTATAACGGATAATAACATAACAGGAAATAATAATATTTCGATTCAGGAAGTTCGTTCACATGTGATAATAGTTGGTGCTGTTAAACGGACGGATTGGGGGTATGAGTACACATCATTTTCTAATTTTGGAGATCAGGTTAATGTATGTGCACCAGGAAGTGATATATATAGTACCATACCAGGAGAGATTTTTTATGATTTTCAATTCTGGGGTGGATACGGTTTGGCGAGTGGTACTTCTATGTCAGCACCTATAGTCACGGGGGTATCTGCATTAGTATGGTCAGTCAAGCCGGATTTATCGGCAGAACAAGTGAAAAATATTGTATGTGGAAACAGTAATGTGACAATTCGCTCTAAAAATGAAAAGGATAAATCATATCCTATGGTTAATGCAAAACTGGCTGTGGAAGCAGCATTAAAGTATAAAACGGAAAGTTCTGATACAAAACAGACAGACACTCCGGAAGAGGCAGGGACATTTAACGGTATGACTTCCGGAGAGAGAAATATTGTTCTGGTGCTTGATACCTCTGGCAGTATGTCAGGAGATCCCATGATGCAGACCAGAAAGGCAGCTAAAAATTTTGCCAGTACAATTCTGAAAGAAGATGCCAGTATCGGTGTGGTCACTTACAGCGAAGATGCGGAAAAAATTTCGGATTTTTCCAGCGACGAGACACATCTTACACATACCGTTGAAGATATCGGCAGTGATGGCGGTACAAATATGGAAGCCGGTCTGGCAGAAGCAAAAGCTATGTTGGATAACAGCAATGCAAAAAAGAAAATCATTGTTCTCATGAGTGATGGGGAACCGAATGAGGGAAAACAGGGCGAAGAACTGATCAATTATGCAGAGCAGATTAAAAATGACGGGATCCTGGTTTACACCCTGGGATTTTTTGAAAGCATGGAAGGCAGTAAATCTGCTGCACAGTATCTGATGGAAAAAATAGCAAGTGATGGCTGCCACTACGAGGTTGCCAATGCGGACGACCTGGTATTCTTCTTCGGGGATGTAGCAGATCAGATCAATGGTCAGAAATATATCTACATCCGTATCGCATGCCCGGTAGAAGTTTCTGTCACATACAAAGGAGAGAGTCTGAATTCGGCGGAAGAAGATCAGACGGTACGAACAGATTTTGGAACGCTGACATTTGAGGACAATGAAGACAGCTCGTACGAGCAGGAAAATGATCGGATTAAGGTACTGCGTCTGAAAGAAGGTGCAGACTATGATGTTCAGATTGTTGGAACTGATCGTGGAAAGATGAATTACACGATTGGATTTATGGACGAAAACGGTGATTACAGTGATTTCCGTTACTTTGATGACATCAGGGTTACACAGAGAACAGTAATTGACACTGTTGCAACAGTTTCTAAGGAAAGCATACTGAAAATTGACGAAGACGGTGACGGAAAGTATGAGAAAAAATTGCGTGCGAAAGAGAATGGCTATGGTGAAGAAGTAAAACGAAGTATATGGGTTTACATAGCAGCAGGTGCCGGAGTGGTAGTTTCTGTTGCGTTCTGCATTGTTATCGTTCTGGATCAGAGAAAACATGAAAAAAGAAGGGGAAAAATTCCTTTGAAATAATGAACGTATGAGGAAAAAGGAGAAGGAGTATGGCAAAATTTTGCGGAAAATGCGGGTCAAAGCTGGATCAAACTACGGGGTTATGCCCGAAGTGCGATGCGGATAAAATTGAAAGACATAAACGAAAAAAGAAAATTTTAAGATTGAAAATTATTTTAGGAATCCTAATTTTGGTAATAGCAACTGGTGGAAGTATATACTTATTAGCACATTTTGGCATTATTAATGTATCTGTAATATCAGAAAGATTTAATGAAGAGGATACAAGTGATGGGAATGTCTCGGTTTCTGTATTAGGAAAGAATTTTACAGACAAACGGATAACAGATGAAACTTCAGCCGTTGCTGCTGCAAAAGATGTAGCTGAAACTATGGGATATCAGAATGCTTTTAGTGAATTGAAGGTAAAGGTGTCGACCTCGGTTGATAATAAATGTTTTTATCGTTTACAGCAGTATTATAAAGGATTACCAGTATATGGACGCTATGTAACCGTTGTCTCATCAGAAGACGGAAATGCTTTAGGTATTAATTCAGATGCGCTTGATGTGGATGCAGACATTGAGATGAAGCCACAGATATCGGATGAACAGATGCAAACAGCAATTAAAGAGTATATGAAAGGAAAGGCGGGAATCCTGTACGAGGATATGGACATCCCGGAGATTTCAGATGATTTTCTGGTGATTTATAATCAGTCTGGAGAGAGTCGATTAGCATATGCAGTAAAGGTGATTAATGATGACACATATAATATTGTCGTAGATGCATGTACAGGTGAAATTTTGGAAGGATCTTCGGGCGTGGACAGTATTGCGGCTACGGGAACCAACGTCGCAGGAACAAAGCAATTTCCTGTAGAGTATGATGAAAGTGCCAATACATATACATTACAGGATCAGGCGCGTGGGATTTATGTATATAACCTTAATAAATCCAGCCATAAAAATAAGAAAACATGGGGTAAGAAAACAGAAGTAGTAAGCGTGAATGATAATATATTTGGAAATACAGAAGAAGAGGCAAATCAATCGCCGGAGATTGGAATTAATTTGTTAAATAATATTGAGGAAATTGAAGATTATTATCAGACAACGTTTAATCAGGGAAGCCCATATGAAATACTAATACTGGCGTATAATGACGGATATATGGGTGGGAAAAATGCTATTGGGGGTTGCTTGGATGCAACTACAGAAACCGGTGAAATGTACGAGTATGGAGTGGTATATAGCGGACATAAAATGAAAGGAACTGAAAGAGATATATTGGCGCATGAGTATACTCATATTATAGAACGAAAGTATGGAGCGGCATGCGGGGAGGCTGTTGAGACGAATGCAGTAAATGAAGGAGTAGCAGATACATTTGCGTGTTTTTATACAGGAAAATGGGGAATAAGTCTTGAAAATATCGGTGGAACATACAGAAGTGCAAGTGATCCTGGTAAATATAATTATCCGGCATCTCTGGATGATAAAAATAAATCTGGTGAAAAAGATGACCATGGATATGCAACAGTAGTTTCCCATGCGGCATATCTGATGAATCAGTCAAAAATATTTTCAGAAAAAGAATTGCAATTGTTATGGTATGAAACATTACTACAACTCCCATATAATTGTACATTTTATGATCTTAGAGCCTGCATGGAGCAAACAGCAATAATCTCGGACTACTCAGAAACGCAAAAACAAGCGATTGCCACCGCCTTTGATGAGGTAGGAGTGTTTGAGAAAGGGGAGTATAAATGCAATAATTCAATAAATATAAATGTATATGATAAGCAGGGAGAATATTATGATGATTATAATATTCGGATAGATGGAACGACATCTGAAGGTTTTGCAGGAATGGGAGGAAAAAAATATTCATTATCTGTAGATAACCAATCAGCTAAAAAATATCATCTGGATTTGCAGAATGGAAAATATACAATTACCATAACGGATAAAGCAGATGAAACGGTTGTAAAAACCTTTAAGATTAAAGTAAAGCAATCAAACCATCGAGAAGAACTATATGCATTTGATTTTGGGGCGGATTATTCAGTGGCACCGCAGGCAAAATTAACTTTTTTAGATGCTGAAGGAAATGAGATGTCGGATTATTCGTTTTCTGCTTCCTATAAAGACGGGAAATATTCAGTGGATTCCAATAGTGTTGATTTGGACGAGGGTAATTATTATATGGGATTACTTTCAAAAGACTTAGATGAATCAGGCACTGTCTATTATGAGACGTTTTCACTTCGAATAAAAAATGGACTGAAAAGTTCGGAGACAATACAAACAGGTTTTGAAGTAGAGGAGGACAAAAAAGAAGAGACGGAAAGGATAGAGACGGAGAAAACCAGTAAAAAAATGATGATTCCATCTGATGCGGCTGAATTCAATGGGCATCACTATTATGTGTATGACATGGATAATATAACTACCTGGGAGCAGGCAGAAGCATATTGTGAATCCTTGGGTGGCTATCTGGCAACCATTACAAGTCGGGAGGAAGATGAGTTTGTATATTTTTATCTGAAAAATAATTTTGACTATGAAAGCGCATATTTTGGTTTTACGGATCGAGAAGAAGAAGGGACCTGGGGATGGGTGAACGGAGAGACCAGCACGTACACAAATTGGAATCCGGGAGAACCAAATGATGAAAATCCAAACGAAGATTATGCGATGTATTATTACAAATATCCGGAAGGAACCTGGAATGACGGAGATTTTGGATATGAAACCCTGAACAGTGGACGGGTATTCATCTGCGAATGGGGGAAACCGACAACAATAAATATTTATGACCAGTATGCGGAGAAAATAAGAGAATATGAAGAACGATACGGAGAAGCAGAGGTTCGTGATGACGGCTCCAGTGGACAGTATATGACAGGATTGTGTTTTGCCAAACTGATGGATTTTGCAGGGGATGGTCAGAAAGAACTTCTGGTAGCATATTCGGATGGTTCGCAGGAAGGTATTCCACAAAATTATACGGCAGAAGTATGGGAGGTTACAGAGGGACAGTTGCGTATGATGTACAGTGGAGAAATAAGCTTTTCTGATGGAGGATTTGAATACATTGAACTCTGGACGGGAAGTGAAAAATCTTATTTATGCGCAGGTGGATTTGGCAATGAGTGGTACGGCTTTGATGAAAATGGACAGTTTAGTCTGGTGCGTGAAGCGACTATGAGAATGAGCCAGTCCGGTGATTGGATTTATGAGATAAATGGAAAAGAAGTTTCTTCCGAAGAGTATTATGAGAATGAGACAGACTGGTCGACAGGTTATGAAAACACTGAATATTGGTTGAGTAACGAAGGTTTGGATTCAGATAAGATTTTCAGCGAAATAGAGGAGACGAAAAAAGAACTGAATATGGAATAAAAGCAAAAACACGGGAGGAGAAACATGGCAAAATTTTGCGGAAAATGCGGAACAAGGCTGGACGAAACTACAGGATTATGTCCGAATTGTGATGCCGACAAACTAAAAAGAGAATCCGGTCTGAGCGGATCAGAAGATATGCTGAGACAGATGCGAACGGAAGATGGAGAACTACAGGGAAGGACAGGTGGGAAAGAAAATAATCTTAGACATCACAGAAAGAATAATAAAAAAAGAAAGAAAAAGTTCAAGATATGTATTGCAATAGTGATATTGTTGTTAATTGTTGGCAGTGGAGTAGCAGGGGCATTGGTGTATTTTGGAAAAAGTAATTCTGAAATGCCAGAACAGTTTGAGAATAGCGAGAATTCAACAGAAGTTGACAGAACGATTCCTGAAACGAATACGGAAGGATTTTCCTATTACAAATCATCGGCGCAGAATATTGTTAAAGATGATGAAACGGAAGCTATATTTGTAAATAACGAAATTTTGGTTATATTAGTTTCTGAAAATTATAAAACACAGTTACAGGAATATCTGGATACGATTGGTGGAAGTATCGTAGGAGAACTTCCGGAAGTTGCAGAATACCAGATTTTACTGGAAGAGTCGCATTCATATTCTGAACTGAAACAGATGATGGATGATATACAAAAATATGAATGGATATCATCTGTATCACTTAATTATGCAGCACCAATAGATACATCCTATATTCCAAATGATAAAAAGTGGAAAAATAAATGGGAGGATGTAGCAGATGGAACAAACTGGGGAATGGAGGCGATTGATGCCCCGGCTGCATGGGACTATTTGGATCAATTAAGAGAGGTTCGTATAGGTGTTTGTGATGACATGTTTGATGTACAGCATGAGGACCTGCAATTTGCAGAAAACCCTTTTGAAAATGACAGTGCGATAGAGGCGGTTTCAAATGGTGATATCCAATGGTCAAGTCATGGAACACATGTGAGTGGAACAATAGCAGCAGTTTTTGATAATAAAAAAGGAATAACAGGTGTTGTGCCAAAAGTTAAATTGTACGGAGTTTCTTCCACGGGTATGGTGGTGACAGGGTGGGATACATTACAGCGATGGAGAGTTATGTTTCACTATTTGATTGTAAAAAAGCAATGTTCGGTTGTAAATATAAGTCTTTCATATGATGAAATATCATTTGGCGCGTCCAGAGGTGATAAGACGGAGACAGAGGCTTTGAATGAAATGTCTGAAGAAATAGGAAAATATCTAAAAAGGCTAATTGATGAGGGATATTCCTTTGTGGTTTGCGGGTCGGCAGGTAATCAAAATAAAGCAGGAAATAAAAAATATACATATTTCAGAAAGGATGCGGATGACCCATATGAGTTGACATATTATTGCTATCAAGACTATTTAGATTATCTGAAGGGGGATAAAGCGAAAAAGGAACTGTTTGAACGATATAAAGGTCGAAAAAAGGAAATAGAATCCCGTCTGGAGAGTGGCAATGTTGATGCTAAGTACGGTATATTGGGAGCAATTGCAGATCCGGATGTTAAAAAAAGAATTATTATTGTTGGAGCTGCACAGAATCTCGGGACACATAAGGAGGGTGGTTTTCTGGGAATTGGAGCTGAAAAAAAACATGATGGGTATGAAATTGCGGACTTTAGTCAATGTGGGGAGCGTGTGGATGTTATTGCGCCGGGAGTTGACATTTATAGTACAGTTAAGAATGGATATGCGAGTATGGGAGGAACCTCTCAGGCTGCTCCGCATGTGGCGGGGATAGCAGGGCTGATTTTTTCTGCCAATTCCAATGTGAGAGCAGATCATGTTAAAAAGCTTATTACAGAGTCTGCTGTTGGAAATTATGGCGAAGAAGGGTATGGAATGGTAAATGCAAAGAGAGCAGTAGATTTGGCATATAATTACACAAGTGCAACATATGATGATGAGGTATTAGTAGTTCCCATAACTCCAACAGACGACACCGAAATCTGGAATACCTTCCTGCAAGAAAAACAATATGAACCAAATATCACAGACTGGACAATTACAGAACTGCAATATTGTCTGCTGGACATCGATCAGGATGGCAGAAAAGAATTGATTCTTACTCCGGGAACAAATTGGGATGATTTTCAGATTTATCAGGTATATACGATCGGTGAAGATGAAAAGGTCTATCTGGCAGATAATTTTACGGCATGCTATGGAATCAGTTATTCTTCAAAATATAAAGCACTTGCATATAACAGCTGCAGACCATCGGAAATGTCTGCGAGTCTGGAATATTATGCAATGGACGGAACTAAGATGACGGAAAGTTTTGCAGTCAATATGGAAGTCGATCTGAATACATATTTGCCGGTTTACAACGTGCATAATATAATTAAAGGAACAGATACCTCAATTACAGAAGCAGAATATGAAGCATATCAAAAGGAATGCACACCACTGACTGAATGGAAGACACTGGAAAGTAAATCAGCAAAAAAGAATTTCGGAAAAACACAGACATCCGGTCAGGAATGGAAAACGGCATACGCACAGTTTTTACGGAACGGAGAGTACAAGAGCGATATGCCAGGATGCGACGCGCCACGGTTTTTCGTATATGATGTTGACGGAGATGGCTCGATGGAACTTGTGATTATACGGGCGACATATTCTGTGGTCGGAGGAGATGTGTATGCTCTTGTGAACGGGAAAGTAATACATGCAGGAGGAACATCCGGAACATATGGAAGTTTTGCAAGCTATCCTTCGGATGGACTGCTCCTGTCGAGTTACGGTCACATGGGAGTAGACTTGGAAGAATATTTCACACTGTCGGATGGAAAACTCGTTTCACAGGCAAGATGGATATCCAGCTTTACAGACGGTGAAACCTGGTATCTGAATGATCAGGAAACGACACAGGAGGCGTACGAAACCTGGAAGGCAGAACATGTAAACGGAGAAATTTTTGCTGTAGAGTATCAGGATGCACACCCAATTACAGAAGAGAATATCCAGGCGTACGTGAAATAACAGGAAAGGATGCATCTGAACATATAAACCGACACAAAGCATGACACATATTGTGAAGATATGTAGAAAAAGGGTAAAATGTAATAAAAATACGAAAGGAAAGAAACATATGAAAAAATGGGAAATCTTGCGGGGGGGGGTAGAAAGCGAATCGCAACTGTCATAAAAAATGGATGAAAGAAAAAGAACAGGAGTTGATTCGAATGAAAAAAACAGAAAAGGTTTTAAAAGTTATAATTGGAATAATTTATGCAGTTGTTGCAGCTGCCTGGCTGATCTGGGTTTTGCGCACGACATCGAATTTTGCAGGGGTATCTCTTGTGATGTATTTTATTCCAGTATTAATTATGTTAGGAATTGCCGGAGTGGGAATTAATCACTTGATGAAGGATAAAGATAAGGTTCTGGATGCAGTAATCTTCCTGGTTTTCCAGGTGCTGATTTTTGTAATTGCTCTCATAGCTAATGCAAACACACAGATTACAAATGGAGATGTTGAAGTTTCATGGGCAGGACTGATATTTGCGCTGTATTCCGGGGTAACCGTATTTACGATAGCTGGTGGAATTTTAGCGGTTATACTGGCTGCAATTAAAAAGAAAGTAAGCAAGTAAAAAATATCCTTCTGTTATACGACTGCCGGACACGTCAGTGTGTAACAGGAGGATTTTTATTTTTATGAAATGAGAGGGAGGGTATCAGAAAAAATGAAATGCAAAAATTGTGGAAATGAAGTGACACCGGGAAGTAAGTTCTGTGGGAAATGCGGGACAAAAATAGAGAATGAAACAACAGATAGCACGCCCGGAAAAAAGGGAAGGAAAAAAATTATTGCTGTATCCTGCAGTCTGGTGCTGATCGGTGTGGCAACCGTGATTGGTGGGCAAATAGTAAGCACGCATATCAAAGCTTCAAATAGTGTGCAGGGATCAGAGACTGTAGAAAAGAAGTATTATGATGAAAATGGAAATACAGTAAAAGTGACAGAAGAAGATGGGAAGGGAAATATAGTAAAAGAAACGACATATGATACCTATGGGAATGTAATTGATGTGTATCAATATGAATATGTATATGACAAAAAAGGGAATAAAAAAGAGTGCATCCGCTATGATGAAGACGGGAATAAAAGATGTGAACACGAATACGCTCAGGATGGAAATTTATATAAAAACACATGGTACAGTACGGACGGAACATTAATGGCGGAATATGAGTATGGAGCGGATAAAGAATTAAGAAAAGAGACAAATTATTATGCGAACGGGAATGTGTCTTATATAGTAAAGTATGATGCGGATGGAGGAACGAAAAGTGAGACATATTATACAGAAGATGGTGTTATAAGATGTGAGGATGAGGTGAATGAAACAGGAATAAAGCGCACCTGGTATAAGAATGATGGAAGTATAGAATCCGTAACAAGTTACGAGTATGAATACAATTCAGAAGGTAATAAAGCAAAATGTAAGAGTTACGATGAAAACGGAACACTGAAAGAAGAATATGAATATGATGATTCGGGTCTGCATGTGGTAAGTAAAATAAGTTATGATGAACAGGGAAATGTAGAATCCAGAACAGAATATGAAGAGACGGACATAACTGATGAGATAAGCAGAAAATATGATGCAGATGGAAATTTGATATCAGAGATACAGTATGATTATTTTGGAAAAGTTGTAGATGAATGATATACAATGGATAATTACAGGGGGAAAAAGATGAAATACAGTCATAAATGGAGAATATATCTGGGAATTGGCGTGATCGTTGGGATGACTGCGGGATGTGGACCTGCAAAGAATACAGAGATTGTTGATTACGACAGTGATGGAACCATTATAAGCTGCGCGGAGTATGATGAAAATGGGCAAATGATAAAAAAGACAACATATAACTGGAAAGGACAGATTGCGGATACTCAGGAGTATGATTCAGATGAAAGTGAGAGCAGCAGTGAGGAAGATGAAGATTACACATATGAATATGATACAGCAGGAAAGAAAAAGAGTGCAACAAAATACGGGGAAAATGGACTGGTGCAGGAACTTCTGGAGTATGGATCAGAGGGAAATCTGATAAAAAAAACGACATTTGAGTATGATGAAAATAATAAACTCAGTGAAACGGATGAACAGGATTATATTACGAAAGAAGCGACGGTTACATGGTTTTATAATGATGATGATGATGATGAATTTGTGTCAAGAGAAGAAAAAATTGAATTGAAGTGGGATGGAGAAGAATGGAGGGAATCAGGAGATTCTGAGGAAAATTCATATTTAGGGGCTGATCAGCAAATATGCAGCAAGTTCTGGTCAAAACAAAATGAAACTAGAAGTATATTCTATGACTGGTCAGGGTCAGGTGAAAAGACATCTGAATGGCTGAGAAAAAGTGAAAGGGATCAGGCAGGAAAGATGATGCAGGAGACAGAATACGAAGATGGTGTACTGATTCGAACAGGTGAATTCGGTATCAGATCTACCTATTATAATGAAGACGGAAGTATTAATTACATAGAAGAATACAATTCAGATGAAGATATCATTAAGACTGAAAAATGAAATGGCGTCGCCCGGTTTTTGACCGGGCGAATTTTTGCGTGGTCGAAAAACATCATCAAATGCGACACAAAACATGACACATATTGATGAAATAAATGCAAAGCATGTAAACTATAACTAAAGAGTGTCAGAAATTTACAGATGACAAAATTTAAAGGAACTGGAGGAGAAAAATGAAATGTACAAATTGTGGTTCTGAATTGCCGCCGAACAGTAAGTTTTGTGAGCGATGCGGAACAATGGTAAAAACAGAGACGCCGACAGGCAAGAATTACAGAACTAAAAAGTTTTGTGAACAGTGTGGGGCAGAGTTGAAACCAGGATTTATGTTTTGCGGTAAATGTGGGGCGCCTGTCAAAGAAGATAAACTGCCAATACCAACGCCTGGACCTGTCCCTAAGCCGGATCCGCCCAAGAAAGCGAGATGGATTGTCCCGGTTGTTGCAGGACTTTTGACGATTACACTTGTCGGGGCAGGAGTCATCGTAGTTTTGAGCAAAGCAGAAAAAACAAATGAAAAAACGAACAAGACGGATCTGATCAAAGAAGACGCAGAAACTGAAACAGCTGACAGCAAATCGGATGCAAAGGAAGCGGAAAGTACACCGGCTCCGACTGAAGAGGAAACACAGGAAGATACAACAGCGGATACTTATGATTTATCTGTGTGGGACAATCGTTTTCCGGCAAAACCACAGTCTGTATATCAGAAGTATTTTGTTATTTTTAATGATGAAAATAGAGAAAATATGATTGGGCTTGCGGTGTTTGATATAGAGGATGGTGCAGATGAGGCATATTTGTGCTGGAATGGCTCTGGTGAACCGATTGAATTAAATAACAGCGGTTCGGTGAAAGACTGCGACCGGTATTATTATGACATGGAGACAAATTCATGGATTTCATTTAACGGAGACAGTACCGGAATAGCAGAATGTGCAGATGCGGTTATAAGCAGTAATCTGGATATATGTGATTCTGATGGGACAAGAACATTAAAACGGCTTACGGCAAAAGGCAGTACCAATGATATTGACTATTCGTATTATGAAAGCGCGGAAGATGATGAGACAGAAGGTGGTATACACACTTATGGATACTTTAAAGATGACTGTACCTGGGAGGAGGCTTTTGAGAAAGCCAGGAAAAAAGGCGGTTATCTGGTGCGGATTAACAGCGAAGAAGAGTACGAATATATTTTAAATGAGATCGTGGAGAAAGGATATGACGATATCAAGTTCCGGATCGGAGGAAGAAGAGAGCCTGGCAGATATAATTATGATTACTACTGGGTCGATGAAAACAACGAAACGTATGGGGAAGCAATAAATTCCATGAGCTACTGGGCAGCGAATGAATGGATGAAGAATGAACCAAGTTATCGGGATGGGGATGTGGAGGAAACCTGTCTGGACATCTATTATTATTCAAAGGAGAAACGGTGGGTATGGAATGATGTACCGAATGATATTCTGGACGTTGTGCCTTCCTATGCCGGAACATTAGGATATATTGTGGAATATGAACAGTAAGAAAAATAAAAAATATCGGAAAAGAAAATTAAGTGTACTTATATGTCTTTTCGTTCTTGGTGTATGTACAGCCTGTTCAGGGAATAAGGGCAGTAATGAAACTGCTGATAAAAAAGAAGAATCCGAAAATCCCGCGACTGTGAAAGAGAAAGTGGAAGAACCGGAAAAACAGTCGGAACCTGTACTGATGCAGCCGGAAGAAGAACCAATGGAAGAACCGGAAGTGGATGAAGTACAGGAGAAGGAGGAACAGGAAACAGAGAAGCAGATCAAAGAGGATCCGGAGCATCAGGTAGAAGAACTGTTAGATTCTCTTTCTGTTGAGGAAAAAGTGGCTCAGCTGTTTGTGGTGCTTCCGGAACAGCTGGTTGGAAATGTCAGCCGTGTCACGGCAGCCGGGGAGGCGACCAGAGAGGCGATCAATAACCGACCGGTTGGTGGAATCGTTTATCTCGAATCCAATCTGGTTTCTCCTGAGCAGACAAAAACAATGTTGCAGAATGTTCAGCAATACAGTATGGATCGTCTGAATCTTCCGATGTTCCTGTGTGTGGATGAGGAAGGTGGACAGGTTACACGACTTGCAGGAAAAGCAGGATTTGATCTTCCGGTTTATGATAACATGAGTGTGATTGGAAGTCAGGGAGATACAGAACAGGCATATCAGATGGGAGAAAGCATCGGACAGTATCTGGATGATCTGGGGTTTAATACGGACTTTGCGCCGGTATCGGATGTTCTGACCAATCCGAATAATCAGGTGGTCCGTTACCGCTCGTTCGGATCGGATCCAGAGACAGTTAAGGATATGACAGATGCAGTGAGCCGTGGGCTGGCATCGAAAAAGATTCTAGCTACCTATAAACATTTTCCGGGGCATGGCAATACAGCAGCAGATACTCATGCGGGATATGCATATTCGAATAAAACCAAAGAGGAACTGTATCAGTGTGAACTAATTCCATTTATACAGGGAATTGAAGATGAAGTACCATTTATTATGATGGGACATATTTCTTTACCTAATATTGTTGGTGATGATACACCTGCATCTTTATCTAAGACGATAGTCACAGATCTGCTGATTGACGAGCTGGGATATAAAGGGATTATTATCACAGATGCATTGAATATGGGAGCCGTGTCGCAACAGTATTCGTCCGCGCAGGCTGCGGTTAAAGCGCTGAACGCAGGTGTTGATATGCTGTTGATGCCTGTGGACTTTAATGCCGCATATCAGGGAGTATTGGCGGCAGTGCAAAGTGGAGAAATATCGGAAGAGCGGATTGATGAATCTGTAGAAAAGATATTGAAGACGAAGATTGGTATGCTGGAGGAATAAAAATATATGAGCAGATGTAAAAAATGCGGTTTTGAAAATAAAGAGGGGAGTAAATTTTGCGGGCACTGTGGTGCGCCTTTGAAAACCAGAAGTTCCGGGAAAGGTATTATTATTGGTGTAATATGTATTGTACTGGCAGCGGCTGGGATAACAGTTGCTGCACTGTTTCTGGCGGGCAGAAACCAGCAGAGAGATACAGAGCAGACTGAAGAGATGGCAGAAGAAAGTGACCAGAAAGAAGCAATCGAAAATGAAGGGGAAGAAACGAGCGATACAACAGATGAACAGGAAGAAGAGACTGTAGAGCCGCCGATTTTTTCAAAACGAATCTGGGATTATGATGGAACGATATACACCAGTTATGATCTGAATATTACAGACTGGACAAGCCTGACCGGGGATTATCATGATACGTTCATTGTATATCACGATAATATTTATCTGAGGAAGACAAACAGTACAGATGATGCGACAAGAGTACTTGTCCGTCGGGATATGACGGGAAAGGAAACTGTGATTGCGGAAGATGTGAATCCGCTGTATGGTCTGGTGATTTATGCGAATCATCTGTATTATGTTGCTTTGGACAGCAATATGCAGTCAGAGGGAAAGATTGTGAATCTGTTGGATCTTTCTGTTACAGATAGTGAAGATTATCAAATCAAGGCAGCAGATGCGGATACATGGATTTTATGTGGAATAAAAGGAGAGGAAGGCGGTCAGCTCTTCCAGTGTGATCCCGGGTTTGAGAATATAAAGAAACTGGATATAATCAAGGATACATTCATGGGAATTTCTGACGGTAAAATTTATTTTCAGACGCAGGAAGATGAAAAATATAATGTTCAGATGTATGATGTGAAGTCGGGAGATATTACATCAGTGCTGGATGGCTGGAAGGAACCCGCGGTGTTGAGTGGAAGTGATCTGTTTTATGCAGAGAAAACCAAGAATGGAACAACATTACACAGAATGGAATTGGGTGCAACTGGAGATGTGTATGATTATTCACTGAAAAATATTGATGTTTATATGAATGGAAGCTTTTATGAAGCGGACAACAAAGTGTATGTAACCAGATTCCTGGAGGGTAACGAAGAGAATAATACAGAAATGATAGCACTGGATCTGCAAAGCGGTACATATGAATCCATAGGGCTGTGGACAAATACAGAGGTACAAAACACAGCAACTCAAAATACAGTAAATGCAAGATATCAGGCTTATGCAGAAAAGATCAAAGAGGAAGAAAAAAAGTATGGAACAGTCAAAGTGGAAAATGAGGACTCGTATGCCTGCATGACAGGTGTTTGTTTTATTGATCTTGTTGATTTTGCCAACAATGGAAACGAACAGTTGCTTATTGCACACCAGAATGAAAACCGGGAATGTGAATATGAAATCTGGTCCTGGGAAAACGGACAGATGGTATTACTGAATACAGGCGATTTGTTTTCGATGGATGGCGGTGTGCGTGAAGTAATGTACAGCCATGCCAACGGACAGACATACCTTATTACTGGTTGGATGGATGATGTTATAGAGTACGGCTATTGCGGATATTCAGGAGATACGTTCGGTCTGGTATATGAGACAACGATGGATATGGAAGCAGATGAAGCCGAGATGTACAGAGTGAATGGGAAAGTGGTTTCGGAGAGTGATTATGATGAGGCAGACGAAAAATGGTTTGCAGATGTGACGGAATACAATCTGAGTTATGATTGTGACAGCATTCTGGAACTGATGGAAGAGGTGAAGGAAAAACTGAACAGTTAGTGAAAATGTTTCTGTAAACTAATAAGTAATCGGTTTTTCTATGATAAAATGAAAATCATAGGAGAACCTTTTATTTTTATCTGTTCTTGACATACGAATTCATAATTGCTATATATAAAACAACGACAAAACCTCGCGATTCACTTAAGCGCATAAATATTAAACAAACACAGAAAGGTGCAAAATAAAATGATCTGTAAATACGAAGACTACCTGAAAGAACCATATATTTTAACTCTCGAACAAATGCAGCAGATCCATAACGATCTGTTAACTGACCTTGGCAATGATCCCGAAGCATTGGAATTATATGAAGAACTGATTGACGCCGCCACAAAATACGCTGCAATGCGTGCCAAATGGCTGCAGCTGCCCCGACAGGAAAAAATGGATACGGATTCCCTGAGGACTTCTCATCATGATTCTGTTATCACCCATTTCAATATGCTCGCAAGATATCTGCGCATGCAGGGCAAGAAAGCTGCGTGGAGGGATGCACTTGGGGATGAGAAAGAAAATAAATACGGCAGAAAAACGATTGGTGATTTCGCGTGCTACCTGGTGTTTATGAATAGCATTTGCGCGCGGTAGTGAAAAAAGAGCTGTTTTACGAGATGAATTTCATATGAACCACAAGCCCCCGGTAAGTTGTAGGTAACGAATACAAACAATTTACCGGGGGGTGTTGTATAAGGGATTGACTGTGAGAGAATATAAAAAATAGGTTAAGGGGATTCATTATCCTTCACACACCGGAATCTGAATCTCCGTCACAAACTGTTTCGGATCGTTCGTCAGCACATAATCGATCATCGTCACCTCTCTGGAAAATCCATCAATTTTCAACCGGTGTTCCCGGATATAAGTCAGAAGTTTCTGATAATAAGCCGGCGCTTCGTTATGACTTCCGCAGAATCGAATAGAAACACAGGTCTGTCCGGGGAGTTCCTCAGTGATGTCCTGGTAGCGGTCTTCCGGTTCGAGGAGCAGAAAAACGGTGTCGTAGACCTGGTAAGCGTCGGCTTCCAAATGTTCTTTGGAGATGCCGAGCCCGACTTTTCCGAGAAAAACCAGAGTCTCTTCCTGATCTTTCTGGAGTGTCCGGATCGAAGTCTCCAGATCCAGATAGGTTTTCGGGGAGAGGTGGTTGCGGATCCAGGTGATCCGTTTCGGCGGAGTCTGAACCAGTGTAATCGTATCCGGCCGGGAGGAGAGTGCATCTGCCAGTCCTTCGAGCCGGGTGTTGATCTTTTGCTCGATAATCTGAAGTTCCTGCTGTTTCTGGCGGACGGTTTCCCGTTGCTGGATCAGCATTTCCTGAATTTTCCCCACATCTTTATTCTGAAGAAAATCCGCGATGTCTTCGAGCGGCATATCCAGGGCGCGAAGATAACGGATCGTATTTAACCGTTCAAACTGTTGGACGCCGTAGTAGCGGTAACCGGAAGCCGGATCCGTATATTCCGGGCGGATCAGCCCTAGAGCGTGTCTGAAAAATCATTTCCGCAATCTGCAAGCCCCACTTTGCGGTATATTTTACCCTCATTCGGTTGCCGTAGCCCGCTACGCCGCCCTCATTCGGATAAAATCTCCCACAAACTGAGACTCGCAGCTCACGAAAAGCCTTTTTCAGACACGCTCTAGTTTTTCATAATGACGCAGAGAACCGACGCTGATAGAAAACATGCGTGCGACCTCTCCGATGCGAAAGAGTTCCTGTTTTTCCATGAAGTGTAATCTCCTGTAGTGGTAAATATATTCTGTATTGAACATTGTAACTCTATTTATATTGTATCAAGTTGGTAAGAGAAATGCCAGTTTTGAGTATAAGGAATATAATATTCTTTAAATACATAATACATGAAGCAAAATGTGTATATTAGAGGATAAGACAGAATGAGGTGCATTTTAAAAAGGTATGAAAATACAATCACTAAAGAGATATGAAATATAGTTTACCAAAGCTGCTATGAACGGAGAAAACAGTCACATTCATAGATGAAAACGAGTAAAAATACGGAATCAGGATTGACATTTTTTCACAAAAGAGTTATCTTTGAGAAAAGATAATAAAACTATTTTATTAAGTTTTGAGAAACGTATGTATGGAGGGAATTTCACATGGAAGGTAAGATGAAAGTAGCAGTGATGAACGGTATCGGCAAGATGGGATTTACAGAGCGTGACATCCCGACGCCGAAGGACGATGAAGTTCTGGTAAAGCTGGATTATGTGGGAATCTGTGGATCGGATCTGCATTATTATGAGAGTGGAGCCATCGGCGATTATGTCGTAGAACCGCCGTTTGTTCTCGGTCATGAGCCGGGTGGCGTTGTTGTGGAAGTGGGAAAAGATGTCAAACACCTGAAAGTCGGTGATAAAGTAGCTTTGGAGCCGGGAAAAACTTGCGGACACTGCGAATTCTGCAAACAGGGCAAATACAATCTCTGTCCGGACGTCGTATTTTTCGCAACTCCACCGGTAGATGGTGTCTTTCAGGAGTATGTTGCGCATGAGGCAGATCTCTGTTTCAAACTCCCGGAGAATGTCAGCACACTGGAGGGTGCGCTGATCGAACCTCTGGCTGTCGGTTTCCATGCAGCGATCCAGGGAGATGCTCATCTGGGACAGAAAGCAGTGGTGATGGGTGCCGGATGTATCGGTCTGGTTTCCATGATGGCACTGAAAGCACGTGGAGTATCTGAGGTTTATGTGGTAGATATCATGGAAAAACGTCTGGAAAAAGCCCTGGAACTGGGCGCAACCGGAGTGATCAACGGCGCAAAAGAGGATGTGATCGCCAAAGCACAGGAACTGACCGGCGGGGCCGGTATGGACCTGATCATCGAGACCGCCGGTACAGAGATCACCACCAGACAGGCGATCCATATGGCGAAGAAGGGTTCCACGATCGTTCTGGTCGGCTACAGCAAGAGCGGTGAGATGACCCTGCCGATGAGCCTGGTTCTCGACAAAGAACTGACTTTCAAAACGGTCTTCCGTTACCGCCATATCTATCCAATCGCAATCGATGCGGTAGCTTCCGGTAAAGTGAATGTAAAAGGAATCGTTACGAATATTTACGATCTGGATGATGTACAGAGAGCGATGGATGAGAGTGTGCATAATAAGGCAGACATTGTAAAAGGTGTGATTAAGATTCATCCGTAAGAGTTGAAAGGCTCGTAAAAAGAAAAAAGTATACAGGTGTCAGGCATTTCTTCGTAAGAATTTTGTAAGAGTGCCTGACACTTTTAAATTAAAAAGTCAGAATTGACCTATAAATCAGCCGGAATCCTATCTGGAAAATCTCTTGTTTTTTGAGTAAAATAAAAGTAATGGGCGGTGATTGCACCGCAGAAAATAACAGGCAGGGCGGTCCGCCGGCGAGTGCGGCGGGACGGCCGGAAAAGAGGTTTGAGATGAAAAAATGGACAAGAGTCATGTATCAGCCAAATCTTCCCCTGGAAGCAGGCAGATATGTAACAGCAAGCAAAGAACATATTGCATTATCCCTGGAGGCAGCGACAGAGGGTATGGTGCTTTTGAAAAATGAGAACAATATCCTGCCGTTAAAGAACGGTTCCCGGATCACACTGTTCGGACGCGGAAGTTTTGACTATGTCAAAGGTGGCGGCGGAAGCGGAGATGTAACCGTATCTTATATACATAATCTGTATGATGGTTTCAAAACCCTGGAAGATAAAGTACAGGTATACGAACCGGTAGCAGATTTTTATAAGAAAAATGTAGAAGAACAGTATGCAATCGGAAGAGCACCGGGTATGACCGAAGAGCCGGAACTGCCGCAGGAACTTTTGGACGGCGCGCGGGCATTTGGCGATACCGCACTTATCGTACTGAGTCGTTTCTCCGGAGAGGGATGGGATCGTTCCAGCGTGGAATACAACGGCGAATTCAATCCATGGCCGGATGAGACAAGCATGCCGAAACTGTCCGCAGAAGTGTATCCGGACGGCGATTTTTATCTGACTGCAGGCGAGAAAAAACTGCTGGCACAGGTAGAAGAAGCTTACGATAAGATCGTGGTTGTATTAAACATCGGCGGTGTGATCGATCTGTCCTGGATCAAAAAAGATGACAAGATCGGAGCAGCTTTATACGGCGGTCAGGGCGGCATGGAAGGTGGAACTGCGATGGCACAGGTACTGTGCGGTCTGGTCAACCCATCCGGTAAACTGGCAGATACCTTTGCAGCGAGACTGGAAGATTATCCGTCCACCGAGAATTTCCATGAGTCTGTAGAATATGTAGATTATACCGAAGATATTTACGTTGGATACCGTTATTTTGAGACGATTCCGGGCGCAGCTGAGAAAGTAGTTTATCCGTTCGGTTACGGTCTGTCCTACACAACCTTCGAGGTGGAGACACAGAAAGCATGGGAAGAGGCAGACTCTATCAACGTACAGGTGCAAGTAACCAACACCGGAGATATGGCCGGTAAAGAGGTCGTACAGTTGTATTACAGTGCACCACAGGGACTGTTAAAGAAACCGGCGAAAGAATTGGGTGCATTTAAGAAAACCCGCCTTCTGCAGCCAGGAGAGAGTCATACGATGGTACTGACCGTCACAAAAGAAGCAATGGCATCCTACGATGATCTTGGAAAAGTAGCAAAATCTGCTTATGTTCTGGAAAAAGGCGCATATGCTTTTTATATTGGAACCTCCGTAAGAAATAATGAAAAAACAGCTTATGAATATCTGGTAGCAGAAGATACCGTGGTAAAACAGCTGGAAGCAAAACTGACACCATCCGGTCTGGCAAAGAGAATGCTTTCCGATGGAACCTACGAGGAACTGCCTCAGACTGAAGGAAATGATCCGAACGCCTGCGCATTTGAAAAAATGGTTCCGGGAACCGATGAAGGCATCCTGCCGGAAGTACGTTTCCGCGAGCAGCGTCTGGCACTCTATGTAGTGAAAAAAGGTGCAAAACCATTTATCGAGGTAGCAGAAGGAAAGATCACCCTGGACGAGTTCATGAGTCAGCTTTCCGATGACGATCTGATCGAACTGCTTGGCGGACAGCCAAATACCGGTGTGGCCAATACCTTTGGTTTCGGTAACCTGCCGGACTATGGTGTACCGAACATTATGACAGCCGACGGACCTGCCGGTCTTCGTATCGCACCGGAATGTGGCGTGTGTACAACTGCATGGCCATGCGCAACTCTTCTTGCCTACACCTGGAACCCGAATCTGGTAGAACAGGTCGGTGCAGCCGGAGCAGAAGAAGTGAAAGAAAATAATATCGCCGTATGGCTGACACCCGCTGTCAACATTCACAGAAATCCTTTGTGCGGAAGAAACTTCGAGTATTATTCCGAAGATCCGCTGCTTGCAGGTAAGATGGCAGCAGGTATGGTACGTGGTATCCAGTCTCAGCATATCGGCGCTTCCGTAAAACATTTTGCCGCCAATAACAAAGAGACAAACAGAAAGCACAGCGATTCCCGTGTATCCGAACGTGCCCTTCGTGAGATTTATCTGAAACAGTTTGAAATTATCGTAAAAGAGTCCGATCCGTGGACGATCATGAGCTCCTACAATGTGATCAACGGTCACAGAGCTTCGGAAAATAAAGAACTTCTGGAAGACATCCTTCGCGGAGAATGGGGATTCCGGGGCATGGTGACCACAGACTGGTGGACCCGTGGTGAGCACTACAAAGAGATCAAAGCCGGAAATGATGTCAAGATGGCAACCGGTTATCCGGAACGTGTGAAAAAAGCCATGGAACTTGGTGAGATCACCCGTGCGGATCTGGAACACTGCGCAAGACGCGTGCTGGAACTGATCCTGAAGATCGATTAATCGAAAAAATATACACAAAAAGGAAAAGAAAAGGCGAACAGAAAAAGAATCTACTTTCTGTTTGCCTTTTTTTGCAAAAATATAAAAAGCCGGACTGGATTACCGGGGAAAAACAGGGTATAGTAGTAAGAAAACAGTGCGCGTAAGAGGAGTAACAAGAGATGAACAGAAAAATGGAAAATCATTTCCTCTGTGTAGAAGTCAGCGACCGCGGTGCGGAACTGATGCGAATCGTGAGAAAGGATACCGGTGCGGAGATTCTCTGGAACGGCGATCCGACCTTCTGGGACTACCGTTCCCCGATTCTTTTTCCAAATGTAGGAAGTACCTGGCAGAAAAAAATGAAGATCAACGGGAAAGAATACCAGACCCGCCAGCATGGATTTGCCAGAGAAAAAGAATTTACCTGCGTAGAAGAGTGTGTCGAAAAGCTGCGCTATCAGCTGGTATCTGACGAAGAGACAGGAAAGTACTATCCATTTGAATTTGTATTATGGATCACGTATGAATTACAGGAAAAACAGATTATTGTCACCTGGGAAGTGGAAAACCGGTCCGGGAAAGTCATGAGTTTTACGATCGGCGGACATCCGGGCTTCCGGTTTGAAAAAGAAGGAGAACAGAAAGAAGACTATGAACTGTATTTTCCGGAAAATACAGAGCTTACCGCTACCGCGGTCGATCTGTTCAACGGTACCGGAAAACCGGATCAAAAATACCCGGTGAAACTGACGGATCATACGCTGGCATTAAGTGACCAGCTGTTTGATGTGGACACGCTGGTATTTGATGATGCGCAGATTAAAGAAGCTTGGCTCAGAAAAAAAGCCACCGGACAGCTTTATACGGGAGTCCGCTGTATCGACGAGTTTTACAGTTTCGGCATCTGGTCCCTTCCAAAAGGACCGTACGTCTGTCTGGAGCCCTGGGCGGGCAGATGCGATGATGAAGGATTTTGCGAAGACATTTCAAAAAAACCGGGCATCAATCAGGCAAAGCCGGGGGAATACTGGAAAAAGCAGTATGCGATTCTGATCGGGTAGAGCGAGGAAGCTGAGAAAAATGTATTTGCAACAGAAAAAAGAGTGTCAGATGTAAGAATCCGACACTTTTCTGTTATTTTCAGAAAAAATATACAGAATATGGTTGTTACATTACTTATTAATGATTGAAGTTTAATTACAGAAATTACAAGGAGGTTTTTCATGGGAAGAATATTTTATGTGAGCAGCATGCATGGAGATGATACAAACAGTGGACAGACATCGGAGGACGCGTTCCGCAGTCTGCGAAAGATTAATCAACTGGAGATCCAGCCGGGAGATCAGATCTTTTTGGAACGGGGATCTGTATTTATCGGGGAGTATCTGCACTTGTATGCAGGGGGAACCAAGGAGGCACCGGTTGTCGTAGATGCATACGGCGAGGGTGCGCTGCCGCGGATCGAGGCAGACGGAAACGGGATCTGGTATCAGAACTACGGTGGACATCTGGACAATGTGGTACATACCTGGAAAGGCTATCTGTCTTCCGCGGTTCTCTTATACGATGCAGAGTACATTTCCATCCGGAATCTGGAAATCACCAACAATCCCTGCATCAAAAATGAACGCCTGAACCAGGCAGATCGCATGAACCGCACCGGTGTATCCGTGATCGCACAGAATCACGGAACCCTGCATCAGATCGAACTCGATCACCTGTACATCCATGATGTAGAGGGAAATATCTACGACAAACATCTGAATAACGGCGGCATCTACATGTCCGTCTCCCGCCCGGACGACGAAGAAAAGACCGGAATCGCCCGCTATGACGGTATCCACATCCATCACTGCAAAGTTGAGAACTGTCGCAGATGGGGAATCGCCGCAGGATATACCTACCAGCATGATAAATTCACGACCCTGGAACTGCCGGATGAAGTGGTGAAAACCTACGGCTCCACCAATGTCGTGATCGAACACAACTTTGTCAAAGATATCGGCGGAGACGGCATCACACCGATGTACTGCTTTGAACCGCTGATCCAGTATAATATATCCGAAAATATCGCCGTAGACATCCACCCGGATCTGTACAACGAAGAGGGAAACCGTGGCGGCATGACCGCAGCCGCCATCTGGCCATGGAAATGCAAAACCGCCCTGTTCCAGTACAACGAAGCCTACAACACCGTCTACAACCAGGACGGACAGGCATGGGACGCTGACTCCGGCGACGGAACCATTTACCAGTACAACTACAGCTGCAACAATGGCGGTGGCTGTGTGATGTTCTGCGAGGGCGAGAGCGTCAACAACACCTTCCGCTACAACATCAGCCAAAACGACGGAACCGGCATCCTGACCCCGGTACGAAACGTGGACGCGAAAATCTACGGCAACATCTTCTATATAAAAGAAGGCGTAGACTTCATCCGTCACCGGATCTGGGGCGATACGATGATCGAAGGCGGCGGAATCGAAGTCACCGACAACACCATCATCTACGCCGGAAACGAACCAAAAGAAGAGTCCTGGAACTACAACAGCCCAGACGCCCACTACCAGAACAACATTTATGTAAACTACAAAAACACCCCGGAAGGCGATCCAACCCCAACCCGCCTCTCCGATGCCACCACAATCCACCCAGCCCCCGGCACCGCCCCGGAAACCACCGACGGCCACAGCCGCATGTACAAAGGAAACAAAGCCTTTGACGGCTACCGCCTGAAAAAAGACGGCACAGACATCCTGAAACGGTAATTCCTTCAAGCCTGTAAGATATGACAGATACTTTCCGTCATACCTTGCAGGCTTATTTAAATTACGCGAGCAACGAGCCAAAGTTTATGCTTTGATTCATTTTCTCCATGAAAAACCACAGTCACAGCCAATACCCAGCGAAAGAGGCGGAGCAGGTCAGGGGGCAGCAACACTTTGTTGCCCTGCCCACGTTGCAGCCCCTGACCTGCTCCGCCTCTTTCGCGTCCGTCTGGAAAAGTCCCCCTTTTCATCTTGGCAGCGACACAAAATCTTCACAAAAAAATTAGCACTCCCTCTTGACGAGTGCTAACACATGTGTTATAGTACAACTAGAACAAGGGAAGAGAGAAATAAATAAGAAAACCCCATATATCCAATGTTCAAACCAACAAAACAAAAAACAGTAATCAATTCACCTGACACAGGTGGAATTCATAGAAGGGAGAAATGACGTATGTTAATGCCTAGTATTTTTGGAGAAAACTTTATGGATGATTTCTTTGGAGTTCCGGAGAGAACCTATACAAAGAGTGCACAGAACACCCTGATGAAAACCGATGTAGTAGAAAACAAAGACGGATTTGACGTATCCATTGACCTGCCGGGATTCAAGAAAGAAGATGTAAAAGGAGAAGTGAAAGACGGCTACCTGATCATCACCGCATCCACAAACCAGAATAAAGATGAGAAAAACAAAGATGGCAAATACATCCGCAAAGAAAGATACAGCGGAACCTGCCAGAGAAGCTTCTATGTAGGAGACGATATCACGCAGAACGACATCAAAGCAAAATTTGAAGACGGTGTCCTGAAACTCGAGATTCCGAAAAAAGAAGCAAAACCAGAAGTAAAAGAAGCAAAATACATCTCCATCGCATAAACATGCAGGAAGATGAACACAAAACTAACGGCGGGCGCGAACCGGGCGTCCGCCGGAACTTAAACTGTGCGCTCAAGACTGTGAAATCGAGTGAACAGAACCAAAGGAAAATAAGAGGGTCACAAGACCCGTTCACTATAGAGATTACCACAGAGGGACAGGACAAAATACATATCCGGAGTCTCTCTTTTTTAATATACAGGAAATCAGCACTTAGAAACACAGAGTGTACCAGGTTCCAAAGGAGGTGGAACAAGTGGAAAAGAAAAGAGATTACTACGAAGTGCTTGGCGTAAGCAAAGATGCAGACAGTTCGGCAATCAAAAAAGCCTACCGAAAACTGGCGAAAAAATACCACCCGGACACCAATGCCGGTAATGCAGAGGCAGAAAAACGATTCAAAGAAATCTCAGAAGCTTATGCAGTATTAGGCGATGAAGAAAAGAAAAAATTATACGATGAATTCGGACATATCGCTTTCGAGCCGGGATTCAATGCGGATGCTGCGAGAGCACAGAAACAATATGGATATGAAAACTTCGGCGGTGGAAACGGCCAGAATGGTTATCGGGAGTACCATTTTACCGGATCCGATGGAGATGATATCTTCGGAGATCTGTTTGGAAATATGTTTCGTCAGGGAACAAAAGGCGGAAACTTCCACAGCGGAGGATTTCATAACGGCAGCGGATTCTATCAGCAGTTCCATCAGGGCGGAAACGATGGATTCTATGGTAACCATGGATTTCACGGAACCTATTCCGAAAAAGGGGAGAATCTGGAAGCGGAAATTTCGCTTACCTTTGATGAAGCGGCATTTGGCTGCGACAAGATGATCACACTGCAGGAAGCCGACGGCAACCGCACCCTGAAAGTGCACATTCCTGCGGGAATCGATACCGGACAGAGCGTGCGGCTGCGTGGAAAAGGTCATCCGGGAATCGGAGGCGGTGAACCGGGTGATCTGCTCCTGAGAGCAAAAGTCGGAACAAAACCGGGATACGAACGGAAAGGTGCCGATGTCTATACCACCGTCAATATCCCATACACAACTGCCGCTCTCGGCGGAGAAGCCAGAGTATCCACATTATACGGGGATGTCAGTTGTAAAATCAAAGAAGGGACCCAGTCGGGCAGCAAGATTCGGCTGCGTGGAAAAGGAATTGTATCCATGAAAAATCCGAACGTCCACGGCGACCAGTACGTCACCGTCCAGATCCAGGTACCCCGCCACCTGAACCAGCAGGCACGCCGGAAACTGATGGAATACAAACAGGCTTGCGGATAAAGAAAGCAGACAGGAATAACTTTGAACAGTTGTTACTGTCTGCTTTTTGCATGTGTTGTGCCGCATTTCGGGTGCGTTCCGGTTTGAAAGCAGAAAACAGACAACGAGAGTCTACGAGATGCAGTTTACAAAACATCATTTCTGAGCTATCCTATAGAAAGAAAAATAATAAAAAGTAACTATCCAGTAGATAGCATAACGGTGAAGATACTGAACAGTTGCGAAAAGACAATCAGGAGGAAGCAACATGGTAGGTCCGGAAGGAACAAAACGAATATCCAAAATAGATACATACCTGAACGTAGCCGAAGCATTTGCCTATCGAAGCACCTGCATCAAACGAAAATACGGTGCCGTGATCGTAAAAGACGATGTGGTAATCTCCACCGGCTACAACGGCTCCCCGCGAGGTTATGACAACTGCTGTGACCTCGGCGTATGCCCAAGAATCCAACTCGGCATGCACCAGGGCGAAGGCTACGGTCTCTGCCGTGCCATCCACGCCGAACAAAACGCCCTGTTAAACTGTTCCCGCGAACAGACCATTGGCGCCGACCTCTACCTAGCCGGCATCAACCCCGGCGACAACTCCATCCACCGCGCCAAACCCTGCCCTCTATGCTCCCGCCTCATCATCCAGGCCGGAATCCAAAATGTCTACCTCCGCGTAGGCGCCAAAGCCGGCGAGTACGAAGTAGTCCCAGCCAAAAATCTGGTGTGGCATCTGTAAGACAAAACTACCGCAGGGAAATATAGGTATAGAAAAAGATAAAAATAAAGAAAAATAGAAGCTGGTAATTATCCAGAAAAGATATGCTACAAAGATGGATAGAACGATCCAACACCGTACAAAAAAATGTCAAAAAGGATATGAATCCGCTCTGTTTTGCTACTATCCAAACAAAGACAGGCACGCAGAAGCAACTATAAAGTGTTCATTCAATCTTTTATGCATTATTATGAGTTTGCATAAAACACCCCTACAGGAAATAGTCTGTGCCAATAACGTCCAATGCCCAGGAAACCAGCGATCTCTCCTCGGCAAGCGCGAACTTGTCGAGTACGAGTTTGAGACTACAGGCTCAAACCGAACGCAGAACTGAGCGCGCACCGAGGAGGGATCGCGGGCTTCCTAGAGCGTGTCTGAAAAATCATTTCCGCAATCTGCAAGTCCCACTTTGCGGTATATTTTACCCTCATTCGGTTGCCGTAGCCCGCTACGCCGCCCTCATTCGGATAAAATCTCCCACAAACTGAGACTCGCAGCTCACGAAAAGCCTTTTTCAGACACGCTCTGGGGCTCACCCCCTCTCCAACAAACTCATCCTTTACTGCGGAATCCGAGCCTTATAATAAAGCGGCGACAACCCAAAATACTTCTTAAACAACTTACTAAAATGATAAGCATCCTCATACCCCACAGCCATCGCCACCGCCTGAATCGACTGCTCCGGGTTCTTATCCAGCAATTCCCGCGCCTTCTGCATCCGCAGACTGATCAGATAATTGATCGGCGTATCCCCCGTCTCACTCTTGAAAATCTTCGAAATATAAAAAGAACTCAGATACATATTTGCCGCAATCTGATCCAGCGAAATCTTCTCTTTATAATGCGTCTCCATATAATGCATAATCTGCTGAACCACATACTTCTTATTTACCGACTTAAACTCATACCGCGGTGCATACTGCCGCTTCACATCATCCTCAAGCTCCTGTTTCTGATACCTGCAAAGCAGACAGATCACCTGAATCAGAAAAGACTTCAGCATAAAATACCGCCCCGGCTGGCAGGTCTTCGATTCCTGCTCCATCAGATTACACAGTCGAAACAGCAGATCCTTATAACTGTCCGGCAGCGTTGTCATAAACTGATAATTCTTAAAAAGCGGAAAATGCCCCCTGGTACATCCGGTAAACTCCACATTCGAAAACGCTAGATAAAACTCCCGCACAGAAGTCCCGTCCGTCGGCAGACTCTGGTGATACGTTCCCGGATTCAGCAAAATCACCGAACCCTCTTCCACATCATATAACTGTTCATCGATGCGAAACGTCGTCTTTCCCTTTAAAATAATAGCAAATTCAATAAAATCATGACAATGATAATTCACCTCAGGTTCCGTGCGAAGTAGATTGCAACAAAACAGAAACCGAGGATTGAGATCATTGTAAGTAAGATCATATACCGATGGTTCCATAAAAATCCCCCTGTCAAAGGTATTTTGACTCCTTTGATACCGGATTGTTCCGTACTTCGTACTCTCACAATCCTCAAAAACATTCGTAA
>OLOO01000375.1_pt1 | contig 43895 bp, 58 predicted proteins | sample 1672621 | NCBI WGS metagenome assembly OLOO01 (sample SAMEA3136706, study PRJEB25190) | human gut metagenome | biome: human gut; feature: human-associated habitat; material: faeces | place: Austria | collected 2013 | reverse complement strand
AAACACCCTGTATAATTGTTGATGCTCCGAATCTTTTTGCAATTGCAGCATCTTCATTTGTGTATGTGATGCCTGTAACAGTTGGACCATAACCTGAGGGAAGTACAACATCCAAGGTACAGTAATTACTACCGATGAATTTACCGGAACGACTGTATGTATCTACTCTGAAGCAAATATAGAACTGTGAAGCATTGGGCATCTTACTGATCAGTGAAGTTGGAACTGTCCATCTGAATTCATCATTCCACTGATTATCAGCAATCTGTTCAGTCTTATCATAAAAGCTGTACGTGATTACATGTCCGAAATCAGATGACGCTCTAGGTGTCTTGATTGTTACACTGTTTCCAAAATAAACTGATGCTGGAGAACAGTAAGGCTTTGTTGCTCTAGGAATGACGTCACAGTCAATACCACCCGAAGCAGATACACTACCTACGTAACTGCCCGAAAGAGTTACTTTCAGTTCCTGGCTGAATGAGAAATCAAAATGCTTGCCACCGTTGCTGTCATGAGGAATCTTGATATTCGTAACTGTCGCAAGTGTCTTTGTTCCACCACTCGTGCCGACACTTACACCACCCGACCATATAAGCACTCCGTTCGCCCACATAGAACCATATTTTGTGGCACTGGAATTGATACTCCATTTATAGTACATTGTCAATTTAGCAGTCCACAAATCATAGTTGCCATCCACGTTGACACTTGTTCGTGTCATTGTCATTGTGACATTACCATTTCCACTCGCAAACGAAGCGGAGCATGATGAAGATGTTGCCATTAGTCACCACCTACTTTCTTAAAAGTCAATGATCCATCGCTATTAATAATGAATCCGAAGTTTCCAATTCTTAATGAATTAGAAACCTCAATGTTAGAGTTGTACATTCTGTTATTTGCAAAATACGCTACTTCGTCATTGTTCTGAAGAATAGAGTATTTGCTGTTTGTCTGTCTTGTTTTGAACTCCGAATCCTGTTTACCAATTTCAATTCCTTCTGCATTGAATCTGATATAAGTGTTCAGTTGAGTTTGATTGCTTGATACTGTATCAGAAAGAGAACTAAAGTCTTCTTTCTTTACAAATCCCATCTGAATGCTTTCCGTTGTCTGCTGAATAGTAGATACAGTAGAAGCAAGGTTTTTACCATCAGAGGCACTGTAATAGTTTTCCGAGACAGTCTGTAAGATAGATGTCTTAGTCTGTTCTATGGATGAAGAAGCATCCTTTGTCGCCTGCTGCAGCTGATTGTTCATGTTGTTTATTCTATTGTCGTAATCATCAATGATTGACTTTAGGTCATTTGCAAGCACTGGGGTGGTCGTTGTATATGTTCCATCATCCCATAATATCTTTGACCTCACCCAATAATAATGATTGTCGATATAGTCATCGGGAACGCTTTTCCACCCGTTACTGTTTGAATCGGGCATTTGTGTTGAAGAATCAGATAGATAATACTCCGGCGTAATTGAACGGATGCCCTGTCCGTCTTCACCATCATTTACTTGCACAAGAGTTGTGCTCGCTGACGCCTTAATCATTTTATCAACCTTCTAACTGAGCGCTGAATGTAGCCTTATTTGAAACATCACCAGCACTGATTGTATATGTAGAGCCTGTCGCTACCGCGGTAGTTCCACCATCCTTATACCATTTGATAGTTCCTAATGATGCTAGAGCAGACCCACTCACTTCAACTCCACCCTTATAAATATGAGCAGTTAGAGTTGTAGCAATAGCGGTATTCTTGAAGATTGTTCCACCACTTGAAGTGATTGCCATCGTGATAGCATCTAAGCCATCCTTTCCGTTTGTGCCGTTTGTGCCTTTGTAGGAAACCGAATATGATTCAGTAGACTTACCATCCGAATACTTAACAACTGTTTTTGTCCATAGATACTGGCCATTTGCCACATTAGGAACTGTTGGACTCCATGTCCCTGTCGGAGGAGTTGTGCCACTTGTACCTGTTTGATATGTAACTGATGTTGAACTAACAGTAACACTTGTACCGTTTGAACCATTAGTTCCATTTGTGCCTTTATATGAAACTGAATAAGCCTCTGTTGATTTACCATCAGAATATTTGACTACTGTCTTAGTCCATAGGAACTGCCCGTTTGGAACATTAGGAACGCTAGAACTCCATTCTCCTGTTGGTTTAGTAGTCCCGCTGGCACCAATCTGATATGTAACTGATGTTGAACTAACAGTAACACTTGTACCATTCTGTCCTGTCTGCCCCTTGAATGCGATTGAGTAACTGAATGTCTTATTGATTGTGATATCACCATTCACAACGATAGGAATAGTGATAGTGCCGCTCTTAGTTAATGCAGACGTTGCGGTGATTGTGATTGTTGGCTGTAAAGATTTTCCATCAGATACCGCTGAAATACCAGTAGGACATGTAATGTTCCCTACAGTACACGATACCTGCTCACTACCACACAATGCCATCACCTGTGTAGTTGTTGTCTGTGTGCCGCTCACTGAATTAGTAGTACCTAAGAATGTATAGTTATCATTCGTCAATACCACCGAATATCCATCAGTTAAGTCGATAACGTCAACTTGGCCGACTGCCTTAATTCCCATATTTTTCCTCCTATACGTTTAATTCGCAGTTGAAAACTGCCTTGAATTTAATATCTTTTGCTGAAATCGTGAACATGAACCCATTATCATTCAGTCTTGAATCATCTAACGGGATCTTGCTGAATTCTGTCTCTCCGTGCCTTTTAATGAGCCACTGCAGATATGCATTATCTCCAAATGTTTCTCTCAGCTTTGAAGAGTTATCAATCACAACTCCACCCACATAGATATTTACTGTGAATATAGTTGCCACATCACTGTTCTTGAATGTCGTGCCATTTGATGATTCTATACACAATAATATAGAATCCTCACCCTTCGCTCCTGTAATGCATACCGGTGTACTGTATGTAACGGTATTATTGATCGTCGTAGCTGTTCTCTGCCATATGTAGATTCCAGCATGCCATGTTGGTGCAGTCTCTGACCACCCTGTTTTGGGAGGTGTAACACCATCGGTCGAACTTGCATATTCGCATACGAATTTCTTAACAGACCCCTGTGCTTCTTTAAGCGCTTCATCAGCCTTGTTCTCGACTCTTTCAAACGCTCTAATTTTCACTTCGCCCTTCTCGTTTACATATAGGCTAGGGTTACTTATCTCCCCCTTATCGTCTCTTTCACCTATCTTAATAACACCGTTATCAAGGTTAAGTTCGAACATTTCTCCGGTTATAACGCCAGTCGTGATAGCGTTCGCACTGAAGTTACCTTCCAGGTCGAACGCAATCTTTGTGAACGTTTTACCACCATCAACACTGTAGCCAAGACCACCACTAGAGAATTTCCACATCTTAGTATCATCACGTAGTGTCGGCGTGTTCATGATAGACCAGCCACTAGGCTGCCCTTCTTCGTTGAAGTCAACTCTGTAGTAGCCGCCATTATGCCCTAGAATGTTCTCACTGTTTGTCTTGAGTGCATTTGTGAGTGTGTTGTACAACCTCTTTACAACTAACTGCGTAGGCGAGTTTGATGTACTCATCACAATTTCACCGTTGGAACCTTTGCAAGTGATACTGTCCTTCATACCCGTCAGATTGATTGTGTGTTCGCTTAAAATAACATTGTGAAATATACCGTTGTTATCTTCTACTTTGATGATGTCACTTATCTGTAACGACGGATTCCCTCTCCATTCAACAGTCGATGGACTATAAGTAAAGCCATTCACTTTCTTGTATATTCCATCAAGAATTTCTTGTGTCATATACGGATTCTCAAATGATATGCCATAGCCGTTACCACTAATCAATCCATTGCAGGACACGCTTGTGATCTTCACATCATTGTCGGATGTTAACTTGAATCCACTCTGAAACTGATTATCCCATTTAACTTTAAAGCCACTGTCTTCAAACCAGTAGCCAATCAGTTTGTTGCTTTCATTCATGCGCCCATTCAATCCCATGAGTCCTAAGCAGTAGCCCATAAATGTTTTGCATGTAATGTTTTCCTGGTAGCCATCTAATGTAATGCTTGGGATATTGTCAATTGCAGATGTGATATTGCACTGTCTGCATATGTCTTGTATTGCTTCTTCTAATAACGCTGGATATTTAATGCCTGGCTCGTATTCTGCATTCATTCTATAGATGCTATCGTAGCCGCTGACAGTAACAATCTTACTGCCCATGCTGCTTTCTATCTCATCTATATAAAATGTTCCTTTATCAACAAACTCATATTCACCATTCACAAGCAGCCCACTTTGAATGCTGAATATTCCGTTTTTTAAAGGGATTGTATCATTGGGCATTTCGAACTCCACGACTGCCTTCGCACTGTTGAGTTCACCAATTGTGACTTTTTCATCAGAATTCGCTATCTCATTCAGTGAAACAGAAATAACTTTATCATCTTCCAATAAAGTATCTCCGTTGAATTTCACTCTTGCTTTAATGTTTCTAGAAGGTCCAACTATAACATCTTGATATTGTCTGCTTGTGTTAATCATCATTGCCCCTCCTTCTGATTATTTCTCGATAAGGTTGAATGTTATACTATCCCATATCCATTCTTGACTTGCCCTATCATATTTGAACATCTGACAGTTTCTGTCACCGACATAAGCTGTCATTGTTCGTTTTCCAAGTTCCGGATCTAGGTATGTGACAGTAACGAATTCATCCTTGACGGCTTGCAACAGGCGTTCCGCCTTTGACTGCGGAATAGCAGCAAAGGTCAAGATGACTTTTTTCTTAACCCCCGCTCTATCTCGTAGCATATCTCCGTTTTGGTTTCTTCCGCTTCCGTCCTCCCTGTCAACATCACTTAGCTGTACTTCGTATTTGCTAGGGAAACATCCATAGCCGTTTATAACTAAAATATAATCCATGTTGTCTCCCTCCTTTTAGAATAGTAGTGGGCTATGTCCTGTCTGCTTGACCTTGCCATTGTGGTATTCGATGACAGACTCACCGATCGCTTTGCCGTTTAGAACGTTCTGTACTGTGATTCTCGTAGTGCCACCAGCACCAGGACTATTCACACCGCTCATTGCACTTCTTACGGCACTTGCAATACCCTGTACAATCTGATCGTTATTCGCAACAGCAGTTCTGCGACCGATACGACCTACTAATTCCGGTCCGGCTTCTCGAGCAATGAACATCTGACCTGTGTCTGGGAATCCACCTCCAGCACGTAAATCAATATCAAATCCAAAATTCCCTATTTTTAATACTTTCTTGGCAACTTCAAGACCCAATTTTATTGGTTTAAAAGTAGGAATTGAATTTAGGAAAGCTGCTAGGGTTTTCTCAGCAGTCTTTGTAGTCGCTTTAAATTCTGCTTGGTGAGACTCAAACTGCTTTTTACTGTTTTTACTAGTCTTATCAACTTCGTTAGTGACTTTTGAACTATCTCTGCTAATCTTCTTGGCTAGATTGTCAATATACTGCTGACCTTGCTCAGTACCGTTCTTTTGTGCGTCTTTTAATTCGCTTACATAGCGCTTTCCGTCTTTGCTCTTTTTGTCGATTCCATACTTATCAAGTAAAGACATCAAGGCATCGTACTGCTCTTTTTTAACTGCTTTAATATCGTCAGCCTGTTTTTTCAGATTATCATACTGCTTCTTTAACTCAGCCTTATCGGCTTGCGTTAATTCAGCACCTTTTGCTTTTGCAGTAGAAAGCATCTGTTCGTAAGTCTTACCTTGACTGAATGCTTTCTGAGCCAAGTCTCCAAGCAACTGAACTCTCGCCTGTTTGCTTGCTTCCTGTTCTGTCTTACTTAAGGTCTGCCATACTTTTCCGTTTCCGTCGCACTTGGCGTTAAGGTCATTTAGGCCGTTTGCTAAAGAACTGTATGTATATGTGCCATCTTTCGCTAACACTCCATATTGTGCGACGATGAATGCAGTAGAACTTTCAACAGTTCCGTCTGTTGCCTGGATTGCTTTATTGTACATATCGCATCCTTCGGTGATATCAGTCAATTTATTCTTTGCATTTTCTACAGCGCCACTTAACTGATTTGTCACTTTTTTCTGATTATCAAGTTCATTTCTAAGGTAAATAGTAGATCCTGTGTGATTGGCTTGAGCATCGGCAAGTCTTTTTTCAAGTTCTGCTTCTTTTTCTTTAGATTCATTGAGTTTGCTAGTTGCTTCTGCCAATTGCTTTTTGGCTTCTATTCTCTTCATGTCTGCTTCAGCAAAATCTTTGCTATACGCTTCAATTACTGCCTTTCGCTTAAGCGCTTCAATAATTTCGTTGATCGCGTTTTTTTCCTTGCCCCAATTAGAAATCACACCATCATGAATCTTAATGTTAGTTCCTAACTGACTGTTAAGTTCATCAACGAAGAATTGTGCCTGTTTTACACTGCCTGTGATTTTACCGTTCGCATCAACAATGTTATACAATTTGCTAGCATAGTCCGCAGCTACATTGGCGTTCTTTATGCCATCACTAGCATTATTTCTCGCTTCTTCGCTTGCGTTTTTCCATTCTTTGGCTTGTTCCTTCAATCCATCAGATAGTCTTTTTGCTGATTCTAACGCATTTTCCTGTGCATCAGAATTATCCTTAACTCTGCTCGTGAATATCGCTAATGCAGCGACTGCGATAGTTATAGCACCAGCGACAGCCACTAACGGATTGGCCGCAAGAAACGCAAACGCACTACCTAACAGTCCTGTTGCAGTTGTTGCTCCACCTTCAGCCACGCTCAATACACCGAGTTTAGTACCTAATGCAGTAACAGCGGTACTAACTCCACTAAGTATACCGTTAGCATCATTTAATCCTTTGAAGCCAGTGACTAATGTATCGAGTGCCTTATGTGACTTAACAAAATCCTGTACCAAAAGTTCAAGTGCAGAAATTCCTTCTTCTTTGAAAAGTTCAAATACTACCTTCAACTTGCTTACGGTACTGTTCACATCGTTCAAGTCATTGATTACCTTACCCCACTTCATAGAAGCAATAAGTGTTGCTACAGTAGTGGTTAATGCTGCTAATAATGTTTTTGACTGACCGATAGCCTTCAATGCTTTTCCTAATGCACTGATACCGACCAAAATAGTGTTCCCTACTAATTTTCCTAGGGCAACAGTTAATTTTTCTAGGAAAGTGATAAACGGTCTTAAATTCTTAAGAGCAGCACTGACTCCCTTTAAGGCATCTGCTAAAGCACTAACTCCTGTAGGAATAACTTTTTCAATGCCCCATTTCGCTAATGGTATCAATACATTTTTGAAAGCATCACTTAGATATTTTCCTACAATATCTGAAAGTTCTTTAAAAGCCTTTGATAAACTATAAACGCTCTTTAACGCTGGCTTGAAATCGAGGTAGAAAGCAAAATTACTCAACTGCTCACTAATGTCTTCAACAGAATGAAGTAAATTATTTGCAGCATCCCATAGATTCTGAATGATCTTTGTTCCTAGTCCGGCTTCATCCCATGCTTCTCTGAAACGCTTTGCTAGATACCCGACGAAGTCGCATAAGTTCTTAACGATTAGCAGAATTTCGCTTACCGTCTTCTTGCCTGTGCCGTTCTGCCATACCTCTCCAAACGATCTGCCGATACTCTTTGTGAGTTCAGATAATTCATTTAAAGCAAACTTAAAGCTGTCCATGACTTCTTTGCCGTACTTGTTCCAACTATCAGTGACAGGCTTAAATAGTTCCTTTAATCTCTTTTCTATTTCGTCTGTATCTTTCTTTAAGCCTTTCAAGAAATCATATTGTGGCAAGTCGATATCACCGATACCAGCACCACCACCGATACCGCCACCACCGGATCCACCACCGGAGCCGCCACTGTCGGAATCGTTCTTTGGACTGTTTAGAATGTTTAATTCATCAAATCCTAATGTCTGTAATTCTTTCTTTAAGTCTTTTACTTTCTTGGTTGCTCCACCCACTGATGAGCCCGCATCCTTAGCACTGTCTGCCATGTCATTCATAGCACCAGAGCCTTTTTCTAAGCCGCTATAATCAATAGTTGGCAATTTAAATCCGAATAAGCCAGCCACAAAACTAGCAAACTTATTCAGAAGTTCAACTGCTACCTGTATATAAGGAATTACTGCCGTAGCAAATACGCTCGCAATATTACCAACTGCACGTCTAAGTAGTTTAAACTGTTGTGCCAAGATACGTACGGCATTACTAGGCGTATTGATTGTACGTGCCATATCATTAAATACATCTACTTTGCTGGCATTATTCATGATAGTGATGTATCTCATGATTGCCTGTGTGTTCTGATCCCAGGTGCTTACGTTGCCTTGTAAGCCGTATTTAAGACCTGTCTGTTTGACCATCGCAACAGATACGTTGTTACCATATTCCTTCAAGCCTTTAATCTGTCCGGACATGGCACTCTGTATTTTATCGAAAGCAGTGCTTACATCTACGTTCATTAAAGAACTATAGTCATATGATAACTGTGTTAGGTTCTGCGACATTATCTGTGCTTTGTCGCTCGCCACACCAAAGCCTTCAATCATCATATTAAGTGTGCCCTGGTACTCCATCCATTTGCCTGGATCGATGCCCATAGCATCACTGACCTTTTGAGCAAATGCGCTGGCACTTTGTGATGCACTGCCCATTGCGACATTGAACAGGTTTAACTGTTCTATATATTCTGCACTTTCATCGTAAAAGAAACTGAATGCAGAACTTATTGCCAAGAAAGTGGATTTTACATTTCGTGCTCCACTTACTAAAGAACTGATTGCTGAGAACAGTCCACCTGTATGAGTCTTAGCGCCTCTAGACTTAGAATTATAGGCATCTAGAGACTTGGATGCAGAGGCTACTGCACTCGGCATTTTACTAAACACATCAGACAACTGATTGCTGTTCTGTGCAAGTGGTGCCATGGCACTTGAAATCTGATTCATCTGCCCACCGAACTTGCCTAAGTCTGCCTGGTCTAATTTGCTGATGACTTTAGATATATCTGATAAACTGTCCAAAGTTTTGCCAAGACCGCTTTTGCCGATTTTTTCTAAAGGTTTCATTGCTTCAGCGAGATTTCTTATTCCTTTAGAAAAAGCATCAACATTTTTGGTGTTTAAACCATTGACTACTTTGTCAAGCCTTGAAAGAGAGTTCAAGGTAGTTGCAATATTGCCGTCAATCTTAATACCTTGATTTAATCTTTGAAGTGCACCTGTCAACTTATCTATTGCGCTGACTGCTCCATCAACATCACTTTCGAATACTATCGATAATTTATCTATATCAGCCATATAGTTTCAAACCTCCTTCCTTAAAAAATAAGGCTCTCGGTTCGGCTCTAAACTTTATATAGATTAACGAAGTTTCGCATCCACGCTTCTGCCTGGACCTCTGCTTCTTTCTTTAGTTCTTCTTCTTGCTTTGCCCCATCAAATTCATAAGGCTTATTGGTATATTCTTTACACTGTTCCCCTTCCTTACGGCACCATGTATTGAACACAATAGCCGACACGGCATCATAGATATACATTCCATTTATCCAAGCCATCTGATTATCATAATCAAACTTCATTTTCTTGGCTTTCTGATAATAAACCGTAAGATATGGGTCACTACACCAATACTGTTCATAGGTCATCCCTAACGCAAGATAATAGGGAAACCACTCATTCATTACTTTCCTATAATCATTTGTGGACGCATTGGCATCACTTTCGCCTTCTATACTGTCCACTCGATCGCGTTTTTTTCTGGTTCTCCTAGGAATTCAATTGGTTCAGAGAACATTTCTACAAGCACTGCAAATAGATGCTCTTTATTGCCAAGATTCTTTAAAATCTTTTCTCTTGTATTGATATCTGTATCTTGATGATTCATTTCAAACGAATTAATGAATAATTCATAAATCGCATCAAGTGGGTTCTTAGCTGCTTTTTCAATTTCAAAGCCTTCTCCAACCATCTTACCGACAATTTCTCTTGTATAACCTAATTCATAATTCTTGCCTTCGTATGCAAACTTGATTGTTGTGCTATTTGATTTTTCCATACTTGCTTATCTCCTCTATAAATTATTAAAAAAAGGCGCCGATTAAAGCGCCTCTAACTTATACGTTATCAGTGCTTTTTGCTCCCCATTCAGGTGCACCTGTAGGTGTGATATATAAGTTAGTTTCTAAGATACTGTTTACTTCAATTGCTGGTAAACCTGTCTTTGATGGCTGACCACTAAAGTAAACAGATTTTGCTAACTTAGGATGCTTGATTTCAAACCATGTAGCCTTGCCTGTCTTTGCAGCTTCTTCGTACTTTCCAATTAAGGCATCCCAAACTGTAATGAGTTCCTCTGTTAGGTTTGCTGTGAATGCTAATGCTCCACCTAAGTCCTTTAAGCCTTCAATATAAGTCTTGTACTCTGTTTCCATTAGATCAGTAGATTCTAAAGTTTCCGGACTTGGATTTAGTTCCGGAACGGACTTGATGTCCGGAATTACAGTGTACCCACCAGTTGGTCTAGTACCCGCTGTCGCTTCAACGGCATATCCTACAGTTACGCCAGCTGTGTTGATTGCTACTCCCATATTTATCCTCCTTAATATTGTGTTTCATTTTCTTTCTTATATCTCATGATTCTTCTTGCTATAGTATCATCAGCGTTAACCATCGGCTGGTTAAGCATTCTGCAATAGCCATGAGTTTTCAATACATTGTCAATTACTAATGATATCGATTTGCATATTTCTTCCTTCTGCTCTTTATCATTAGAATAGATTTCAATGTACTGCGTAATATGAGCAACATTTTCCATCTCGTCAAATGTACTATATCGTTTATTTACTACGTTGTTCTCTTGAATGACAGATACTGCCGGAAATCTAGGTGGTTCAGAAGATAATTGTTTTCCGATAATATAGATATCATGAAACTGTTTTCTAAGTTCATTTGCAATTTCAGCAAATAATCCATCTTCTTTGTCAATCACTGTTGAAACACCTTCTTTACAATATCAATAAGTTCTGCCCTTAAAGTCTCGTATGTGCCATGAGCGAACGGTCTAGATGGCATACCTTTTGTCCACTGCCATTTGCCTTCATCACGATAATACCACCCATCATCACCGTGATTATTGACATCATAGTGATATCCGATGGTATCGTGTGGATGCGGCGAACGTGAGCCAACGATTCCGGTTCCGAATTCTACAAATAAAGCGTGTTCAGATGCATTGTAAATAGTGACTGTTTTACCTGTGCATTCATATGACACACTATTAATTAAATCGTCCTTAGAATAAGGCATAGGATAGGAATCTATCTCTCTGACCATCACTTCAAAGCCATGCTCACCGAGTTCTTTCATGAGAGCGGCTTGCTTATATTTCAGTGTTTTCTTGTATTCCTTAAGACTAGAGATGGCTTGACTGATACTTTCATCGTTCAGCCTAACCTTTATATTCCTTGATTGCATATCTCTTCTCCCTCTTGCTTACTGCGACTTTTGTCACTACGTAATTGTGGGTCTCTGACGTATCGACGCCAATCCATAATCTAGAATATTCATCAATAGGACAGCTGGTATCTGTCGTAACCATCTCTCTGTCATAATCAGTATCTTTACCGAATACGTTATAATTCGAATCGCCTTTTGCTGCAGAAAGTGAAATTTTTAATTTTGTCGGCTCAGTATAGCCGCCTATTCTGTTGCCGTATTTATCCGTAGCACTATCCTTTTGGAACAGTGCATAGTAGATTGTGAACTGATCTCTCTTGAAGTTTCTCATTTAGAATACCTTCGCTTTAGGAATGATTTCCCTTAAAAGTGCAGGTGAAACATCGGCGCTTGCCCATTGTCTTGTTACTGCATTTTCTGTGTGAGTCAGTTCTCCTTCTGCACCGGCTTTTGCAAATAATTCCACTGCAATTCTTATCTGCAGATCCTTGTATCTATTCTCAAGAATATATTCTCCGTTGTCATCAACAGGAAAATCATGATAAGGATAGCGATTTGAGAGGATGATTAACTTAGCACTTTGCAGAAGAACCACTAAATCATCGTCATCAACATCATCATCTTTTAATTTGATTCTTAGTATTTCTTCCTGTGTCACGTTTATCATCCCCTTTCATATTCACTATTCCACTTCTTTTGCGAACTCTTTTTCAATGAGTTCCATTGCTCTGATTTCTGTAACTTTAATCACATCCCCTACTTTGCGTAGGGTCTTTTTGTTTTTTGCGTCATAAAACGCTTTAATCACTTCTACTTTTTTCATTCTCTACCCCTTTCTAGACTGTAGGAATTTCATCCCCCGCAGCGAGTCCACTAGTTGCACTCTTAACAACCTTTACAATGTAGTTCTGATTTGTTAAGGCGAAAATACCATACTTTCTTAAGAAGACTGTATTTTCGCGCTTGTTAGCATTTTCTGGTGAACGGCTTCCTCTAGTTGAAGATTCGGCTTCTGCACCCTTCTTGTTGAAGTAAGTGACTGCTTCTTTAGTTGCTACTGCAAACTGCCCTTTAGTTGCTAAAGCAGATGTGTAGATGTTTACACCAGCAACTGTTCCGATGTAGCCGCTACGTGCATATGCCTCAACGTACTTAAGTAATTCCCCTAAGTTCTTACGAATTTCTGCAACATCATCCTTGTGAACTAATGCGAAAACGCCTAATCCTGTGATTTCAGTTGATTCACTGATTTTTAAGTCCTTGATAGATGCTACTGCATCAACGAAAGAGTTGAAATCGAACTTAGCAGTCTCTACTTTCTGAGTGGCTTTTGCAAATTCAGCAATAGCCTTCTTGTTGGCAGTGTTAAACATGTCAACTGCCTGGTGTTCTAAGCCTTTATCAACTACTAACGGATCTTCCATTTCATCTTCATCATACCAATCGAATCTGTTCTGTAATGTCTCGATTGTGTATTCTGTTTCAGTGTAGCTGGCTGTGATTGACTTAGTGTTTCCTTCACCTTTTGCTACTGTTTCCGTACCGTCAGTTGCTACATAAGTACGGATTTTTTTCTTCATGCCAGGTTCGCCTGTTAATGAGTTATCAACAGTACAGAACTGCATTAAGTCTAGATATGTCTGGTATTGGTCTTCAAACTTGTTTTCCAATACATAATTAGGATATGGTGTGTTTGCCATATATCTTATTCTCCTTTGCCGTAAATTGACTGATATTCACTAGGATTTTCTTCAGCGAACTTCATCTGTTCCCTTAATGACATTGTGCTTAACTTCTCTTTTGTCATAGTATCGTCGTGATTATCGTCCTGTCCTGGCGTTTTAGTATTGTTTAACGCCTCTGCTTTGTATTTCTTGTTTAATTCAGCATTAAAAATTTCCTGCTGCTTGAAAAATGATTTCATATCACCCTCGGCTAAAGCACTAGCCACTTTGTGCGCACTCTCCTCGTTATATCCCATAGATATGAATTTTTTCTCATTTTCCATGATTGATAGTTTTTTTGTGAGATCAGCGTTTTGACTGGCCAATTCATCTAACTGTCTCTGAGTTTCTTCTTTATTAATCTCTTCCTGTGATTTATTCGCATTGAGCTGCTTTCTATAATTGGCTGCTTCCTTTGCATTTTTATCACTCTTATCTTTCATAGCGTTATATTCTCTGACTGATACAGTAGAATTGTCTGCTTCTAACATTTCGATTAAATCTTCGATTGTTGTGTCTTCAGTTAATCTAGCGCCTAAAATTTCTCTTACGTTCATTTTGGTTCTCCTTGCTCTTTAAAGTTTTTCTCTAACTATGTATGTGCTTTTTAAAGTTTTTCTCTAACTGTATTTGTGCTCTTTAAAGTTTTTCTCTAACTCAAATATACTAACTCAAATATGCTAACCGGAATTTACAAATGACATCTGCATATTCTGGTCATCGGTTACTGTCGCTGGGTTATCTCCCTGTGGATTGCTTTGCAAATCCTTATCTTCACTATTGACAGTTGTATTTAATTCAGTGTTGTATGCTGCATCTAGGTATTCCTTGCTATCCACATATACCTGCTGAGGGTCGCTGAATAAGTCAGCAGTCTGAATGGCAACTCTTGGATGGATGCCGAATGTCTTCATGTTTAGAAGCCCCTGTGTCTTGACAAGCATGTTTGTAACCTTGTTTCTAGAGAACTTGATGTCAATATCTCTTAGTTTGACTTCTTCCTTAACAACTGTATTGCTTCGGTCGAGAATGTTTTTAACGATAGCGAGGAACTTCTTTTCCCCTTCATCGAACATCTCTTCAAGTCGATAAGCATCTTCTTCTGCTTCCTGCCATCCACCACTCAGCATAGATGACTGCCCTGTTGTAGAACCACTCTGTGCTTCTCTAGAAGGCATAGCGCAGATCTGCAGTAACTGAGCATATAAGTAATCACTAAGACTTTGAATTTCATTCTGATTAAGTGATGTCTCAATAGTCTTTACAGATGCTGTAGTTCCGTTTCTGCTTGTTGTGGATAATGCACCATTCTCTCTAAGTTCGTCATAGTCTTCTTTATTCATGTCAACGTTATCAAACCAAATGAACGACTGTACATTCTGTGCCAGTCCATTCAGTCTGTCGCTCGTACATGTGTTGATTGCGTTTAACAGCCCGATGGCTCTCTCAAAGCAACCCATCTTGTCATAATCCTGTCGATATTCGACAATAGGAATTGCTCCGATACCATTTACGCTTTCTTCGACATCGCCGACATGTGTATCTGTGAACTGAAACACCCTGTCATTTGTGTAGGCCGTATAATGCGTTTCTTCTACAACCCCTTTATCGTTCATATCACGCCAGTATGTGACTGCAAGTAACGGCTCGTGAAAAATGTCGGGACTGTAGATGATGAATGTGTTCATAGGGTCCAGGTTGACAATTCTAAAAGGTGTATAAGCATTCTTGTCCTTCTGAGGAAAAACTCCTCTATATCCAACACCGCATGTCAGAAATGTCTTTGCTAGTTCCTGGTCCTTTGTGTGCTTTCTTTCATCAAAGCACATGCTGTTTAGTTCACCGATGTACCCATCATCCTCATCTGATGTAGTTTCGCTCTTCAATTCCTGTTCAGCCTTCTGAACATATCTGATTGGCGAACCAAACACGAAAGCCGTCTTGAAATTAACAATCTGTGATGCGTGATTCTCTACTATCTTCTCGTTAATTTCGGGCCTTACAGGCTTCTCTCTATCAAGGATGTCCTGTCTTCCCTTCTCGTACTCGATAAGGTACTTTATATCCTTGCGGTTTAATTCGTGTGTCTGCATCGCATATGTGACTACTCTCTGAACATTATCTCTTGTGATTTCTGATTCACTTGAATAGATTGTCTTTCTACCTCTGTTAATCACCAGCGCTGCCTCCTTCCACACGAATTTCTATTTCTTTCTTGTCTACCTTGCACCAGAGATAAAGCGTACCGCTTGTATCGTCGCTTACTCTGCCTAGTATCTTCTTTTTCCCTCTCTTCAAGCAGAGAGGACAGTATATATTCTTTTTCATTGATTTCCTCCCTGTAATGAACAGATATGAGGGATGCCTTGTAGGTGACATAGGGGGTAGGCAAATGAATGCAGGCATCCCTAATATCATTGTATTTTGCAGAGAGAGAAACGGCGCCTTTTAGCACGGTCTTTTGAATATTTCTTTTATCGTTCCATAGCCTCCGTACAGTCTGTCACACAACTGTGACAAGCTGTCGGGTGCATCATCATGCTCGTTCTTGCCGAGTATCTTGAATGAGAACAGGTTATTCATGAACATTGAATACTCCTTTGAGCGTTTGCCCGGCTCAAGGAAATAGAACTCTCTAATATCGGGAGCGTTCTGAAATATACGTACCTCTTTTGCCTTTGTTGTCGGCGCACTGTGTGATGTTATGACACATTTGTAGCCAAGTCGTTCAAGTTCCTTCTGTACATCTTCAGCATAGCCCTCACCACCGTTATTCTTTTCGACATCGCAGTCCTGTACACCCCACGAAGCGATTTTCTTAGCCACTTCCGGCTGTGTTATTCTCTTATCGCCGTTATTGAACACTACATCGGGTATATATACAGTTCCATCTGCATACTGATAGGCTATAGGAGCACTCACGTAGTCACCACCGCCCCAGGCAGTATCTACCACGGTCAGTCTTCTGACTGGTTCCTCGTTCGGCAGTATTCCGTTATAGAACTTCATATCTCCACCGTTAAACAATGCTCCCTCACGTTCTACAGGCTCTCCCTGGTACTGTGCGAACCATGATGCCATGTCATCGTTTCTCTCGAATGACGCCCTTCTCTGCTGATAGTATTCAGTAGAGAATCCAACGCCATAGTCATAGTCGAAATTGGATTCATCATTCTCATTGAGCGCTGGCAGATTCACAATCTTATACTTTCTTGACTTGAAGTTCGGATCATTCAATATAAGGTCCTGTCTTAGACCGGCTGGGTCAACAAGCGACCATCTAGTACCTATCCACAACACCTTGCTTCCCTGTTTAGCACGTGTGATGAGGTTGTTATCCACTAGTTTCCATGTCTTGTACATACGCTCCGGATTAAGTGCTTCTTCAATACCGCCAATCAAGTCATCACCGATAAGCACGCCGTTACAGTCACACGAACCATTCAGTGTTCCATAGATAGAACGACATGTCAGTGTCGGATATCTCTTCTTTCGCTCTAAATCCAGTGTGTTTAATCTAGAGTTCTGATTCACTATGACGGATGCTGGGAAAATCTCACTGTATGTATAGGTCATATTGTCATTGATGATTTCATTTATACCTTCATAGAACGAATGCGTAATCGTGTCAGAGAAACTGCTGTACAGATTCGTCTTTTCTGAATTGATTCCCATGAGCCATGTAAGAAAGAACATGATCAGTGTTGTCTTGCCTACTCGTGGCGGCATAGAAATAAACAGCTCCTGCAGGTTTCCGTCATGGAGGTCCTGCAGATCTTTTACTACGGTTTTCAGTATCTTCATTCGAGGACGGTAGAACTGCTCATTGACAGGTCTGTTTATCTCGAGGTAGAGCATATAGTCCTCGAATGAATAATGCGCCGTAAACAGGAATGTCTTCTTATACATCTGATACATGTTGTATCGCTCCTCGATATCCTTGCTTCTGTTGCTGTTCGCTTCAGCAAGTCTGTGTCTTAAGTCCTTGTTCAGATGTAAAAGCGTATCCTTGTCGTTCGTAGCATAGCAGTTCAGTACGATGTCATACTTGGCAGTAAGACTGTCAGTACTCTTGTACAGTTTCACTTTCTTCTTATCTATTGCCATATTTCCTCCTTCATTGCACAAAAAAAGAGCCTACACCAAATGTGGTGCATGGCTCTAGGCTCTATGCTTATAATATGTTGCTCTGCTCACATTGCACTGCTTGCAGGCATCTGTTATAGATACACCCTGTCTGACCAGGTCATCTACCTCTTCGATTGAGACAGTCGGTCTTCCAATGCTCTTTCCTCTCTTGCGTGCAGCTTTGAGACCTTCAACGGTTCTCTCCACCATCATGTCATGCTCCTGCTGAGCGAGTGATGAGAGCACTTCGAGGATTATGTTGTTTATCATCTCGATGATCCATTCCTGTCCGTCCAGTTCAATCATGGTTGTAGGCATATTAAGTATTCTTATTATAACACCCTTTTCCTGGAAAAACCTAATCTCATCCTTTATGAGCTGCTTATTTCTCCCAAGTCTGTCGAGTGCGTGGATGTATAGTTCATCGCCTTTCTTTATCGCTTCCTTCAACTTGCAGTAGTTCGGTCTGTCGATTCTTGTACCCGTGTACTTGTCACTGAATATATAGTCTACATTGTATGAGCGCAGGCTGTCTATCTGTCTGTCGAGAGACTGCTTTCCTGTACTCACTCGTGCGTAGCCGTATTTCATCGCCATTTGCCTCTGTTGTCTTCTCTATCGGGCACTTCATCTAACACAATCGTTCTTTCTGCTCTGTCATTACCACCTCGTGGTCTGATGATGATGTCGTAGTCGAGTTCGTTGCATATATTGATTAGGATGCTGACCTTTGTGTCGCTCACTCTAGATATATTGCCAATACTGGCACTACTCTTATATCCTAGTCTGTCTGCAAGTCTAGCAAATGAGCTGTTATTGTCATCAATCATCTTTCTTAAGCATTCTTTTAAATTCATAATATCTACCTCCTAGGCATAGTATATCATTGCTCTCGGTATGTGTCAACACTAATTAATGTATGACCTTAAAATTAGGCCGTCGGTGGTAGCGGGGTTGAGCACCTTCGGTGTAACCCTCGAAAATAGTGGGCGGGGCGGGGTATCAAAAAAAGATTATGTCTGAAAAACGAACGATTAAAAGACATTAAAAAATAATCATTAAATAATGCTTTTTACTATTGACATTAATCATTATCTAATGTATTATACGTGTGTGGTCATTAATAAGTGACTAAAGATAGTTCATTGATAATTGAATACGTGAAAATCTCAAAAGGAAAAGAAAAACGTATATATACATATTGCTATGTATAGTATTAAAAAGAAAAGAGATTAATTCACAACGTACCAATCTATATATAGATGTACATATTAGAATTAATCTCTTTACATTAGTGCTATATGTTTTGGCGAACGAATAGCAACATGATTATATCATATGTTTTTCTTAAGGTAAAACATTATGGATAATTTAGTAAAGTATTATGACCACAACGAATTCAGTTACATCTTAATGAGTGAAATTGAAGAACTTAAACAGGATTATCACATTAAATATTCAGATTTTGAAGACTGCTATATTAATATGAATACTAGTAGTTATGGTTATTGTGATAATGATCTTCTAACAAACGATACTATAGAAAGTGGAAATTATATTTATTGTGAAGACACGGAAGATTATCAACTAGAAGAAGATACAATTTACCTAGAAGATACATGCGAAACTGTATCGTATAGATATGACTATCAAACGTGTGATAATTGCGACCGTCATTTTAGCCGTGATTATGATATGCATCATAGAGATGGTGACTATTATTGTGATGAATGCTGGGAAAATGTGAACCATTACATCTATGATTATCATTGTTATAATGGTGAATATTACCCGCGCTCATTAGCGCGTGAAAGTCCTTTATTTATGGGGTTTGAATTAGAAGTTGATAATGTGCGCGGAGAATATGAGGATTTAGCTTCTAGCGTTCTAACTGGTGATAATACAGGCGTATTACATTGTGAATATGATTGTACGGTTGCTTTCGAATTCATCTCCCAACCTTGCACATTGGAATATCACAAGAACCAACATTATAATGATTGGTTTTTCAGTGAATTAGATGGCAAGTGTCAATCACATGATGCCGGGACTTGCGGTTTACATGTGCATGTCAATAAAGCGTTTTTTGACGACCGCGGTTATAACAGATTGAAAACAATTCTTTTCTTCTTCAAGGATGAATTATTCCAATTTTCACGCCGCCAGCGTTGGAACTATGGTTATTCAGATTTTGGCGAAAATATTGCTAAGAAAGATGTAACTATTCACAAGGCGAAAAGCATTAAGAAATACGGTCATAACACCTGGTTTAATGAAAATAAGCCTGGCACTTATGAGTTCCGTTTTTTCCGTGGTACGCTTAGATATGAAACTTTCATGGCTTCTTTGGAACTGGTGCATAACATCTGCATGATGGCTATGAGCAACCAAGATATTATAACATGGGATTCACTTCTTGATGGTGAATATTGCCGTGAATACAGCAATTCACGCGATATCTATTGCGATAGTGAATTAAGTTTAGGCGAACTTGAGAAAAAAGAAAAAGAACTAATGCAAGTGATCAAAAAAGGTTTAGATGAAAATGTTTTTATCAATTTAAATCATGTATGTGTTGGTGAGATTGTAGGAGATACAATTGTTTTCTATTGTCTCTATAACAATAGCGGAGAACTACACAAACGCCGCCAAAGCTATATTGACTTATCGGAGTTCGACACTTTCGAAAAGCATGGCTATTATTATTTATGTAAAAGAAAAGAACTTTCTAACTTGTTAGGAGGTGAATTCTAATGTGCATTATTGCAATCAAACCAGCTCATCATAAAATGATCGATGAAACGACACTAGAAACAATGTTTGACACCAACCCCGACGGCGCGGGTTATATGTATGCTTACAACAATAGAGTACATATAAAAAAAGGTTTCATGACCTTGAAAGAATTATTAAATAGCCTTGATAATCTAAAAAAGAAAATCAATATTGAAGAAATACCTTTAATCTTACATTTCCGTATTTCCACTAGTGGGAAAACAGATGGCGCCACTTGCCATCCTTTTCCTGTCACTAGTGATCTAAACGCTTTACGAAAAACACACGTTATAACCAACTTAGGAATGGCGCACAATGGGATTATTAGTGATTTTGAGGAAAAGAAAAGTATCTATAGCGATACACAATTATTTGTGAATAAATGTGTATCATATCTCTATGATATGAACCCTAAATTCTTACACGATGATAGAACGAAAAAGCTGCTAGAACCTATTATAAATGGTTCACGCCTGGCGTTCTTAGACAGTCACGGCAATATATACCGCTATGGCGATTGGATTGAAAACGATGGTTTCTATTATAGTAATGAGAGTTATATCCCATGGCGAGCACGATATTATCATTATAACGATGCTTATTATAGTAAATATTATTATGGTGATGATTATTATTACTATGGTGATGAGGATCAAGAACTAAAAATTTTAGAAAAGTTAGAAGCCTATGAGGAGATAACCAATTATAATGATATCTGTTTTATTCGTACAATGTATGATATAGTAGAAGAAAGCAATGGTGTAGAAATTTATGACGTGATCGGTATGTTTGTAAAGGTGGATCCAGTCGCAAGCCGTGCTATTCGTATCGAGGGGGTTGATTAATGCTTAGATTATTGATGTATTTTTTATTTTTGCCGTTTTGGTTGATATGGTGGTTTATTAAAGCAGTTTTCTTCTTTATGTCATGGTTGGAAATCTGCTTACTTTCTTTCAATGGTAAGAGAATTATAAAAAGAAGATGGTAACATCTTCTTTTTTGTCGTTCATAAACATTTAAACGTTCATAAACATTTTATGATCATAGGTAAATAAGCAATATAAGCATTCTAAGAGACTTTTTATTTATAAGTGGTATAAACAATCATGACCACATAAACAACGCTTAGAATTGAAATGTGGGCTATTTATATAATGCAGCTCATACACACCAATTTGTATACATTACTACAGGGCTTTAAATAGCCCTTTTAAGCGTGTTTAATCATATCGTGATATAATTATCATCTTTCATATAAACGTGTCTTAGAATTGAAATATAGCCTATTTAAGGCTATAGGCGCATGTGATTTATACCATGAGCGCATGTAATCTATACCAATATAAGCATAGAACCACAAAAAAATCTATACACAAGAAAAATGGAAAAAATACGGCAAAATTTCAGATGACGTACAGCGCCGTCAGAATTTTCACACGCATGATGGCAGAATTTTCACGTGCATATGTAAAAAGGTGAGCAAAAACGCTCACCTTTTTTATTTCTCTTCAAAATCTGCATCTATAACAACAGCAGAAATTTCCTTTTCAATCTGTTCAATTGATTTGCTTTCAGAAACCATGTGATGAACCTTCACATCCTGGTTATCTCTATAGCCGAAATTGGATTTCAGCAGAAATACAGAAGCATTTCTATCCATAGTTCCTTGAAGTGCTCCCTGTTCGAGATTATCAGCCATCAGATTAAGCATCTGTGAGAGAAAAATCGTTGTTTCATGATTAGGTCTCTCAGCGATCCATCTGTTAACAGTGTCTGGTGAAACTCCAAGACAGACACATAGACCTCTCAAGGTAGGAACTCTGTTGTTTTCATCGCAGTAAGTAAGATATTCATAACTTCTGTTCTTGATTACATCAAAATCGTTGATCGTCGCTCTTTTTAACTTGAGCATCTCTCTTGCACGTGCGACAGGCAGCTTGCTTTCGCCTATCTCGTTGTAGTCGAACTTCTTCTTCGCCATTTTTTTACCTCCTAAAAATCGAAACTACAAAAAAATATTGACAAAATAAATGACCGATGGTCAGATTCAACTCCCTACTCTCATGTATCACATTCACACATCCCCCCCGGCAAAAAAATCGCACACACACAAGGGGGATGGGTGGTCTGTATATGCCTAGTGTGGGGAATTGGGGGTTTTTGACCCCTTTTCCTATACTCCCTATATATAAATACATATATATCTCTTTATATATTCTCTATACTATTTACTTATATATAAAATACCCCAATACCCCATAATATATAAAAAAGTAAGTATATATCAGTATTTTTTACAGGGGTATTTTTCTAACTAATAGGGGTATTAGGGGTACTACGGTACCATTTAGGGGACTATTCTAAAAAGAGTAAAAAATAGTCGTGGGGTGTTAGGGGTGTTTTAAAACACCATAAGTTGTGTATCCCCCTACTTTTTCACCAAAAACCACTGCTTATGAATCACTTTCAATTCACAATAGGGTGTTTCTGTTCCGTCAAAATAAGTAATTGCCCCCTTCAGATTCTTGTAGAAGGTGTTTCTCCCCGATACTCTGTATCTGCATTCATCGCACCATTCTTTGTATATCTCATACACTCTGTTAGCCCTCATCGATGTAAGAGTCATGCCGTTATCAACCCAGTCGAACTCGTTGAGGAACTCGATAACATGGTTGCTCTCGATAGCGAACTCGTATTCCAATTCCTTATCCTCATCTATCTCGCTGAACTTGTAGCCATTCTCAATCAGTCTGACATAACCATCAATGCTCCATCGCAATACTGCTGGCAGTACATCCTCGCTTGTGAGAAGTGTGTCGATTCCTGGTATTGCTCTGAATACATGGATATCATCCACTCTTGACTCGTCTGTGGTGAATGTGTTGTTGAACTTGTGCTTTGTACCCTCGAACCTTCTGAGCCATCCGCCGTTTGACTTGTTTGCACGTGGCAGTTCGTTACAGTCGATGAATATCTTGCATCTAGGCTTGAATTCAATGCGTGGCTTGCCCTTCACATCTGTAGATATGACATCGTTTGATGTGATTGCCTTGAAGATAGGCTCTGCCTCCTTGATGTCGCTTGTCGCTTCATGACAGAAGTTGACATACTTACCTAATAACTGTAACGTGTCAAATCGTCCACCTAGACGGCTTAATTCTAGAGTGCTGCATAGTTTACCATCACCCAGCAGAGCACTCAGTACCTTTGTCAGTACGCTCTTTCCGTTGCTTCCGTTTCCATAGAAGAGGTACGCCTTGTCCTGTATGCTGTGTTCCATAAACACCGAGCCGAAGTACTCTGCGAATCGCTTGATCAGCTTCTCGTCACTGCTTGTGGTGCTGCTTAGGAAATCCTCCCAGTCTTGGCTGTATGCATTCTCTCTGTACTCGTAGTTGAGTACATAGTCGTTGAAGTCATCGGGATTGCGCTTTCTAGTGAATCTGTAATAGCCGTCAAAAGGATTCTCGGTGAAGTAAAGCGTGCCGTTCTTGAGGTTCAGACAGTTCACCTGGTTAGGGAGTGTATCATCATATACGATTGTTCTGACCTTGTTCAGTATTGCTGATTCAAGATTGAATGATACATCAAACATCTCCATGATTCCCTGTCTGATGAGTGCATCATCGCATCTGCTCCAGTATGTGCCGTTGAATCGGTAGAAACCGAGTGATGGATTGCATCTTAATTTATAGTCATAGTTGGCAATAAACTCATGGGCATATTCATCATTTGTCTTGCCTCTTGTCAGTTCCCTTCGTATTTCCTTCATTTCTTCGCCGTCAGCACTTAAAACTTCCTTGGCATATTGCAATATGGCTTTCTTCTTAACTCTGCTCATATAAGGGCTGTGTGCCTTATAGACATATTCCATCAGTTCATCCATATCAGACATGGTTGCTTTCAGATACCATAGCGTGCCGTCCACTGCATGATTATTCAACAACGTGCTAGGTGAGAGCCCGGCGCAGTAGCAGTCGCTCACATCCTTGCCGTACTTCTTAGGGATGTTGACTATATCGAACGGTATATTGTGTTCGAACAGCTGCTTTGCAGTTGCTGTTGTGAACTGCACGCCTCTTCCGTCATTGTCGTAGCAGATTGCCACACGCTTGAATTTCTTGGCAATCTTGCATAGATACTCCGTCTGCTTGTTAGATAGTCTCGTAGCACTCGACAGGACTCTGTAGCCTTCCTGGTAGAATGTCAAGAAGTCGAATACTCCTTCTGCAATGACGATTGTATCATTGTCAGCATAAGTCTCACTTCTGTTAAGTGTATCAAGACCGTACAGTGTATTCTCCTTGAATGCCTCCTCTAGGTATGGCTTCTTATATTTAACGACATCGTACTGACTTCTGTTTCTAGCGCAGTAGTAGACGCAGCTGTTATTCTTGAAAATAGGGATGATGATACGTGGTACATCGACCATCTCACCGTTAGGAGATTTCTCCTTGAATACATGACTTCCTATATAAAGGTTATTGATGGTGCTGTCCTTGATCTTTCTTTGATGCAGATACTCTATATCCTCTTCCGTCAATTCGTTATGCCACTGTAGTATGGCATTGTTCCATTCTCTATAGTTCTGCTTGTATTCTGTATCGTTGAACGCAAGATTGAAACGATGGCACATTTCTCTGAATGCTTCTGATTTATCGCCATCATACTTTGCATATGCAAGCATGTCTGTAACATCTCCTCCGACACCGTCACTGAACGAGAACCAGGAGTCCTCGCTCACCATGACACTGTTGGGATTATGTCCTTCATGAATAAAAGAGGGGCAACGATATGTGCCCCCGTTCTTGTGCAGTTCGATGCCCAGCTCTGCAGCGAGTTCAATGCAGTTTATATTCTGTTTTATTTCGTCATACAACCTCATAGTAATCAATGTCCTTTCCTATAAATTCCTTGTATTTCTCCACATCCAGCACATCGCTCAGCTGTATCTCACCCCTGTCGAGCTGCTCTCCGAGCCTTTTGAGCTGTGCCACCTCTCCGTTCTTCGCATAGAGCATATTGTTTGGATAGCATTTCTTTCTGAACAGGAAATACATGGCTCGTCTGTACTGCTTGAAGTCGCAGTCGCTTGCAACCCATACGTGATAGTTCATCTTTGCGAAGATATACCAGTACCTTCTGAATGCCTTCTTGTTAAGATAGAAATCAAGCGTATGTCTTGTTACGTTCGGCTCATTAGTGAAGAAGAATTCATTTATCTCATAAATCGTGCCTTCAAAGACAACTTCGTTTGTTGTCTTGTCTACTACTATCCTGTCTCTAGCGAATGTCTGTGTAATAGGCAGTCTCAATTCGTTTCTGATGTAGTTAGGATATGAGCCGTACTTCTTCTTGAAGTACAGTTCCTTGACGCCTAAACTCTTGAGTTCCTCGACATATGGTGGTCTATGCTTCTGCTTGTAGAAATTCAGTATGATATTTCTGTATAGATCACCTCTGTAATCACTCATGACTTATCACCACCTTTCGTATTATCTTATGAATCTTTTCTGAAATTCTCTTATTGTCTCTCGACCTGGTATACTGCTTTTGGTAACTCTCTTGCATTTTGAATTGACTGTATGTATCAGAAAAGTGTACCTTTTCGTATCACCTAGTGAATCGGCATCATTATAGTACTTGTTGGAAATCATCACTACATCATCTATGTCGATTGTTCTTCCTTCGAAATCAAATGTGCCGTGTTCCTTTTTCGGTCTGAACTCTTTAAGGTATCTAAGCATGTCTTTGGCTAAGCGTTCATCGTAGAACTTCATCGAATGAATCTGCTTTCCGTTATGATAGAACTTTATCAGCCATGCATCACCTCTCATATTATAGTCTGCCGATTCCATGAACCACGTAACATTATCCAGGTTTATCAGATAAAAGCGATTCTTCAGCGCATAGAACTGCGACGGATTAATTGGATTTCTGAATGTGCACCACACTTCTACTAGTCTTGCCATTTAAGATTCCCCCTTTCCACATTACCACATAGCATACAGCACAAGCAGCAGCGTGATAGTTATCAGCCCAGCAAGAACGAAGAAATCTCTGTTCGAATGTTCCAGTTCTTCATGCAGTTTATCATTCTGCTCCAGCAGTTTTTCGTTGGTTTTCTGCATATTGTCAATTACTTTTGTTAGTTCTTCATTGTCCATCATTTACATCTCCTTTTTCAAGCAATTCTATAATCTTGTCAAACTCTGTTTGACTTGGCTTAACTCTAGAATGAGGAAAGACATTAAGATTAACCTGTCTATATTCCGGTCTCATCAGATCATCAAGGATAAGGTTGCATAGATACTCTAGTCTCATTCTTTCATCGTTATAGTAATCCACTTCACACATAGATAAGTACTTAAGCCAGAGATCCTTGTACCATAACAGTTTGATATCCATTGGAGTTAGTTCACTTTTCTTCTGCATCATTCTATTCCCTCCTGTTCTATAGGATATAGAGTGAGTATCGCATACTGTTCCTGTGCATATGCTCTATACCCTATGATTCTGTATTTGCTTCTTAGTTCATCGATTACATCACTTAACTGTCTCATTGAATAGTAATCGACTTTCTTGTAAATATACTCATTCATCTGTATATCACCACCATACTCGGAAACGGTGCTCCTGTAGTTGCACCTCCGAATTTCAGTCTGCCTTTTACAAACCTTATTTCCGCCTTTCCATAGATATAGTTGTGAAACCACCTGGTATCCGTTCTAGAAGGAACAAGCATTACCACGGTAGTGTTCTCTTTTCTTGACTGCTCGTATGAGTATTTGACCCACTTACCAATCTCTCTGCCGTAGGGAGGATTACAAAAGACTATGTGCCCCCCCAATCATGTGAGAGACCGTCTTGCTCTTTTGTGTAGAATTTCTTGCATTTATGATTCTGTTCATTGGCGCATGGATCTAGCGTAAAGTGAAATTCCTTGTTGAGCTGGTCAAAAAAATCCTGCGGCGTAGCCCATTCATCGGTCTTCGATGAATAATGTACAGACATGTTACTCTCTTGCTGAGGTCGTTTTAGTTTTTCCACGTAATTCCTCCTTTTTAGCAACGGTCTTCAAATATCAGATTACATCGTTTCATTCTTTACTACTCCTTGCTTCATTTATGGATTTCTTCAAACACGATCTGACGAGGAAGCATTCTATGACATATATATACACTGCTGAACGGTGGATTTAGACTTGGCTTCTGATCGTTGTAATTTTTAAAATAAGAAACTCGTCTATTCAGATACATACATTCAAACGTGTTATCGCGAAACATCTCAAATCGTTTCTGACTTTCGAATAACCCAACCACTCCAACGAGCATCGCAAAAGGTGTGTCTAGTTCAAATAATCGTTGTAACACCTCAGTTTTCAAACTGTATGGAGGGTTGGAAATAATGTAATCACATTTGGGTAGTGTCATTTCAAAGAAATCACCACCGTCGCTTATGTGAGAGTGGATGACGTTATACCCGGCATTTTCGAATTCTTTGACAAATAGACTGTCTTCTGTGTCAAAAGGGCACCATATAGTCGAACCTGGTTTAACGTATTTCATAATAGGTTCAACTGCATATGACGGAGTGTAAAACTCGTCATTTTTACTCTTTGCAATTTCTGAAACTATCATTTAAATCCCTCCTTATCTTCCAACGACTTTTGATAATAAGTCTTCATACAATTTCTTGAACATATCTCTTTCAGCGGTAAGTTGGATTTCCTTCTGCATTGATACTAATCCCATATCATTATTAGGTTCTGCATCATTAACAGATGCCACTGGTACATTCATACCTAGAGAGCATCTTAATCCACGTTCAATTCCTTCCATTTCTTCGTCACTTACAGTTCTCACATAAGTACCGATTCGATCTTTTTCAACAGTATGGATAGTTTCGCAGAGAGCAGTAGAAGGTGTTTTGCAGAACACATCTACATGAGTAGGCATGTCTCTCTTGATTTTTGTTGTAAGATAGACAACCTCGACATATTCACTGCCTCTGTTTAGATGGTTATCTGATACGATTACACCAGGTCTTCCTGTTGTATCGTAAGAATAAGAATCGTTGAAATTCTTAGAATATGTAATATAGAAGATATCTCCTCTCTTAACTTCTTTTGTGTTTAAACTATAGTTCATAATAATTCTCCTTTATTTATTCTTTCCAAAAAAATCCAATAGCAATAAGTATGATTGTGCATGTCATAAGCAGAATGCCTATGATATCCATAATTGCATCATTCATCTTATTTGCCTCCTTTTAAAACCTTCTTTAATTCTTCAGCCATTTTCGTGATATATTTTTCGCTTGCCCAGGCCTTCTTCACTCCCATATTTTCATAGAATTCCATAACACCAGAGGCATATGATTGGTTTTGCTTAATACATCTATCGTATTCGGCACGTTTGTTACGTGTATCAGCGTATCTTCCCCATTCGCTGACATCGTTCATAGCATCATTAATAGCCATCCATAAAGCCTCTCTCATGCCTTGACAGTATCTAAATGAAGCGCTATCCCAGTTTTCTAAAATCTTATGCTCTGCTTCCAATTCATCGCAGTACTTCTCTAAAGCTTCTGCATATCCTTTGAAGTTTACTAACGGTCTGCCTTCAGCATCTACAAGTATGGCAAAATCTATTTCTTTAGGTCTTTTAATCATCTTCATTCATCTCCTCTGCAATTAGTTCCATTACTCGGTCGTGTAATTGTTGAACTTCATCAAGTATCATGTTTTTCGTTCTTTCCGATGATTTTCGGTTGATAAGCAAGGAAATGTTTTCCTCTTGAAGTTCCTTACACTCCTTATTTAATTCTATATAATGTGCTTTTAAAGTTTTGTAATTCTCTAGAAGCCTGTTATAGTCTTTGGCGTGTCTTAATCTCTGCTTCTCGTTTTTATCGACCTGTTCGTAATATATCTCTCTTAACTGGTCATTCACTTTTGACAGATTTTGATAAAGTCTTTTGTAAACTTCACAATCATTTTCAAGCCTCTTGCACTTCTGCTTAAGTGTTTCTCTTTTATTCTTCAGCATTCTTTTCTTCCTCTTTTTCTTTTAACCAATCGTCAAGAGTCATTATTTCTCCAACAGATTCGTTGCTTTTTCTGTTAGAATCTTCAAGAAGTTCACTGTATTTTTTGTTAAGTTCTCTATTTTCTTTCTTTAACTTTGCCCATTCATAAGAAAGTTTGTCATGTCCCTCATAAAGATCGTCATATTCTTCTTGTAGTTTCTCTTTTTCAAGCTGCATCTGTGCAATGTAAATCTTGGTTGCACATTCAACAAGTGTATTTTGCAATCCGCCATAATTAAGACCTTTAAAAAATTGGTTATAAGCTGAATTTGATACCATTTCTAATATTTCTTTATAGGTCATCATTAATCACCTCGCAATTATCTAGAACCTCTTGAATTGATGTAGGTGTTGAGTCTTCCCACTTTACAAATTGGAATAAATTGTTAAATAGACCCAATTCATTATTCAATGAAAGACTTCCCCAACTATCTGCTTCTTTCTTTGGCTTGCTTTTGTACACGTAGATAATACCGTTTCTTTCACGTACAACGAATCTATATTGTCTCTTTTCAAGAAGATACTCTAAAATTCCATGTTCTAGTTCAGTCAACTTAACAGGCTCTTTGTACTCTGATAAAAGCCATTTTAATCTCGCCAATGAGCAATTACTTCTTTCTTTGACCATTCCACATTCAAAACAAGGTCTTCCACCACATTGCCAAAAACTGCCTTCTTTACCTTTGCTAAATGTAAAACTTCCAGCATCTCTCTCTTCGATAAACTTTAGCAATTTATCTCTATACTTTTCTCCGTTAATCATTTCCTAATACTCCACCTTATCTAAAGCATCTTTAATCAATGTAGGTTCTTTATCTTCCCATTTGATAAATTTGAAAAGATTTTCGAACGGACCTAAGAATTCTATATCATCCGGCTTAATGTCGCTTCTATTCCAATAAACATAGCCAATGTTATCATCAGTTTTTTCTTTATGAGGTTTATCTTCGTAAATACACAAGCAACCATCCTGGTCTCTTGCAATCCACTTAAAATGAGTGCAGTTTTCAAGATAATTCAAAATTACAATTTCTACAAAAGTATCACTAAAAGCGAAATTTTCCATTTTTCTTGTCCTCCTTGTTTAACTTCTTGAAGATATAATCAACACCTTCTTTAATGCTTTCTGTAGCCTTGTCTACGTTTTCATATGTTACGTATTGAGCAACCAGCATCTTATACATTGTTTCTTCAGAAGGAGTAACAACTACCCCTCCAACACTGATTGCAAAGACAATAAGCAGTTTTTTCAATACGTTTGGTAGTGGCTTCTTATCTTCTTCCACCACAGCTTTGAATATCCATGAGCCCCCAAAGAAAAGCAAACCAAATCCAATTATTAACGCTGCCAAATCACATACATCCTTAAGATTACTTACTACCGATATAACATAGAAAATCCATGGATTAATAATAGCCATTTAATCACCCCCAATACATGTACATACAATCTAGTGGAATGTCTTCTGCCTGTTCTAAAATGCATTCTCTTATTGAAAGTAGTGCATTGAGGGCGCTGGGCGTTTCCATCCAATTATTTCCGGGTATTAACCCAGCATACCCATAAGGGTTATGCGTTAATTCCTTGATTCCTCTATCTAAGTGCTCTAATACATGATCGCATCTATAATATTCACTAGAGTTAAAATTCCAATTCATGCAGCTTCTAAATAATTTTCCTAAGTTGTAACTAGGAGAAGAATGAAATGGATATGCGATTTCTGCATATTTATTGCATCCTTCAACCTTCACATAAATGCCAATACTGTAACTCACGTTATCTCACCACCTTTTTAAGTACTCTATCCACTTCTCGATTTATTTTGAATTTCTGCCATTCTATGACTTTATCGATATCCAAGTACCCTAGAGAAACCAACTCAGCGATACAGATTAATACATCAGCAGCCTCTTCGTGTAGATTACGTTCATACACGCCACGGAACCCATGTCTTTTTACTTTTGATATTGCTTGGATTAACTCTGCACATTCTTCCGATGCAATAGTGAGAGTTAAATCATCGCCATTAATGTGTGCGACTTTATCCAATTCTAAAATTCTGCTTTGTGGGAGTTTTAATAATTCCACAAATCTACTTATTTCTTTATACATTCTTTTCTTCTCCTGTAATGAGTTCTGCATTAGGTAGTCTTTCAATCCATTTGCAGAAATCTTTCCATTCATCCAACTTGTGATTTCTACGAGTTTCATAGATATTCAACAGATTTTCGTAATTCATAGTTACTGTTCTCTTTTGGTTATAAGAAGAAGGCAGTAACTGAATCATCTGCCACCAGTTATCCTTACTATGGTCTTGGATATAAAGCTGTCTAAAAAAATTCAAACAACTTATGATATCTTTGAATGGCTTATTGAGCACATCATCTTGCAAATGTTCAACGCTGAAATCATCAAGTGTGAACTCCTTGTCATGAATCTTGTGCATAGTACTGCAACTATTTGCTACAGTGCCGACCTTGTACGTGTCGAACTCTTTCCACCAATAGAGTGGTGCAGTAATATCAACACTCACAAAAATCTGTCTTAAGAATTTTCTATGACTAGGACCTGCATGAACTAATCTTTTCATTAGTTCCTTATCTTTTTTTCCTAGTAAAACCAGGTCATAATCAACAAAAGTATCGCTCTTATCCCAACTGTTCATAGGGTTTCGCATACCTCTAACGGCATGCTCGAATCCCCAAATATCTGCATATTTTAAAGTAATCATTTAACTTCCCCCCCTCTTAAATTGCTACTGTCAATGCAACATAAAATGCAATAACTGCCGCAAGGATTCCAATTACAATACGATAGTTTTTTAACTGTTCATCCTTGTTAGATAACATCTCTTCTTTGCATTTGAGTTTGTATCTTAATTCATTGATTTCATCGCAATCTCTTTTACGTCGTTTATAGAAACGGCATTCCAATTCGCGGTAATCCTTCATCAAGCCTTCATAATCTTCGTAGATTGCGTTCAATTTTGTAACTTTGCTTTCGATGCTTTCAGCCTGCCTTTGAAGGTTATCTACAGGCGTTGTTATGTATGACATCAATCTCACCTCTTTCGCTTAATTCTATGTATTTATCTAAGTACCATCTGGCCTTTTTGATATCTTCTAATCCATTCTTGTTAGCGTGACGATATAGATATTTGAATGCATTGCAGATGCAGAAGTTTTTCACTGCTTCTACACCTTGTGTCTCTTCCATTACTTCAATGCACTCAAACTTCCCTGTCTCATAATGAGACGGGTGGTTCACACAATCATTCATTTGTGTCCTCCTCTAACTTATAAATTCTAAATTTCTTATTTCCGTTTCTATATAATTTGGTGTAGAAATGGTGCAGAGACACACCAAGATAGCACGCACATTCTTGAGCATTGCCGACGCAGACACACATATCTTCTGCATCATATATCGCATACAGATTTTTCTTTTTTCTCAATCGCTATGACCTTTTCTATGTCTTCTAAGTTTCTTACGACATATACTCTATGCTTGATTGATTTTAGGAATTTGTGGTAATCCTCTTGAACTTTTCTTAATCTGCTACCTTTTTTATCTGTTTTCATTTCTACCCAAAACACCTCTCCATTATTCTTTAGAACTAATAGATCCGGTGTTCCTTCAATGCCTACTTTTATAGGATTTAAAGTCTTTGTATAATAAGTTCCAACAACCATCCTATATGGTGTGAAGCCAGCTTCGGACAGTTCCACCATCACCTTATTTTGAATAATATGTTCTAGCTGCACATTCCCTTCAACCTCATTTGGATATGTACCCATGCGACAGAGTAGCCACGTTCTCTAGCAATTCTCATAAGTTCATCACGACTCCTAGCACGGCCTACTTCCATTCTCATTTCTTTTTTCTTCTTGTTTAATTCCTCGACCTCTTGCTCTTTTACCACTCTCAGTTTGACATCTTCCATCTGTTTCAGTTCTCTACCCTTGACTTCGTATTCATATCCGCAGTAAGGACACTTATCAGCAGTCTTGAATACCTTGAAGCACTGGGGGCATGTACGGATAGAAAATGACCCATCGTCATTTATCATCTTTCTTTTCTTTGCACCGTCCAAGGACCATTCTCTGTCACTCGTTGGTAGACCATGTCTCTGAAAGTTTCCTACATAATCGATGATAACTGCCTTCTTTCCTTCTTTTGGAGTGAGACATCTCATTGACTGCTGAATGTACAGAGCAAGCGACATTGTCGGTCTGAGCAGTAAGCAGCACTCGCAGTCCGGAACTGTAATTCCTTCACTGATCAGTCCTACATTGCATAGTATTTTGAATTTACCCTGTTTGAAATCGTTCATGACTTTTTCACGTTCACTCGATGGTGTGTGACTGTCTAGATGAACAGCGCTCACGCCGTTCGCAATAAACAGGTCTCTAACCTTCTTGCTATGCTCTATAGATACGCAGTAAGCGATGGCTTGCTTGCCATCAGCAAGTTCCTTGTAATACTTGAATATATCGCCATAGACGCAGTTTTTAGTGAATAGGTCTTGTAGTTCACTTGTACGATAATCGCCCCTCACAATCGCTATATCACTTGTGTCGATACCGATATTAGGCGCATAGTAATCATAATTACTGATTGCTCCTCGGTTCATTAATTCATTAGCCGTTATCCCCTGTACAATACAGTCAAACAGTGATAATCTATCACCATTCAATCGTGTAGGAGTTGCAGTGAATCCAACCACAAGAACCTTGTAATGATCGCATACCTTCTTATAGCTGCTCGCTTCACTCAGATGACATTCATCAATGAAAATGACCGATGGTTTTTCACGTTCGTCTAAATGATTGGCTTCTGTAAAGACACTCGCAACTCTAGCATTTGTTATGCTTAACTCATTAAGCAATGCTTTATGCTGCTTCATCAGTTCTTTTCTATGAACAAGTACCAAGCCATAACCTTTTAGGTTTTTTATCATTTCAGCCATAAGAAACGACTTGCCACTTCGGCAAGGCATCTGAATAAGTATTCCTCTCTTGCCTTGCCTAATGGCTTCTACCGTTTTCATGTATAGGTCTTCTTGATAATCCCTTAACATAATCCTTTAGAATTGGACATCGTCGATTGATGGTGGTGTTAATGACTTTGGCTTTGTATCGCTAGACTGTGCATCGCCAGGTTCCTGCCATGCTGGTAAGTTCATTGCCTGTTTCTTGCTTAAGAAATAGTGAACGCCTGTACGATCGCCTCCGTACTGATCTTTTTCTTTTCTTGTCTTTAATGCACCGACTTTGCCGACCCACTGACTTGCTTCCATATTCCCTCTAGGGATACCAAAACTATCATAAATAGACTGTAGTTTCTGGTTTACGATTGATGCATGAGATGCATCAAAAACAAGGTTGTAGAATAGTTTCTGATTATGACCACTGATATCAAGCATTAGACTGATCATCGGTTTCCCTGTTGATGTCGTTGTTTCTTCTGCCGTCTTGATACGACATCTGTACATACCTTGAGGTAAATCAATAAACTCGTTTTCTACCTCTTCAAATCCCCAATTAATTGCCATTATTTATTTCCTCCTGTACTGAATAAATCTTCTTGTCTGCACGCTTTTCTATCGTCGTGCTGATTTTTTGCATAAACATTCTTTGTTGAAAGAAGTCTGATTACTCTTTCACCTGTAGATGTGATTTCTAGATGACCAACCACATCGCATAGACCACATACGTTATCCCTGGCACTCTTCTGAATTCTAGGCATGAATGATGTATACTGTTCTCCTGTTGGTGAAGTGACATCCACTAATTCTTGCCATGCTGTTAATAGAATTCTCTTCTGTAATGTTTTTAGGTTTCTGATGATTCTTGCTAAACCAAACTGAAATTTCTGATAATCGCCTTGTGAAGGAACTCCGTCATTTCTTCCAAGCTGGCCATAATAAGATAGGATGCAGCTCTGTAATTCGCTCACGTTATCGATTGCGATATTGTCATATTTATCCGTATTGCTTGCTAACCACGCAAGCGCTTCGTTCATGCTGTTTACAATATCGTCTACATCGATATCTACAATTAGAATCCCTTTAGCGTTAGGACTGTTCTTTAAGACACCGCTTGTCTTATCGATATCTAAGACAACTGTCTTGCCTGGCAGTTTACCGATTGTTGTAGTTTTTCCATCACCTGGTTTTGCATAAAGCAGACAGGTAAACGCTTCTTTTTCGATGTTATCTGCTGTGTACGTTTTTAAAGCCATTTCTTTTTACCTCCGTTTTCGTTTAATTCTTCGTTTGTTGATGACTTCTTTTCGAAGTCAACTAACGTTTCAGCATCTCCGTTATAGTTGCTGCAGATGCCCGAGAAAGGACAGCCAAGAATAGAACACGCTCTATCATTTCTATAGAAGAACTTCTCTCTGTCACATCTTCTGATTTCTTTAGCCATGGCAACTAGATTTTTTCTCTGTCCTTCCAGTTCTTCCTTTGTACGACTTACAGTGAATACTCTGATCTTTCTTTCTGTATCTTCGTCATACCATGCTTCACAACGTTCAATGTATTCATCTAATGTCTCTGTCTTCTTTAGACGAATTGTTGGCTTAGTGATGACTGTGTAAGTGACTGGTCTAGTTTCTTCCTTAGCAATCAGATAATTACTTACCTGGTCGTTCATGAAATCAACCTTGTACATATACTCGTCGGTAATGTAGTTGCCGGTTGTTTTATGTTCGATAAGTCCATCGACAGACACTGCATCAATCTTTCCTTTTAGATAGATTCCTCTCGCTAGTCGATATCTGAATTCCTGTTCAACATCGACAATCTCCGGCAACTGAGGGAGAATATACTTGATGAATGCTCTTGCCATCGCATCTGTATAATCGTGACTTTCAGTGAATGAGCCTGTAGTAAGGATTTCTTCTACCTTTGCATGATAGCTGCTTCCTATCACTAATGCCTCGTTCTCTTTCTTAGGTTTCAGCAATTCTCTGTATTCAAACCAATATCTTCTTCTACAGTCCTTGAAATTATTGATTTGACTTGTTGTGACTTCGTAAATCATTTTGTCTACCCCTTTCTTCTCGCTTACTCGTAAGCACCTAGAGCCGTGGGATGGATTTTGGAAAATGATAGGAGAAATGACAAATGCAACAGTCTTGCTCCCACGGCCGTAGATGCTTACGAATCTACTTTTATTTATTTGTGTATTTCTTAAACAATGCTTCTATGACCTCATCTGTTGGACTCATATTCCATTCGGTCATATAAGATATAAATGCCTTCCTAGGTATGTGGACCGTTCTTCGTCCATTCTCTCCTTCTACAACAGAGCCAGGCATAACTCCCTGTTGAATTGCATTGATAATGAATTCTCTGCTCTTATGAGTGAGTTCCATCGCTTCGCTGACACTCATGTTCCATTCATCCATTGAGATCTCCTTTCTTTACGTTCGGTATTGCCGTACGCTAGGGCAAAAAAATTAAAATTCTACATCTGTATAAAGGATTTGACGAGTTGGATTCTTTTTGTTGTAGTAATCCACCAAGTTGCTGAATGCTCCTAATTCCATTTTTCGTGGTTCTTCTTCCCATTTTTGGAAAGTAGGAATAGAGCACCCACATAATTCACTGGCGTTTTTTAAAGTCAAGTCAGCGCCAACTCTAATTTGTTTGATTGTTAACATCTACTCACCTCTTTCTTTTTGGAGTCCGGTACTACCGAACTCATGTCTATACTATACCCCCCTGCGACGTTCGGTGTCAACATAATTTTTAGCAATTTTTAAACATTTTTTTGCAAACATAAAATTATTTAATTTTTATTAAACGGTTGCCTGCACCGGAAACCAATGCTAAAATGATGATGAAGAAAGGAGAGAAAATAAAATGAAAGACGAATACTATAAGGTAGTAGGCGCATTCTTCAAAGAGAAGCGAGCTGTAAAAGGAGTATCTGTCAATGATTCTGCGGTTGCGGTAGATCATGCAAAAACATGGTACTACGATGTTGAAACAGGTAGATGCCGAATATTTCTGAAAGACACCATAGCGTTATGCAAATACTTCAATACAGATTTGAATGAATTACAAGAATACTTAAATAATCACTACTACAATAAAAAATAAGAAAAGAACTAAATATTTTAATAAAAAAAAGCACCCTAGCGCCAACTAGGATGCAACGTTCGTAAAAGAAACCATCTCATAAAGTCCTTCTACGTGTTTAATTATATCATGATTGGCATGTACAAGGCAAAAACAAATAGAAAGGACGTGCCACATTATGGCTAGAAAGACTAGATTTGGGCGCAGACCCAACAATACTGGAACAGTAGTTAAACTATCGGGCAAAAGAAGAACTCCCTTCTGCGCTCGTGTAATGAGTGATGAACGTGATATCATAACAGGAAAAAAGAAACAGATATGTATAGGAACTTTCGCAACTCGTGAAGAGGCACTAAATGCGTTGTCTCTTTACTCTCTAAAGAAATCTAATATTATCTCAAACGAAGAGGCCAGAAATATTGCTCCTAATTTATTTGATAGAATTCAAGAGAAAACCAAGAAGCATGTTCCGACATTCAAGGATATTTATCACATCCTAGACGAAGAAGAATTCTGCAAACTTTCGAAATCGGCAAGAAATGGATATGCATCGTGGATTAAGCATTTTGAAACCATATACAATAGACAGATAGATAATATAACTCTCGCTGATCTACAATATGTATTCGATAATGACAAGTCAAAGAATGGAACTCAAATGCACATGAAAGTTCTATGTTCCAAGATTTTTGAATACGCAGTGATTCATCAGTATATTTCGAGAGACTTCGATTATACATCTTATATTAGAACTGCTGAATTCAAGCAGTCAGCAAAGCACTATCCGTTCACCATGGATGAAATCAAAAAATTAAAAACAATAAACACTTCAGAAGCATATTTGATACTTATATATATTTACACTGGCCTTCGAGCAGGTGAATTATTAAACATTAGCAGAAGCAACATTCACATAGATGAATACTGCAATGACGATGGCTCAAATAAATCGATAAGTTACATTGTGACAGGTTCCAAAACAGATGCAGGTAAAAATAGAGTTGTACCGATACACAATGATATTAAACAGTTCGTCATTGATGAACTACTTACTTCGGACAAACGATTAATAGATTGTACGTACGCATCATTGAATAGTACCGTGTTATCGACTGTAAATGGATATTTGAAAGCGACGCACACAATGCATGATACTCGTCAGACATTTGCATCACTGTGCCAATTATATAAAGTGGATGTATATGCAAGAAAGAAAATACTGGGTCACAAATTAAAAGACATCACGTTTGATATCTATACAAATGCCTCCAAAAATAAGTTGTGGACAGAAGTGAATAAGATTATAATATAGTAGTCAGCGGTAGAAGTACTCTAAGTGAGCCTACCTGCGAAGGCGCCTCAAGGGGTGCCTTTTTTTGTTACTGATTTGTTACTAATTGTCTCATAACGAGTACTTATGACAGACAAAAAGTCCTGTAAATAAGCCATTTTTTTAGTAGATAAACTTTTAAAGCTTGAAAAAAAGTCCCTACTAGTAGGGACTTCAGAAATAATTATTCAGCTTTTGAATTTACTAACTTACCAGTTGAATGGAAAGTAATCATAAGACCAAGAGCGACTAATAATACGGCAACGACTAATTGTAGACCATCTGTCATGATCATGAAACCACCAGTTACGAATAACTTCATGCAGATACCATAAATAGCCTGTACTAATGCAGTCATAGTTACAACAAACATTAATACCATTGGTACATATAACATGAAACCTTTTCTTCCAGTAACCTTTAAGAATACAGCAAGTGAGATTAATACCATTGCAGCAAGTAACTGGTTTGCTGAACCGAATAATGGCCAGATGTTAACATATCCGCCTAAGCTTAATAAATAGCCAAAGAAGAGTGAAATGAGCGTAGAGACATATTTATTAGTTAAAACTGATACTAATTGTGATGGTGTTTCTCCTTCTTCTACTTCGAAGAATTCCTGGAAAGACATACGTGAGATTCTAGCAACTGCATCTAATGAAGTTAATGCAAGAGCAGAAACGAACATAGTCATAATACAAAGTCCCCAAGACTGTGGTAAACCAAACTGTGCGACTAAACCAGTTACACCAGCAGAGAACTTAGTGAAAGGTGTAGCAGTATCAGCTAAAGCCATGTTAGCAAGAGCTGTATCTAAGACACCAGTCTGTTTTAAGTTTGGTAATGAACCAACGATGACGATAACTAATACAGCAAGTAATGATTCTAATAACATTGAACCATAACCAACCTGAAGCATATCTTTTTCATTCTTAACCATCTTAGAAGATGTTTCAGAAGATACAAGAGAATGGAAACCAGATACGGCACCACAAGCGATAGTTACAAATAATGTTGGGAATAAGTAACTTCCTGTAGCTGATTTAAATCCAGTGAATGCTGGTACAGTAACAGTTGGGTTACTTAAGAATACACCTACAACTGCAGCAGCAATCATACCGATGAATAAGAATGTAGTTAAGTAGTCACGTGGACCTTTTAATAACCACATTGGTGTAACAGATGCAAAGAAAATATAAACAAATACTAAATAAATCCAAGTAGTTTTAGTTGCATATACAGGGAATTTGATACCCACTGCAAGCATTGCAACGATTAAGACAATTCCAAGTACAACCTTTGGCCAACCTTCAAAGTTAACCTTACGTAATAATAAACCAAATGCCATAGCAACAAATACATAAAGAATAGAGATAGAAGCAGCACTGGCATTAGGTGCAAGCTTAGCTCCTTCAGCACTGAAACCATTGAATGTTCCAGCAACCATATCTGCGAATGCAGCAATAACGATTAATGTGAAGACCCAGCAGAATAAGAAGAATAATTTCTTACCAGTTCTACCAATGTATTTTTCGATGATCTGACCCATTGACTTACCTTCAGATTTAACTGAAGCATAAAGTGCACCGAAGTCCTGTACAGCACCGAAGAATACACCACCGATGACTACCCATAAGAATGCAGGTAACCAGCCAAATACCATAGCCATAACTGGTCCAGTAACTGGTCCAGCCCCAGCGATAGATGAGAACTGATGTGCAAAGACTGACCATTTATTAGTAGGTACAAAGTCTGTGCCATCTTCTTTTGCAACAGCAGGTGTTGTTGCATTAGGATCAATACCCCAAGTTTTTACTAAATAGCGACCATAACATAGATAGGCTACTACTAGGATAAGGGCTGCTAATCCAAGTAAAAGTAAACCATTCATAAATAAATTCCCCCCAGAATTACTTTATACATATAAAACAGATATAAAAAAGGCTTTCGTCTTAGAATGACCTGTCTAAGACGAAAACCTTTGTTTCCGCGGTACCACTTAGATTGTGATTGACATCACCACTTCACATCCCATGAATGCTATTTCTTTAACGCAGAAATTACGGCCTTCTTTACTATTATTTTCAAGAAAACAGCTCACAAGGGATGGTCCCATAATCATTACCTGCATCCTTTCCACCAGCTGGATGCTCTCTATAGGAAGCGGATTAGAAATCGTATCTTGTTCAACGCTCTGTTTCGTATGTATGCATATATAATAGTCCAATATTATTTTTTGTCAACACTTTATTGCGAATAATGTAAATATATTTAATAGTTTTATGTTATTCGTAAATGTAAGCGGTAGTTACATGTCGAAGTATTCTAAATCAGCATAGTAAAACTTCACCTATATTTGGATTTAATATATTGTTTAATGGCCTCCATATAGTCTTCTTCCCTATCATAATCCTGTGGATCAACATCATACATATCAGATGGATCATAGTATTCTTTCCATTTTACTCTTAAATCATCTAAATAACCACTTTCATGATCATACTGTATAGGATCTATAGAACTAAATGTGTTAAAGGAATTATGTTTATCTCCCCAGGACTGTTTACTTTCTTCAGTTGGATTTTCTTCTATATCAACCAGATTAGACTCAGATTTACTTAAATGTTCCCTAGACAATTGTTTCTTCGCTTTATTACGATTACTTCTATATGAAGGGGATTTTGCATCAAGTCTTGCTATATGGCGCTTCCACTTTTTAATAGCTTCGACATAATCATCTTCATACTCATAAGCACCTGGATCTACATCATATTTATCTTCAGGATCATGTTCTTCTTTCCACTCCCTTCTTTCATCAATCGCAAAATCATATTCAAAAGGATAATCAAATGAACTAGGATCAAGTCCTGGAAAATCATCATAGGGATCATATTCTTCTCTTACCTTCTGATACAATGCATCAAGATATTGTTCTTTAGTATCAAAATCTAATGGATTTACATCATATTTATCATAATCCGGTTCAACTTTCTTCCAATCAAGACGATCTAAATACTCTTGAGCTGCTTCTTCATATTTCTCAAAATTCTTATACTTTGAAACATCAACATACCCATCACATATTTCAAATGGATCCACATATTCTTTCCATTCTTCTCTAAGTGCATCCAGATACTCAGCGACAGTTTCATAATCATACTGACTCACATTGAATCTTTGATCAGGGTTATACCTCTCAGCCCACTTATCTTTTCTCATCATATCTCTCACTGCATATAATAGTAATGATCTTTTTCTCATAGTGTCACCTTTACTTCTACTATTCTCTTATCTCATTTTCACTTTTATATAATTCTGGATAGCGTCCATATAGTCTCCTTCATTATCATAATCATGTGGATCTACATCATACATATCAGAAGGATCATAATATTCTTTCCATTTCACTCTTAAATCATCTAAATAATCACTTTCATGATCATACTGTGTAGGATCTACAGAACTAAACGAATTATAGAAATTATGTTTATCTCCCCATGACTTTTTATCTTCTTCAGTTACATGTTCCTCCTGAGAAACTTCTACTATATTATCCAAATGATACTCAACAGAGTTTGGACGTTTTCTAGACATTTGTTTTAGTGCTTTATTACGATAAGCATCCATATCATCAGACTTTAAAACTTCTTCTCCATCTAATTCTGCATCAAGCTTTGCGACATAGTCCTTCCACTCATTGACAGCTTCTACATAGTCTTCTTTATCAAAGAATGTACTTGGATCAACAGGATATTGATGATTTGTATCATATAGTTCTAACCAATGTATTCTTTCATCTATTTCATATTGATACTCATAAGGTGAATCATAATCTAGAGGATCAATACAATAAAATTCATTTTCAGGATCATACTTCTCTTTTATTCTCTTTGTTAGAGCATCCAGATAAGTATCTTCATTCTTATAGTTTTGTGGATCAATATCAAAATCGCCATATTTAAATACTTCTTCAATCCATTCAAGATGTTCTAAGCATATATTAACTGATTTTTCATAGTCTTCAAAATTATCATATTTAGATACATCAACATAATGATCACATTCATCAAATGGATCTGCTTCAGATTTCCAATCATCACGCAAAGCATTTAAATATTCTTCTTCAGTATCATACCAATCAACATCTACAAAGAATTGTTGGTGAGGATTATATTTTCTAACCCATCTATCTTTGTTTAGATCTTTAATTGTTTGAAATAGTGTTGATATTCTTCTCATAGTATCACCTTAATCTTCTATTGCTTCTTGATATTCCTCTAAAGAATCATAATCCTCTACATCAGTATTATGTTCACTATAAGGATCATATTTCTCTTTCCATTCTTCACGTAGTGCATCTACATTATCATAATCATATGGGTTTACTTTGAAATCATTGCCTGGATTATATATTTCAGCCCACTTATCTTATTATTAATTCTATGACATTGTATTGTTTTCTTCATTGTAATCACCTCTTACCTTTTATTATATAAAGTTTGTACTAATACCTCCACGAGAAACGTAAAATGTAAAATTATTCTTGTGTCTATCTGCATTATTTCTATAGTTTTCTGAATTTTTCATATCAGCAATTGACATTCTATAACAAATAGGTTATATTGATTTTGCGATCAGATTGCAGATACTTGTGAAGCCTGCGATCGGGGGAGGGTGCCGAGGCCCCTCTTTTTTTTGCTTAAAAATAGTATATTCCACAAAAGTAATTTTCCAATTAAAAAGGTATATTTAATATAGAGGCATCATCTTAAATACTCAACTCCAACATCAAATAAGTTAGAGCAGTTCTCATAATACATATTTTTACGAGGTGCATATGACAAAACCATTTATTACATATACCAATCAGATTGAAAATTTAAAGAGCGAAAAACATTTAATAGTTACAGATACTAATTATGCAATCACATCCCTAAAAAATATCAGTTACTACGGATTAATTGGTGGTTACAAACATCCATTTATTGATATTCATACACGTAAATACGTTAATAATACTTGTTTTGAAGATATAGTTAATCTTTATGAATTAGATGAAGAATTACGTGGATTATTCTTCAAGTATTTATGCCGTATAGAAAGAAAACTACGTTCATCTATTTCTTACCACTTCTGTCAAAAACATGGAGAACGTCAAGAAGAATACCTTAATCCCAACAACTACAACATGATTCCTAAAAATATGCGTGGAATTATAAAACTGTTATGAAATGACGATTGTCAAGTGAAAATAACACATTTCTTTGATTTT
>OLOO01000373.1_pt1 | contig 43949 bp, 35 predicted proteins | sample 1672621 | NCBI WGS metagenome assembly OLOO01 (sample SAMEA3136706, study PRJEB25190) | human gut metagenome | biome: human gut; feature: human-associated habitat; material: faeces | place: Austria | collected 2013 | reverse complement strand
GGACAGGTGGCTCTCGCCACACCGGACTGGCGGCTCTGCCGTACCGTAATATTCAGCGTCTTCGTAAAAGAGCCTGCCAGATACCGGATCCGGTTGGAAAAGCCAATACCCTTGACTTTACATAACAAAATCCCTAAAAACCATGTGGACACAGAGTGAAATCTGGATTTTCCACCACAAATCACCATTTGCACACCGTAATACACCGGTCTGATATCAATAGAATGCACGCTCTGCGAGCATTCTATTGTCATGAACTAAAAAGCACCTCAGATTCCTCTGAGATGCTTGAAAAGCTGCTGACGGGAATCGGACCCGTGACCTCCGCACTACCAATGCGACGCTCTACCGACTGAGCCACAGCAGCATATGAAATTGTAGCAGTCACTGTTAGATATCTTATCAGACAAAAACGAATCTGTCAATAAGAAACTGCTTTATTCTGTTCTTTAAAAGAAACAGAAGAGCTGCTGACGGGAATCGGACCCGTGACCTCCGCACTACCAATGCGACGCTCTACCGACTGAGCCACAGCAGCTTATGAAGTGTGAACCATCATATGTTTCACAGCGAATAAAAGTCTATCATAAGATAAGCGTTGTGTCAATTGGGAAAATGTATTTTTTGGAGATTTTTTGTTCTTTTATCCACATTGCATTTCCGAAGGGACAGGGATATAATTGTTACAGTTCACTCGTGCCCTTCTGAGTTCAGATTCCGTGCTTGCACGAAAATCTGAACTCAGAAGGGCACGAAGGGAGCGCCATTTTATGAGCAAAAATGAGCTGCGAAGCAGCGGAAAGCATCGAAGATGCGCTTTTGCGAATGGTGCGAGTGAACTGTAAATAAGCGAAATTATAAGAAAAGACTCGAAAAAGGGGAAAAGGGAGGATTCATTATGAAACTGGTGACATTTAACATCCGCTGTGATTTTGGACAGGATGGGGAGAACAATTTTGAATACCGCAAGGATTTGATTTTAAAGAAAATCGCGCAGGAGAAGCCTGATATGATCTGCTTTCAGGAAGTGCTGCCGCATATCGCAAAATGGCTGAAAGAAAACCTGACAGGGTATTATGTAATCGGCTGCGGACGCGGCCCGGAGCTTCGGGATGAGCAGGTCAGCATCGCATACCGCAAGGATCGCTTAAACCTGATGGAGATGCAGTCCTACTGGCTGTCCGAGACGCCTTATGTGCCTGCATCCCGCTACGCAGAGCAGAGCATTTGCCCGAGAATTTGCAACGAAGCGCTGTTTGAGGATCTGGAAACCGGCAAGGTATTCCGTATTGTAAACACCCATCTGGACCATATCGGCGCACAGGCGAGAATCCTGGGGCTTCGTCAGATTCTGGAAAAATTAAAAACCGAGCAGCTTTATCCCGATGCACCTACGATGATCACCGGCGATTTCAATGCAGAGCCGCAGGACCCGGAATTCGAAATTTTAAAAGAGTATCCGGAATACACCAATGTAACCGAGCATATCGGCATCACCTATCACGGCTTCACGGAAGAAGATCATCCCTGCAGCATTGATTTTCTGCTGGTGAAGGGCGACATCAAGACCGGCGAGCCTGTGAAGTGGACAGACAAAGAGGGCAACGTATGGCTGTCCGATCATTATCCGGTTTGTGTGGAAGTGGAGTAAAGATGTTGTTGGGGTCAAAAAGTATTTTGACCCCTTTGATACCGGATTGCTCCGTGCGTAGCATTTGACACAAACTCGTTATGCGCAAAAAGCGTACGTAGAAATAGAAATGAGAGGAAAAGATAAAAGGATTTTGCAGAGCCGGGCGCAGTAAAATTTGATAGAAATGCAAAATAATCGGAGGCATTATTATGGCAGAAAAAATTGTCGGACTGATATCGTGTCTTTTATGTGCGGTTCCGTTTTTGATTATCGGGATCTTTGAAAAAAACAGCAAAGAGCCTATCACTTTCTGGAGTGGAGATAAAACGTTAAAATCGAAGGTAAAAGATGTCACGGCTTACAATCTGGAAATGGGGATGCTGTATCAAAAGTGCGCGTTCGCATTTATGCTTTCCGGAATCTGCTGCCTGATTTCGTTAGGCCTTGGGATTGTGATGCTTGTTTTGGACTGCACGGTAGGGGTTTATCTGATGTATCGAAGCTATAAAAGAATTCTGGAACGGAATTCGTAATTGGCGGCGCCTGCAAATAAGCGATGGCTCAAATACATGACCGCCAATACGATGCATACCTGCGCAATGAGGGGCGAATTGTCAGATCCTAAAACCGTCCGATCCGGTGAAAATCAGACGAAAATAGAGAGCGCCCGCTCACGCTGTGTTTTTCACAGAATAAGCGGGCGTTTTTGAAATGTCGCTGTCGCAGCGTAAGGCAGCGTTTTAAAAGCTGTTTTCCAAAGAACCTCAATCCCTGTAAAGAACCGGGCTGACGCAGAGCAGTCCTTCGATTGCAGGAAGCGCGTCGATTTCTTTCAGCTGCCCGGCAGCAGAGCTGGTATCTGCAGCGCTGCCGCAAGATGTCAAAGCAGCAACATGCGCAGAGTTGGATACAGTTGCCGCACCGTTGATTCCCGGAGCTTCGTACAGCAGCGGAATAATCGGATCGGTTCCGGAGAGCTGGTTGAGGGAAACGCATACCGGTTTGTCGAGCGAAACGCTCGTTGTGAATGTTTTGTCTTTTCCTTTTAAAACGACCTGAGCTGTTTTTGGAACAAAAAATCCGGTCTTGTGGGCATCTGTAAACGTCAGAAGCAATTCGTTTGTTTCCGGGAGAACCTCCGTCAGCAGCAGAGCGCCTTTGGAAACCCAGGTGCGGTGCGTGTGAATGGCGGTATCGAGCTCGGAAGCGATGTTGCCGCCGTTTTTGCCTTCGATGTAGGTTGCATAGCAGCCTGCCAGCTTCGCACGGTTGTGTAAGTCCATGCCGCTGGTTGCGGTGATTTGATAGCCTGAAAAAATCAGGGACATCCAGAGATTCGTGCCGCGTTCATTTACTTCGTGGAGCGATTCCGGATTGTTGAAAATCTCGATAAAGTCAACCTTTGAGTAGTCCGAGACGGTCATTTCAAAGCGGCAGCCGCGGGCAAAAGGATCGCCATAGGAAAACGGATGCGCGATGCCGACGAGCGCGCCTTTTTCGCGGGCAGCTTCGAACAACAGCTCGGGACGGTGCTGGTCGATCGAGTTCCAGGGAACATATTTTGCGAGGTTTAAGCAGAGGATATGCCCGAAATAAGTCGTATATTCCATGCCGCGGATCAGGCTGATCGGATAATGCTTTTCTTCCAGCAGCTGTTCGATCTTTTTCTGACCGGAGGTGGTGTTGTGGTCGGTGATGGCGAACGCATCGACATGGTCGGCTGCCAGATATTCCGTCAGCTCCTGACAGGTTAAGTTGCCGTCGGATTCGACCGTGTGGTTGTGCAGCTCAAGGCGTTTGAAGCGGGTGGATGCAGTGACGGTATTATCAGCAGAAGAACTGCCAGTGGTGCTCGAATCGCCAGCCGTGGCAGCAGAGCCAGCGCCGGAGACGCCCGAACTGCCAGCCGTGGCAACAGCGGAGGCAGGAGCACTCTCAGCGTCGCACGAGTTGTCAGCGCTCCCGGCAGCATTCGAAGCCCCCGCATTTCCCGCTGCAGTCTTTACCGTATCCATTAGATTAAAGTTCGGTGCGATTACACCCTGTCCGACCGGATGTCCGGAAACGGTCAGCGTGTACTGCGTGTTGTCCAGCAGCACGTTGAAAACAAGGACGGTCACTTTTAAAACGCCGGAAAAGGTGTCCTGTGCCAGACAGCCGTCGCTTGTGAATTCTTTTGTGTATAACATGTGGCGGTCCGTCAGCTGGCGGTGGATGCAGCCGATGAAATTGTCGTTTAATTCCGCCATTGTGTGAATTTCTGTTTTCATTTCATGCAGAATGGTCTGCCTGAATTCCTCGACGGGATAGGTCGGGGCGTCATATTTTGCGGTGCAGAGTGTCTGAAGCTTGTCAATGAGCTCTGGCGTAACGTCGCTTTCACTGTAGAGCCGCTTGTCAAAGCTAAAATGAATGTCCAGCTCGTCATAGACCTGATCGAGGCTGATGGTGTAGGTGATCTGTCCTACAAAGCCTGCGTCCAGCATGCCGCCGACGCGGTAAATTTGTTGATAATTCTGATCGGTTGTCATACGTTCCTCTCCAAAATGTATAGTTGCAGTCAGACGCTTCCAAGACAGATGCGGAAGCGTGTCAGCTCAGCGCTTAGCGCAGCGGAATCACCATGTTCCAGGTTCTGGAGAACTGGTAGGGTGCAGGACCTTCCCCGGTTGCCAGAAACAGATGCGTGGGATGGTTATTTTCATCAAGTAAAAAGTAAGGGCGTTCGCAGTTTGCCTGATCGGTCTGTCTGCCATCGGACCAGGTAACGTGGCGGGAGTAAACGACGGGATTTTCGGCGAATTCCCAGTGAATGCAGTCGGCGCTTTCAGCGTACAGACCTGCACCCCAGATGCCGCTGATGCCGGGCCCTCCGTTTTTGAAGTCGTCTTTGATCAGCAGGCGGAATTTTCCGTCCTCGTACCACAGGTACGGATCTTCCAGATGGATGTTCGGGTCCTCGAAATTAAAAATCGGGTCGTCCAAAATCCGTTCAAAGGGACCATCCGGGCGGGGCGCTTTTGCGACACCGATTTTTAACGGACCGTCTGCGAAGGAACGCGATTTGTAGAGCATGTAGGTCGTTCCGTCGGGCTGGATTGCGACTGCCGGATTGGTCGTTGCAGTGCAATCCCAGTGGGAGCAGTCTCTGGGAGAAATCAGCGGCTCATCGCACCGCGTCCATGGACCAAAAACAGACGGTGCGGTTGCAAGACCGATCCGTTTGCGGTTCCAGACCTCGGTAAAACGCGAGCTGTCCACCTCGTCACCGGGACCGGGAATCGGACCGCCGAAGGTCGTTCCCATATAATAAAGGTAGTAGGTTTGGTTCCATTTGCGGATGTACGGATTGTGCACGTTCATGCCGTCAAAAAAAGTGCGTCCCCGGCGTCCGAGCACGACCTCCTGAAAGGTATAGGGACCTTCCGGATTTTTGCTGGAAGCCCGGACGATTTCGCAGTTAAACAGCCAGTTTGCACCAAAGCCGAGATCTTTCGGCCAACGGGACGCAAACATGTGATAGGCTCCGTCTTCCCCCTGTACGACGGAGCCGCACCAGATCCAATAGTCCGGGTCGGAATAACCGCCGCCGACCGGAGCCGGCAAAAGCGCGTTCTGATAAGGATTCTGTACCATATTCTTTTTTATAAAACCTCCCTGTAAATGCTTCGATAGCCCATTTCAATACAATGGAACTCTGATCTCTTTTCCTTAGCGTATAGAGAATTTTTGGAAAAGTCAAGGGATTGTCTGCCCTGAGATGCTTTTGGTTTTCCCGGTGCTTTATGGTATGCTGAAAAAGAATGAAAAATAGAGATGGAGGGGACTATGAAGGGAAAAAATGGGACGTCTATGTTTACGGCGATGTAAATATAGACCTTGTTGTTCCGGGCGTTTCCAGTCTGCCAAAGCCCGGGCAGGAGGATGAAGTGCCGGTTATGGATACCTATGTAGGCGGCGGCGCGGCGCTGTTTGCGCTTGGCATTGGAAAGCTCGGTCTGCATCCGGAATTTCAGGGAGAGGTCGGGGACGATTGCTACGGGGAGCTGATCCGCAAAGAATTTGCCGCAAAAATATCGACGACAGCTTACTTGAAACGAGCAGGACGGAGAAAACCGGTATTTCGATCAGTTTTACCAATGAAAAGGATCGGTCGTTTCTGACGTATCGCGGCACGAACGCGGGAATTTCCATCGACAAGGTGGATATCGAGGGCGTGAAAAACGCTTCGCATATTCATATGACAGGCTATGAGGGAAGCAAAAACCACGCGGCGTATCTTTCTTTGTTAAAACGCGTCAAAGCAGAGACAGAAGCGACTGTCTCGTTCGATCTGGGCTGGGATCCAACCGGGGAATGGAATCCTCAGATCAAGGAGCTGTTTCCGTATATCGACGTGCTGTTCATGAACGAGACGGAAGCGATTCACTATGGCAGGACGAAGACCGCACAGGAAGCGGCACGGGAGTTTGCGAAGGATTGCGACAGGGTGGTCATCAAGCTTGGCAGCAGCGGTTCCTTTGCGATTGAAAACGGAAAAGAGGTCTTTCTCCCGGCGTACCGGGTAAAGGCTGTGGATACGACTGGCGCAGGGGATTCGTTTAATGCGGGCTTCGTATACGGATTTCTGACCGGAAAAGGTCTGGAAAAATGTCTGGCCTGCGGTAATGCCTGCGGCGCGTTAAACGTGACAGCGTACGGCGGCAACACCGGATTTCCAGACAAAGAGGGACTGAAGGAATTTATGGGAAAAAAGAAAGGGGAAGAAACAAAATGAAAATCGCAGTCATCGGGGGAGCAGGCGTCAGAACCGTCATTTTTATCAACGGCCTGCTGGCAAGATACAAGGCACTTCATATTGACGAGGTAGCGCTCTATGACATCAATCAGGAGAAACAGTAGATCATCACAAAGCTGTGCCGCCATGTGGTAAACAGAAATCACAAGGATCTGATTGTAACGGAATCTGCGGATGTGCGTAAGGTATTGCAGGACGCGGATTATGTGGTAACAACGCTGCGCGTCGGCGGCGACCATTCCCGTGTTATGGATGAAACAATCGCATTAAACGCAGGCGTAATCGGACAGGAAACGACCGGTGTCGGTGGATTTTCGATGGCAGTGCGCACGATTCCGATTTTGCTGGAGTACTGCAGGCTGATTAATGAAATTGCACCGAACGCATGGATTTTCAATTTCACGAACCCGTCCGGTCTGGTGACACAGGCGTTAAAGAGCGCAGGATATGAAAAGGTGATCGGCATCTGCGATGCGCCCAGCAGCACAAAATTCCGTATGGCAGCAAAGCTCGGCGTGGATGAAAAAGACCTGTATGTGGAATTCTTCGGATTAAATCATCTTTCCTGGATTCGCAGCGTGAAGATCAAGGATGAGGAGATTCTGCCCAGGCTCCTTGCGGACGACGCATTTTTAAAGAGCATTCAGGAATTTTCCATGTTCGATCCCGATTTGTTGCGGATGATCGGATTTTTGCCGAACGAATATCTCTACTACTATTATCATCGGGAAAAAGCGCTCGCCAATATCTTAAAATCCGGCGCGACCAGAGGTCAGACGATCGAGCAGGTCAACAAGCAGATGATGGAAGAGTTAAAGGCGATGGATATGGACGCCGATCCCGAAGGCGCACTGCAGATTTTCCTGTACTATATGCAGGTTCGTGAGAATTCCTACATGAGTATCGAATCCGGTCTTGCAAAGCGCCCGCTTCTGGAAAAAGGGCAGCTGGAAGTGCCTGATGGCATGGGATATGCAGGCGTTATGCTTGACTGCATCGAGGGGCTGCAGAGCAAGGACGGACGCGATCTGGTGCTTTCCGTGGAAAATCAGGGAAGCATCCCCGGTCTTGAGGATCGTGATGTGGTGGAAGTTACCTGTCATGTGGATGAAACCGGGATTCATCCGGTGAGGGTGGAGGAAGTTCCGGAGCATTGCTATCTGCTGATGCGTCTGATTAAGATGTACGAAAAGGAAACCGTAGAGGCGGTACAGGAACAGTCCGAGGAAAAAGCGGTCCAGGCGCTGATGCTGCATCCGCTGGTCAATTCCTACTCGTTGGCAAAAGAGCTTGTTGCAGCTTACAGCCAGGCATACGGCGGACTGTTCCATAAGGCATAAGGATGCACGAAAAGAGAACAAGGAGGAAGATACAACATAGGACATGTCCGCTCGAGGAGTGCAGGAGCGAAAGCTCCTGCCGCCTTTTTTTACAAAAAATTGACATGATTCTTAAAATATTGATATTGACGGAAAACGTTTTCTGATCTATGATATGGGTGTGCTTAGAAAACGTTTTCCAACAGAGAGGAGGAGAAAGCTTGGCATCCATAAAAGATGTGGCGAGACAGGCAGGCGTGGCGATCTCCACGGTGTCGAAGGTGCTAAACGGCTATGAAGGCGTCAGTGAAAGCACGAAAGACAAGGTAAATGCGGCGATCGAAGCGTTGAACTATACGCCCAATGCGGTTGCAGCAGCACTTTCCTCCAAACAGTTTGGGCGGGTTGCCCTGTTGTTAAAGCTGGAGGAAACAGTTGGCTGCGTGGATGAGATCAACCTGCAGTATCTTTCCGGCGCGATCCACCGGGCAAAGGAATTAAAGCTTGATGTGGTGACGCTGTTTTTTTCCATGGTAGCGGATATGGGACTGGATGAGCTGACCAGCTATTTAAAAGCTCAGAGCGTCGAAGGAATTATCGCATATGGGATGAATGAGGAAGATGAATTTCTAAGAGAGCTGATTGCGTCTGGTGCGTTTAAAATCGTGCTGGTTGACGCACCCTATCATGACAGGAATACGTCTTCGGTCTGGATTGACCAGAAAAATGCCCAGTACGAAATCGCAAAAAAGACGATCCTCGGCAATGAAAGCTGTACAAAGGTCCTTTATATCGCAGGGGATAAAAAGTCCTTTGTAACCGGAGAGCGGATTGCAGGGATGAAGAAGCTGGCAGAGGAGCTTGCACTGGAACTGACCATCGAATACGGAGATTTCAGTGAGAAAAAAGCGAGGGAGCTGACCTTCTTTTATGCAGACAGAATGGATGTGTTTGTTTGTGCATCGGATCTGATGGCCATCGGCGCGATGCGGGCATTGATGGAGCTGGATGTGTTCCATCCGGTTTGCGGCTTTGACGGAATCCCGCTCATGAGCTATGCGGGCAAGCAGATGAATACGGTGCGTCAGGATTTTTATGGCGTGTCGGCTGCTGCGGTGGAAGAGGTTGACCGCCTGCTGCATCTGGAAGAGGGAAGAAACGTAGTGCTAGGATATGAACTGGTGCGGATGCGCTACCAGGACATTGTAGAGTAAACAATAGAATGCACGCTCTGCGAGCATTCTATTGTCATGAATCAAAAGTTGCCGCCAGGCGGCAGAAACGGAGGAAAGAATGAGACAGGAAGAAACGATCCGGAGAGAAATTCTGGAGCAGAGAATTGACAGGGAGCTGGAAGCTCTGTCTGAGAAGCTCTTCGGCAAAAAGCTGGAGGATGCAAGCGATGAGCAGGTTTATGTTGCACTGCTGTATCTGGTAAAGGGACTGGAAGAGGCAACCGTACCCAACGACGGTGACAAGAAAATCTACTATATTTCTGCCGAGTTCCTGATCGGTAAGCTTTTGTCCAACAATCTGATCAATTTGGGAATCTATGAAAAAGTAGAAAGTGTATTAAAGAGCAAGGGCAAGGAGCTGTCCAGAATCGAAGAGATTGAGCCGGAACCGTCTCTTGGTAACGGCGGTCTGGGACGTCTGGCTGCCTGCTTTATGGATTCCATTGCAACCCTGGGTCTTCCCGGCGAAGGCATCGGCTTAAACTATCACTTCGGTCTGTTTAAGCAGGTATTTAAGGATCGCCTTCAGACCACAGAAAAGAACGACTGGATCGAGAAGGATTCCTGGCTGAATAAAACCGATGTTTCCTTTGATGTCTTTTTCGGTGACAGAAAGGTAACCTCCCGTCTGTATGATATTGACGTAGTCGGCTACAACAATGGTGTCAATAAGCTGCGCCTGTTCGACATCGAGAGCGTAGATGAAAGCATCGTAAAAGAAGGTATCACATTTGATAAGGAAGCCATCGAAAAGAACCTGACCCTGTTCTTATATCCCGATGATTCCGATGAAGCCGGCAACCTGCTTCGCATTTATCAGCAGTATTTCATGGTCAGCAACGCTGCACAGCTGATCCTGATGGAGATGAAGGAAAAGCAGTACGATCTGAGAAAGATGTACGATTATGCAGTCATCCAGATCAACGATACCCATCCGTCCATGATTATTCCGGAGCTGATCCGTATCCTGGTAAACGATAAAGCGTTTACAATGGACGAGGCAATCGAGGTTGTCAGCAAGACCTGCGCATACACCAACCACACCATCCTGGCAGAGGCTCTGGAAAAATGGCCGCTGTCCTATCTGGAAAAGGTGGTTCCTCAGCTCGTTCCGATCATCAAGGAACTGTCCGCCCGTGTTGCTGCAAAATACAGCGATCCGAAGGTACAGATCATCGACGATCAGAACCGCGTGCACATGGCTCACATGGATATCCACTACGGCTTCTCCGTAAACGGCGTTGCTGCGATCCACACCGAGATCTTAAAGGATACCGAGCTGCATGCATTTTATGAGATTTATCCTGAAAAGTTCAATAATAAGACAAACGGCATTACCTTCCGCAGATGGCTGCTTTCCTGCAACCGTGAGCTGGCTGCCCTGATTACCGAAAAGATCGGAACCGGCTACCAGAAGGATGCGATGGAGCTGGAAAAGCTGCTTGCATTTAAGGATGACGAGGAATTCTTAAACGACCTGGTAAAGATCAAAAGAGAGAAGAAAGAAGCACTTGTTGCTCATATCAAAGAGCACGAAGGCGAGGAATTAAATCCCGATTCCATTTTCGATATTCAGATCAAACGTCTGCATGAGTACAAGAGACAGCAGATGAACGCACTGTATATCATCCACAAATATCTGGAGATCAAAGGCGGTAAAAAGCCTGCCCGTCCGCTGACCTTTATTTTTGGCGCGAAGGCAGCTCCGGCTTATGTCATTGCACGGGATATCATCCATCTGCTCTTAGTCCTGCAGCAGATCATCAATAACGATCCGGATGTAAAGGACTACATGAAGGTTGTTATGGTAGAAAACTATAACGTAAGCTATGCAGAGAAGCTGATCCCTGCCTGCGATATTTCCGAGCAGATCTCTCTGGCTTCCAAGGAAGCATCCGGTACCGGCAACATGAAGATGATGTTAAACGGTGCGGTGACACTGGGCACAGCTGACGGTGCAAACGTTGAAATCCACGACCTTGTTGGTGATGACAACATCTATATCTTCGGCGAAAACAGCGAGCAGGTTATCGATCACTATGCAAAGGCAGACTACGTGTCCAGAAGCTTCTATGAGAAGAGCCCTGTGATCAAAGCAGCAGTGGACTTCATCGTAAGCGATCAGGCGCTGGCAGTTGGTCATAAGGAGAATCTGGAGCGCCTCTACAACGAGCTGCTGAATAAGGACTGGTTCATGACCCTGCTGGATCTGGAAGACTATATTGCAACCAAAGACCGTATGTTTGCAGACTACGAGGATCAGGAAAAGTGGAAACGCATGATGGTGGTAAATATCGCCAAAGCCGGATTTTTCTCTTCCGATCGTACCATCGCAGAATACAACCGCGATATTTGGAAATTAAAATAAGGATACCAGGGGAAAAAGGTCTAAGCACCCAGGAGCCTGCTCCTGGGTGGGGGAAAGACCTCTTGACCTGTCAGACATGAGAGATCGGAGATTTCAAATGATGAAAAGGGCGAAAAGTCAGAAGACCGACTGTGCTTGCACGGGGGTTCTGATCTTTCGCCCTGCATGGCGTGACAAAACATATCGTTCAAAGGATGAGAGGAAAAAAGAATGAGAAGAAGCGGTGTTTTATTACCTGTTACCAGCCTGCCATCCCGATTCGGCATCGGAACCTTTTCCAAAGAAGCCTATGCTTTTGTGGATTTTCTGAAGGAAGCGGGACAGAAGCTGTGGCAGATCCTGCCCTTGGGACCCACCGGATATGGGGATTCCCCCTATCAGGCATTTTCTACCTTTGCTGGCAATCCCTACCTGATCGATCTCGAAGAGCTGATCGAAAATGGATGGCTGACAGAAGAAGAATGTGAGAATACAGACTGGGGCGGCAGCAAGTCCTATGTGGATTATGAAAAAATGTATCAGGGACGTTTTCCCCTGCTGCGCAAGGCATACCACAACAGCCATATCGCAGAGAATGCTGAATTTATTGCATTCTGTGAGGAAAATGACTGGTGGCTTTCTGATTATGCGTTGTTTATGGCGATCAAGGACAGTCAGGGCGGCGCAAGCTTCCTGGAATGGGACGCACCTTTAAAGCTGCGGGAGCCTGAAGCAATCAGACGCTGCAGACATGAGCTGTCCGATGAAATCTGCTTCTGGCAGTTTTTACAGTATTTATTTGCAAAACAGTGGCAGGCACTCAAGGCCTATGCCAATGGAAAAGGGATCTCTATTATCGGAGATATCCCGATTTACGTTGCACTTGACAGTGCAGATACCTGGTCTCATCCGGAACTGTTCCAGCTTTCTGAGGGCTGTGTGCCCAAGGCAGTTGCAGGGGTTCCGCCGGATGCCTTTTCTGCCACCGGTCAGCTGTGGGGCAATCCTCTTTATGACTGGGAATATCACAAAAAGACCGGCTATGACTGGTGGATCTTAAGAATCGGTTACAGCTATCGCCTCTACGATATCGTCCGCGTAGATCATTTCCGTGGCTTTGAGGCATATTTCTCGATTCCTTACGGAGACGAAACTGCAGTCAATGGTCACTGGGAAAAGGGACCTGACTTCGAGCTGTTTGCAGCGATGAAGATGAAGCTGGGCAAAAAAGAGATGATCGCAGAGGATCTGGGTGTGATTACACCTCCTGTCCGCAAAATGATCAAAAAATGCGGATATCCGGGTATGAAGGTATTGCAGTTCGCATTTGACAGCTACGACAGCGAATACCTGCCGCACAATTATGATAAGAACTGTATTGTTTACACCGGAACCCATGACAATCAGACGACCCGCGGCTGGTACGAAGAAAACAACCGCAAGGTGCAGAAATACATTCGTGAGTACCTGCGGGTAAAAAGCGGTAAAGATGTGGTGGAAGCGATGATCGCAACAGCGATGTCCTCAACCGCAGGAACCGCAGTGATCCCGATGCAGGATTGGCTCGGACTCGGACGAGAAGCCCGCATGAACTTCCCGTCCACCCTTGGAGACAACTGGAAATGGCGCCTGACGGACGGACAGCTGACGGATGCGCTGGCAGCACACATGAAGGATGTGACGGAGACGTACTGCAGGTGATCTGCTGACGCGCTATCGTGTGCTGTAATTTTATATTTATAAGTATATTGTAACCTTACTGATTTTCAAAATGAGAAAAGAAGATCAGTAAGGTTTTCTTTTACTGTTTTTGGAGATTGAAGAACCACTGTTATGGGTACATTATAGATTGACGAAGGAAAGGGGAATATGATACATCGAGTAGTAAAAAAAGAAAGAGGGAATGAGCAAGTGATAAATGTATATGGTTATGTACGTGTTAGTACAAAAGAACAAAATGAGGGGAGGCAATTAGTCGCCATGCAGGAGCTGAATATTCCAGATAAGAATATTTATATGGATAAATTATCTGGAAAAAATTTTGAACGACCGATGTATCAGCGTATGTTAAAAAAAATGCGGCAGGATGATTTATTATACATAAAAAGCATTGACAGGTTGGGAAGAAACTACGAAGAGATTCTTGATCAGTGGAGGATTCTGACGAAAGAGAAAAAAATAGATATTGTGGTATTGGATATGCCATTGTTAGACACCAGAAGAGGAAAGGACTTAATAGGAACCTTTTTAAGTGATGTTGTTTTACAGATACTTTCTTTTGTGGCAGAAAATGAAAGAGCAACGATTAAACAACGTCAGGCTGAGGGGATTGCTGTTGCAAAAGCAAGAGGAGTTCGATTTGGACGTCCGCCCAAACCATTGCCGGAAGATTTTTATAAGATATATCAAAAATGGAAAGCAGGAAAAATAACGGGTGTAGTAGCCGCAAATGCCTGTAGCATGCCAATTTCTACATTTTTATATAAAGCAAAAGCATATAAAAGAAGTGCAAAATAAAAAAACACAAAAAAGTGTACTTTTTTGTGTTTTTTTATTTCTATTTTATTTTATCGTAAAAATATTAATTATTCAATATATTTATGCAAAATAAGTAAGAAAATTTGAGTTTGTTGGAGTTTGTATCGCAATACAAAAATGTACATTTAATTGTAAAAGAAGGGGAAAATGAGATGAGGAAGATATGGCTAACGGTAGTTTTAATTTGTGCATTAACATTATCTTCATGTGGAAAAAGTGATGACTATGGACAAAAGTTAGTTGGAGCTTGGTACAATGAAGGAAGTCTAACTCCGGCATTCATTCTTTATGAGGATGGAACGTGTGAGATCGAAGGTGAATATGGAGAAGGAACATGGAAAGTAGATAAAAATAAGCAATTAATTTTGCAGAATTATTATGGTGAAATAGAAAAGGCAACCATAATTAGTATTGAGAATGGACATTTATCAATAGAAGACGGAACAGAGTCAATGCTTCTGTACAATGAACCTACTAATATGGATGATTCTAGTAATGTGACTTTGGAAGAAATAAATGATAATATAGAAAAAGAAGAAATGGCGGATACAGATATAGAAGTTACAGAAGAAACTTTGGCATCAGATAAATTCGTTTTTTATAATGTAAACCAGGATGAGGAATTGAAAGATAAATCGATATTATGTAGGTATAGAACTTTGAACGGTGATGGATATGAGTGTTTAGGAATAGGAATTATAAATGATGAATTGCAATTTATTCCTTGTGAATTAGAAGATTCGGATGGACACAGTCGTGCGAGTTATTCAGTTTTTTCGGAAGGATATGCATATATTAATTATGTAATCGACACTGAAGTAGATCATTTTGTGATTATAGATATTGATGGAAATGTAGTATATGAAAGTCCAAATGATGCTATGTATGAAATATTGTGCGGTGGAAATGGATATTATTATGTGAAGAAGAAAATAAGTGGATTTGATACAAATGAAGTTTCATATTGGATTGTATCTGTGGATGGTGTTTGGACTGCTGTTGATTTTGTGACTGATACGGAAGCGTCAGATTATCGATATAATGGAAGTGGAGTATTGCAACTTGGAAATACCATTTTTGTAAAGATGGATAATTGTAGTATATATCATACATTCTCTAAGGATAAGTATTGGCCGGAATTTGTAGGATTTACAGAAAATAATGAACTTATATGGTTACATTCTTCAAGCTATGCGGGGGAAGTATATGTAACAGATATAAATGGTAATACAAGGCAAATCGCGGTAACTGGAAGATGGGGGAAGGCAAAATATGGCGATGGCTTAATATTTGTAAGTGATAGTCAAGGTGATGAGTGTTACAATGCAAGGTATATTGATTTGGAGGGAAATGTAATAATAGATTTATCACAATATAAAATAGTTAATTTTAAAACAGGTGAACAATTTTATAATGGTTATGCAGCATTACAAATCACTGGTCAGGATTATAATCATTATTTAGCGATTATTGATAAAAATGGTAACTTTGCTTTTGAACCAATTCAATTTTCGACATATTCAAATTTTTGTGGGATCGGAACATTTTCAAATGGCTATATCCCTGTTTATGAGAATACCTATATTGCAATAGTTGATTGCAAGGGGAATATTGCAAAGGTATCTTTAGAAACAGATGATTTGAAGAATCTGGTTTGTGCCGATGATTTGATTTTTGATAAATCTAAAGTGAAGTTTTATGATATGACAGGAAAGGAATGTTCTATATCAATGGGTAATTAAAGAAATTGATAATGTAATGGCTGGACGGTAAGCAATAGTCGGTAACCTGCCTGGGAGTGGTTCACCCTGACGAACAAGAAATCCCGGAGAGCTGCAGCTCTCCGGGATTTCGTCTGTGTTGACCGTGAACACTTATATCCTTTGCCTGATCCTATAATAGTATGGAGACGATCTTATTTCAAGATCAAATTCGAATTATGATACGCCGGATCCTTCGTCACATCCTGGTCGAACCAGTCCGGCGGTGTGAATGCGTTTGCTTCCTCGATGGATGGAAATTCTACTTCTGCGATGATAAGCGGCGCCAGAGACTTCTCAAAAACATCCAGCTCGATGGTATAAGGATCCCAGGGGATCAGATATCGTTTTTTGGAAATACAGATGCCGTCGGCTTTCGGAAGCAGATGCTCATAGGAGGACTGATTGAGCGGAAGATTATATTCTTCCCGCGCCATCAGCCCTTTTCCTTTGTAGGTCAGATAATATTCATCATCCTGTCTGCGGATGCGCAGGACGGGGTCGGTGTTTAAATAAGCCTGCTCGATGAGGTGGAACGGATAGCTGTCCAGATTTTCCGGCAGAGCTTTGACTGTGAATTTTCGTTCGATTTCCATAGGGGGCATAGCGGTACTCCTTTGTGTATTTTAGATGCTCGATAGGCTTAGTATAGCACAGATACGCAGGATTTGTGAATTTTGTTGTGGAAGCACCCTGAATTTTAACATTCTTTAGAAATTATTCATACTTTTTCCCTTTTATGGAACAGAGATTTCTGCTAAGATAGGAATGGTTCAAATGGCAGGCTGCGGAAGCGCTCAACGGAGGAAGGTGACGTTTAAGCAGGCGGCTGCCGGACATCAGAAAATGAACTTAAGAAGAAAGGGGACATACAGATGGCGAAAATTGGTGTATTTTTTTCGGCTGGTTATGAAGAAATAGAAGCGTTGACAGTGGTGGATCTCTGCAGACGGGCGGGCATCGAGGTGACAATGGTTTCCGTGGATGAGACGGCGGCGGTGACCGGTTCGCATCAGATTACCGTGCAGATGGATCAGCTGCTTTCTGAGACAGATTTTGATGCGTTCGATCTGCTGGTGCTTCCGGGGGGAATGCCTGGAACCCTGCATCTGGAAGCCTGTGATGGATTAATGGAACAGCTGGATCGTTTTTATAGCGCTGGAAAATGGGTTGCAGCGATCTGCGCGGCCCCGCAGATTTTCGGACATCGCGGATATTTGAAGGGGAGAAAGGCGACGAGCTTCCCTTCCATGGAAAAGGAGCTGGACGGCGCCTTTGTGACGCACGGCGCAGCAGAGGTGGATGGCAATGTGATCACCGGACGCGGCATGGGCTGTGCGATCGATTTTGCACTGAAAATTATCGGCTGCCTGATTTCGGAAGAAGAGGCGGCAGCGCAGGCGGAGAGAATCGTATACGAAAGGTAGACAGAATTTACAGATGAATATTTTATTCTTTTTGACACCAAAGAGCGAAGTCGCTTATGTGGAGGAAACTGACACACTGCGTCAGGCACTTGAAAAGATGGAGCATCACGGTTATGCTGCAGTTCCGCTTTTATCTACGGAGGGCAAATATCTTGGCACGCTGACGGACGGGGATGTGCTCTGGGGATTAAAAGAACTGAATTTTCCCAGCCTGTATCAGATGGAAGAGATTCCTGTCATGCAGGTGAACCGTTCCCGGGACAATAAGCCGGTTCATGTGAATGTGGATATGGAAGGACTGCTGGAAAAGGTCAGCGCTCAGAACTTCGTGCCGGTTATTGATGATGAAAAGGTCTTTATTGGGATCATTACGAGACGGGACGTGATTCATTATCTGGCGAAACAGTGCCGCAGTCGGGAATAAGTGTTACAAAAACAGCGCTTTCATTTACCAGACTGAGGGCGCTGTTTTTGTGTTCGAAAATTCCTTGCCCACAGCCTGTGAGTTTGATATACTTAAATGCAATCAGATTGAAAAATGGCGAGTATGGCGTCGGCGTAGCAAACGGTTTTCATTTTCTAAAATGCGGCGGTTGACGACAGGAATCAGAGTGAGGAAAGAATGTCCAAAATAAAACAGAGCAATATCAGAAATTTTTGTATCATCGCGCATATCGATCACGGCAAATCGACGCTGGCAGACCGAATTATCGAAAAGACCGGTCTTCTGACGAGCAGAGAAATGCAGGAGCAGGTGCTTGATAACATGGAGCTGGAGCGGGAGCGCGGCATTACGATCAAATCCCAGGCGGTGCGGACGATTTACCGTGCAGAGAATGGGGAAGAATATATTTTTAACCTGATCGACACTCCCGGACACGTGGACTTTAACTATGAGGTCAGCCGTGCACTGGCAGCGTGCGACGGCGCAGTTCTGGTCGTGGACGCAGCACAGGGCATCGAGGCGCAGACGCTGGCGAATGTGTATCTTGCGCTGGATCATGATCTGGAGGTATTCCCAGTCATCAACAAAATCGACCTGCCGAGCGCAGAGCCTGAGCGCGTAAAAGAAGAGATCGAGGATGTGATCGGTCTGGATGCGGAGGATGCACCCTTGATTTCCGCTAAAAACGGATTAAATATCGAACAGGTGCTGGAGCAGATTGTGAAAAAAATTCCCGCGCCGGGCGGCAGCTTAGAAAACCCGCTGCAGGCGCTGATTTTTGATTCCCTCTACGATCCCTACAAGGGCGTGATTGTCTTTTTCCGAATTATGGAAGGACAGTTAAAAAAAGGTACCAAAGTCCGTATGATGGCAACAGGTGCAGAGTTTGATGTTGTGGAGGTCGGTTATTTTGGCGCAGGTCAGTTTATCCCCAGCGAGGACGGGCTGTCTGCAGGAATGGTTGGCTATCTGACGGCTTCGATCAAAAATGTCAAGGATACCCGCGTCGGCGATACGATTACAGATGCAGCCAATCCGTGTGCAAAACCGCTTCCCGGTTATAAAAAGGTCAATCCGATGGTGTACTGTGGATTGTATCCGGCAGACGGTGCGAAGTATCCTGATCTGCGGGATGCGCTGGAAAAGCTGCAGTTAAATGATGCGTCCTTATTTTACGAGCCGGAGACATCCATCGCCCTTGGCTTTGGATTCCGCTGCGGATTTCTGGGACTGCTGCATCTGGAAATCATTCAGGAACGTCTGGAAAGAGAGTACAACCTTGATCTGGTGACAACGGCGCCGGGCGTTGTGTACCGGGTACATAAGACCAACGGGGAAGTGATCGAGCTGACCAATCCGTCCAATCTGCCCGACCCGTCGATGATCGAATATATGGAAGAGCCTGTGGTTTCGGCAGAGATCATGGTGACGACGGACTACATCGGTTCCATTATGGAGCTGTGCCAGGAGCGCCGAGGTCAGTATCTCGGCATGGAATATATGGAAGAAACCCGTGCATTGCTCAAATACGAGCTGCCGTTAAATGAAATCATTTACGACTTTTTCGATGCGTTAAAGTCCCGTTCCAAGGGTTATGCGTCGTTTGACTATGAGTTAAAGGGGTATGAGCAGTCAGAGCTTGTAAAATTGGATATTTTGATTAACCGGGAAGAAGTGGATGCACTTTCATTTATTGTACATAAGGACAGCGCATACGAACGTGGTCGGAAAATGTGCGAGAAGTTAAAGGATGAAATCCCGCGCCATCTGTTCGAAATTCCGATTCAGGCGGCAGTCGGCGGCAAGATTATCGCCCGGGAAACCGTCAAGGCGATGCGCAAGGACGTGCTTGCAAAATGCTATGGCGGCGATATCAGCCGTAAGAAAAAGCTTCTGGAAAAGCAGAAGGAAGGCAAGAAGCGGATGCGTCAGGTCGGCAACGTGGAAATCCCGCAGAAGGCTTTCATGAGCGTCTTAAAGCTGGATGAGAACTGAGCCTATGACACCGAAAAAAGATCTGGAATTATATTTGCACATTCCGTTCTGCAGGCAAAAATGTCGCTACTGCGATTTTTTGTCGGCACCGCTGGCAGCAGACAGCTCTACAGCGGATGGTTACGTTCCGGAAGCATACGTCGATGCCCTCTTTTCGCAGATCGTGCAGGAGAGTCAGTTTTATCAAGAGCGCAGAGTCACTACGATTTTCTGGGGCGGCGGTACGCCGTCCCTTTTGCGCGTCAGGGATATGGAACGGTTGATGGACGCGATCCGGGCGCATTTTTGCGTTGCGGACGATGCAGAAATTACGCTGGAAAGCAACCCGGGCACGCTGGATTTTGAAAAACTCGCCGGATATCGGCGTGCCGGAATCAACCGGCTGAGCATGGGGCTGCAGTCGGCGTGTGACAAAGAACTTGCCATGCTTGGCAGAATTCACAATTTCGATACCTTTGTCCAAAACTATAAGCAGGCGCGGAGGGCTGGGTTTGAAAACATCAACGTCGATCTGATGTCTGCGCTGCCGGGACAGACGGTGGAGAGCTGGGAGCAGACACTCGTGAAAACTGCAGAACTTGGATCGGAGCATCTGTCGGCCTACAGTCTGATCATCGAAGAAGGTACGCCGTTCTGGAACTGGTATGGTGAGGACGCAAACCAGACGCTGCGCCCGAAAGAAATGCTGCCGCTTCCGTCGGAAGAGGACGAACGCCGGATGTATGCCCGAACGCGGGAAATTCTGGAACAGTATGGCTACCATCGGTATGAAATTTCGAATTATGCGAAGGACGGGTATGCCTGCCGCCACAACATCGGCTACTGGAACCGGACGGATTATTTGGGGATCGGGCTTGGAGCGTCATCTTTGATTGACCCGATGCGCTGGAAGATGACGTCTGATTTATCGGACTATCTGGAATGCGGTAAAAATCAGGGAGATTTTGCAAATCTTCGGGAAGAGGTGCAGACGCTTCGTGTGTCGGAACGAATGGAAGAGTTTATGTTTCTGGGGCTGCGCCTGACAAAAGGCATTGAACTGCAAACATTTGAACACCAGTTTGGAAAAAGCTTCTGGGACGTTTATCAGGACGCAGCGGATAAGCTGTTTTCCGAACAGTTACTTTGTCTGGATGAATCGAAAAAAAATCTGCGCCTGACGGATTATGGCGTGGACGTCAGCAACTATGCGCTGGCAGAGTTTTTGCTGGATCAATAGGAGCGTATCGTTGTAGGCACGGAAGTTTTTGCCGGATGTACAAAAGACGCGGAAGCGACATCGTGCCAAACTATTTTTACATCGGGAGAATCGCATGCAGTATGAATTTGCCCCGCTGGAGGGGATTACAGGATATATTTACCGGAATGCGCATCATGCGTGCTTTCCGTCGATGGATCGCTATTACACACCGTTCATCACGCCGAAAAAAGGGAAAAGCTTCACGACGCGGGAGTGGAACGACATTGCAGCAGAGCACAATCAGAACATCGCGGTTGTTCCGCAGATCCTGACGAATCAGGCGGAAGGCTTTTGCAAGGTTGCCGGGATGCTCAAAGAACAGGGCTACGAAGAAGTGAACTTAAATCTTGGCTGTCCGTCCGCTACCGTGACGGCAAAGAAAAAAGGCGCCGGGTTTTTAGCCGATCCAGACGCGCTGGATGCGTTTCTGGAGGAAATTTTTGCACACAGCCCGCTGAAAATTTCGATCAAAACGAGAATTGGCGTGGAAAACCCGGATGAATTTGAACGCCTGCTAGATATTTTTTCCCAGTATCCGATTCAGAAGCTGATCGTGCATCCCCGCGTGCTGAAAGAGTTTTATAAAGGAAACGTGCACCGGGAAGCCTATGTGCGGGCGAAAGAAAGGCTGAGTGCAGCTGCAGCAGATGGAGAAACTGTGGGACGGACCATTCCGGTCTGCTACAACGGCGATTTATTCAGCGTTTCCAATGCAGAGAGATTTTTGGTGGAGTATCCGGATGCGGATGACCTGATGTTTGGCAGGGGAATGCTGATCGATCCGGCGCTGGTGATGCGGCTGCGCGCCAAAAGTGCTGATCCGGCGGGAAAAAGTGCTGCAAAGAAACTGCGACCGGAAAACGGAAGCACAGTCTGGGAGGACGCGGCGAAGCGAGTATCGGACATTCGAGATTTCTATGGGCGGCTGGCGGAGGATTACGCAGCGGTGCTGTCCGGGGAACGGGACGTACTATTTAAAATGAAGGAACTCTGGAGCTGGCAGGGGCAGCTGTTTGAAGGCTCCGAAAAATATCTCAAAAAAATCCGCAAGGCACAGAAGCTGACAGAATACAAGTCCGCAGTGGCGGCGCTGTTTGCAGACTGTCCGATTAAAGACGCGTGAATACCGCGCGTCAAAAACAGCTGCGTCGATAGACAGCCGCTGCTGTGCGCCAAAATCGAGCACACCGCTCAAAAATAGGGACAGATGGAAAGGCACGGGACGAAAAGGGTTTTCATAAAATAAAGTAAACTGCAGGAGGCCGGGGCGTTGGCAACGGCTGGGGGCTAGGAGTGAAAACCTTTCAGAAACCTCTGTCAAAGGAAGAGGAAAGCCTTTGCATACAGGCATTGCAGGCAGAAGATGCCGGAAGAAAAAGCGAGGCGAAACGGCTCCTGATTGAACGTAATTTAAGGCTGGTCGCGCACATTGCAAAAAAATACAACAGCGAGGAAGAACTGGAAGACCTGATTTCGATCGGGACAATCGGGCTGATCAAGGCGGTGGAGACCTTTGACCCGCAGAAAAACAGCCGTCTGGCAGCCTACGCCGCCCGATGCATCGACAACGAGCTTCTGATGATGCTGCGCAGTAAAAAAAAGACAGCGCGGGAAGTATCGTTATATGAGCCGATCGGAACGGACCGGGAGGGCAACGAGATCAACCTCCTGGACGTGATGGAACAAAAACAGCCGGACATTGTGGAAGAGATGGAAAAACAGCGGCTGAACCAAAAGCTCTATGAGCTGATGGAAAGCGTGCTCAGCCTACGGGAAAAGGAGGTGCTGTATCTTCGGTATGGACTGCCCGGAGGAACGGAACTTACGCAGAAAGAGGTGGGAAAACAGCTGGGGATTTCCCGAAGTTATGTCAGCCGGATTGAAAAGCGAGCGCTCTTGCGCTTACGGGATGCGGCGTGGGGATGAAAGGCTGATTTTTGAAAAGCAGCAGTGTAAAAAGCAGTGAGCCGGAATGCACAAAAAACGGTTGACAGCATGCTGTGGCATGCGGTATGGTTAAAACAGTTATGATAGTTGGAGGGCAGAGGAAAAATCTGCCCTTTTTCTGGTTGGCTGAATTTCCCGGGACGGAAAGGGGAAAGATGTATTGTCAGATCAATGCAGGCGGACTTTATGGCCTGCAGAGCTATGTTGCGCAGGTGGAAGTCGATATTTCAAAAGGGCTGCCCTGTTTTGATATGGTAGGACTTTTAGATAGTGAAGTGCGGGAGGCGCGGGAACGCCTGCGCGTTTCCCTGCATCATATCAACGCAGCGCTTCCGGCGGAAAAGATTACGGTAAATTATTCTCCGGCAGGAATTGTGAAATCCGGGACATCGTTCGATTTGCCGACCGCACTCGTCATCCTTGCGGCGCAGGGAAAAGTGCCGCCGGAGCGGTTGAAGGAGCTCTGGGCGGTGGGCGAGGTCGGGCTGGATGCGCGGATTAAGCAGGTGCGGGGCGTACTGGCGATGCTGCATGCGGCAAATCAGAGCGCTTTTCGAAGCTATTTGATTCCGTTTGAAAATCTGGGAGAAGGGATTGCGGCTGGAAAACTGCCGGTCATGGGCGTTTGCAGCCTCGAAGAAGCAATGGAGTATGTAAACGCGTCGGAACAGGAACAGGAACGGATGCGGCGGGACGCGGAAGACAGATGGCAGAGTCAGACAAAAGGCGGGATGGAAAAAGAAAAGAAAACGCCGGACTTTGCATTGCTGTGTGGAATGGAGGAAGCAAAGCGCGCTGCAATGATTGCAGCTGCCGGAGCTCATAATCTGCTTTTGGCAGGACCGCCCGGCACCGGAAAGACGATGCTTGCGAGGTGTCTGCCGGGAATCCTGCCGCCCATGAGCGAGGAAGAAAAGCAGGAGGTGTCTGCAATCTACAGCGCGGCAGGGCAGCTGGAGGATGGAAGGCTGATTCAGGAGCGACCGTTTATCAGCCCGCATCATACGGCATCCGTTTATGCAATGACCGGAGGCGGCGCTGTTCCAAAACCGGGAATGGTGACGTTGGCGCACCGGGGCGTGTTGTTTTTGGATGAAATGACGGAATTTAAACGACAGACGCTGGACGTTCTGCGGCAGCCGATGGAAGAGGGAAAGATTTTTCTTGCCCGGAGCCGGGGAAACTTTGTGTATCCGGCGGATTTTATGCTGTTAGGAGCGACGAATCCATGCCCCTGCGGATATTATCCGGACAGAAACCGCTGCAGATGTCAGGACTGGGAGGTGCACCGGTATTTGGCGAGACTTTCGGGACCGCTTCTCGACCGGATGGATTTATGCTGTCAGATCAAACAGACGCCGATTCGAAAGCTGTGGGAAAAAAGAGAAGCTTCCTATATAGATAGCGACAAAAACGGAAGCAAATGGATGCGGGAACAGGTGCTGGAGGCAAGAAAGCGGCAGCAGATGCGATGCCGTGGCGCAGCAATGCGGGAAAACGGTCGGTTGAGTCCGGGGGAAATTTTAAAATACTGTCCGTTGGGACTTGAGGAACAGGAGTTTCTGGAACAGGCCAGCGAGCAGGCGGGGCTTTCCATGCGGGGATGCCACCGCGTTATCCGTGTGGCGCGGACGATTGCAGATCTGGAAGGAAAAGACCGGATTGGTGTAGAGCATCTGGGACAGGCGCTCTTTTTCCGAAATCAGAATGTGCTGCGGGAATGAAGCGCCGCGGGCAGAAGGGAGCATAGAATAGAAAAACAACAGAATTGTAAAAGTCAAATAGAGCAGGAGCGCATCCTGGCACTTGCCCTTTGCCGGGTGGAAGGGATCGGCGCTGTCAGCATTCGAAAGCTTCTGGAAAAGACAGGAGACGTTTCCGAAATCCGAAAGCTGCCGGCAGAAAGTCTGCAGAAGTTGCTGGGGGAGAAAAAAGCGGCGCTTTTGAAAAACTGGGACGCTCCCGAAAATCTGGAACGGGCAAAGCGACAAGCGGAGCAGTGGAAGAAAAAAGGAATTTCCTTCGATTTTTTGTGGGAAGAAGCGTTTCCAAAACGGTTGAAGGAAATTTCCGATCCACCGTTGGTGCTGTATAGGATCGGGAAGCTGCCGGAGCCGGAAAAAAAGATGACAGCCATTGTCGGTGCGCGCGCCTGTTCCTCCTATGGAAAAGAAATGGCGGAATATTTCGCCAGGGGACTTGCGAAGGAGGGGATCGGAATTGTCAGCGGCATGGCGCGCGGGGCGGATGGAATCGCGCAGCGGGCAGCGCTGTCAGCAGGCGGATATTCGGTTGCAGTGCTGGGCTGCGGCGTGGACATCTGCTACCCGGAGGAGAACAGACCGCTGTATGAAAAGCTGAAGGAAAGCGGATGTATCCTGTCGGAATATCCGCCGGGGACGCTGCCACATTCGCGACTGTTTCCGCCGCGCAACCGGATCATCAGTGCACTTTCGGATCTCGTGCTCGTTATCGAAGCACGTGAAAAGAGCGGAACGCTGATCACCGTGGATATGGCGCTGGAACAGGGAAAGGATGTGTTTGCTGTGCCGGGACGCATTACGGATACCTGTAGTCGCGGCTGCAACCGATTGATCGGAAATGGCGCAGGTATCGCGGTGAGTGTGGCACAGCTGCTGCAGGAACTGCAGGGCAGCGTACCGCACGCAGGTAGAGACGAAGCGTTTTCCTTAGCCCAGGCAGAACGCCCGAACGCTGCCAAGGCTGCCGGTGTGATTGCCGACAAAATGCTGTGCCCTGTGACAGACGCTCTCAGCTCTACCGCCTCATCCTCCTGGCCACCTCTGCGCAAAACGATCTGGCAGGCGCTGGATACAATGCCGCAGAGCATGGACGAAATTGCGGATACCCTTGTGAGACAGAAGATATCCATAAATGTGCAGATGCTGATGCAGGAGCTTGTTTTTCTGGAGCTGGAGGGCGCTGCAGGAAGCGTAATGGGGCGATATTACAGGAAAACTTTTGCTTGCAATGACGGATGATATGGTGTATAGTGGTTCACGATCACTGCACAGGACCAGAAATGTGCGTAATAGCAGTAATGAAAATTGGGGATATCAAATATGGCAAAATATTTAGTGATCGTGGAGTCACCGGCCAAAGTCAAAACGATCAAGAAGTTCTTGGGGGCGAACTATGAGGTAGCAGCCAGTAACGGGCATGTGCGTGACTTTCCCAAGAGCCAGTTCGGCATTGATGTGGAACATGATTACGAACCGAAGTATATCACGATCCGCGGCAAGGGCGACATTCTGGCGAACCTCCGCAAAGAGGTCAAAAAAGCAGAAAAAATCTATCTCGCAACCGACCCGGACCGGGAGGGAGAGGCGATTTCCTGGCATCTGATGGAAGCGCTCAAGCTCTCCGGTAAAAAGGTGTACCGTATTACCTTTAACGAGATCACGAAGACAGCAGTGAAGGAATCGTTAAAGCATGCGAGAGAAATCGATATGAATTTAGTGGATGCGCAGCAGGCGCGCCGGATGCTGGACCGTATGGTTGGCTATCGGATCTCCCCGCTTCTGTGGGCAAAGGTGAAGCGGGGACTTTCCGCTGGGCGTGTGCAGTCTGTTGCCCTGCGCATTATCTGTGATCGCGAAGAAGAGATCAATGCGTTTATTCCGGAAGAATACTGGACCCTTGATGCTGCATTCCAGATTCCAGGGGAAAGAAAACCCCTGATAGCCAAATATTACGGGGAGCAGGATACCAAGCGTATTTTAAAAACCGAAGCGGAAGTAGAAGCAGTCAAAAAGGATTGCGAAAAGGCAGAGTTTCAGGTGAGCGACGTCAAAAAGGGCGAGCGCATCAAGAAGGCTCCCCTTCCCTTTACCACCTCTACCCTGCAGCAGGAAGCCAGTAAGGTGCTGAATTTTTCCACACAGAAAACCATGCGGCTGGCACAGCAGCTGTACGAAGGGGTAGATATCAAGGGAAATGGTACAGTCGGTATCATCACCTACCTAAGAACCGATTCCACGCGTGTTTCCGAAGAGGCGGAAAACATGGCGCGCAGCTATATTACTGAGAAATACGGCGAACAGTATGCCGGAGAAGGCACCGTGAAAAAGGGCGGACAGAAAATTCAGGATGCCCACGAAGCGATCCGTCCGACGGATGTTGCACGGACCCCTTTGGAAATCAAAGAATCCTTAAGCAGGGATCAATTTCGTCTTTATCAGCTGATCTGGAAGCGTTTTATGGCAAGCCGCATGACGCCTGCCAAGTACGAGACAACCTCTGTGAAGATTGACGGCAACGGACATCGTTTTACGGTTGCGGCCAGTAAGGTGATCTTTGACGGTTTCATGAGTGTATACACGATGGACGACGAGGATAAGGCAGAAAACCGTACCCTCGCAAAAAGCATCGACAAGGATACGAAGCTGTCCTTAAAGGAATTTGACGGGGAGCAGCATTTTACCCAGCCTCCCGCACATTATACAGAAGCGTCCCTTGTCCGGACGCTGGAAGAACTGGGTATCGGTCGTCCCAGTACCTATGCACCGACGATCACGACGATCCTTGCACGTCATTATGTCATTAAAGAAAACAAGAACCTGTATGTGACGGAGCTGGGGGAGGTTGTCAATAAGATGATGAAGGAGGCGTTCCCGACAATTGTGGACGTCAACTTTACAGCGAATATGGAAGCACTTTTGGATGGCGTTTCCGAAGGAACCGTAGACTGGAAGACAATTGTTTCCAATTTCTATCCCGATCTGGAGGAGGCTGTGCAGAACGCGGAGAAGGAACTGGAAGAGGTCAAGGTGGGAGACGAGGAATCAGATGAGGTTTGTGAGCTGTGCGGACGGCGCATGGTCATCAAATACGGACCTCACGGCAGATTCCTGGCATGTCCGGGCTTTCCGGAATGCCGCAATACCAAACCTTATTACGAAAAAATCGGCGTAGCATGCCCCAAGTGTGGCAAGGATATCGTCCTGAAAAAGACACAGAAGGGCAGAAAATACTATGGCTGTATCGGCAACCCGGAGTGCGATTTCATGGTATGGCAGAGGCCTTCCAATGAAAAGTGCCCGGTCTGTGGCTCCATTCTTCTGGAAAAGGGCAACAAACTCGTATGCTCGAAGGAGGGCTGCGGTTTTGTCAAAGAGAAGGAAAAAGAAGAAAACGGCCAGGGATAAATTTGTGGAGGAACAGAAAAGATGAGCGGGATTCAGCTGCTGGATAAGACAAGAAAGATCGGGAAGCTGTTGCATAACAGCCATTCCAGCAAAGTTGTTTTTAACGATATCTGCAAGGTGATGCAGGATGCGCTGCAGTCAAACGTGCTGGTGATCAGCCGAAAAGGAAAAGTACTGGGCATTTCCGGCAAGGACGGCGGTGCAATCCGGGAGCTTTCCGGCTGCAACGTCGGAAGCTTTCTTGATCCGTTGCTGAATGAGAGAATGCTTTCAATTTTGTCCACCAAAGAAAACGCAAGCCTTGCAACGCTGGGCTTTGATGGCGAAGAGGACGAGGAATTTTCCGCGATCGTGACACCGATCGAGATCGCAGGGGAACGCCTCGGCACGCTGTTTTTATACCGCAGGGGGCAAAGCTATACGATCGACGATATCATTCTGTGCGAATACGGCTCCACGGTGGTGGGACTGGAAATGCTGCGGGCTGTGACCGAGGAGAGTGCGGAGGAAGACCGCAAAATCGCAGTGGTACACGCCGCACTCGGAACCTTATCCTATTCCGAACTGGAAGCGATCAGCCTGATCTTTCAGGAGCTGCATGGGACGGAAGGCATTCTGGTCGCAAGTAAAATTGCGGATCAGGCGGGCATTACCCGTTCCGTTATCGTCAACGCGCTGCGCAAATTTGAGAGCGCGGGAATCATCGAATCCCGTTCCTCCGGCATGAAAGGCACTTATATCAAGGTCTGCAACGAATTTGCCTATGGGGAAATCCGCAAAATGAAGGAAAAGAAGTAAATAATAGTCTTGCAAGTCATCAGCATTTATGGTAAAATCCTAATGTTGTGACCATAAAACATGTGTCTGGTTCCGTCACCGGTGTCCTTTAACGCTTTGGATGGCTGGCGGGTGGAAATGGTGGATCCTGTGAATTGAGCTTTACAGGATGTTTCTAAAAAGGCACAGAGGAAAAAACCAATGGAGGTAAGAACAATGAGCGTTATTTCTATGAAACAGTTACTTGAAGCAGGTGTTCATTTCGGACATCAGACCAGAAGATGGAACCCTAAAATGGCTCCTTATATCTTCACCGAGAGAAACGGTATCCACATCATCGACCTTCAGAAGTCTGTAGGCAAAGTGGACGAAGCTTACAAGGCAGTATTTGAGATCGCAGCACAGGGCGGCACCATCCTGTTCGTCGGCACCAAGAAGCAGGCACAGGACGCTGTTAAGACCGAGGCTGAGCGCTGCGGTATGTATTTTGTAAATGAGAGATGGCTGGGCGGCATGCTGACCAACTTCAAGACCATCAGAAGCAGAATCGAGAGACTGAAAGCAATCGAGACCATGTCCGAAGACGGTACCTTCGATGTTCTGCCTAAGAAAGAAGTTATCCAGCTGAAGAAGGAATGGGAAAAGCTGGAGAAGAACCTGGGCGGTATCAAGAACATGACCAGAATCCCGGATGCAATCTTCGTTGTTGACCCTAAGAAGGAAAAGATCTGTGTACAGGAAGCTCATGCACTGGGTATCACACTGATCGGTATCGGCGACACCAACTGCGATCCCGAAGAGCTGGATTACATCATTCCTGGTAACGACGATGCAATCAGAGCCGTTAAACTGATCACTTCCAAGATGGCAGACGCTGTTATCGAAGCAAATCAGGGCGAAGAAGTTTATACCGAAGAAGCAGCTGCACAGGGCGAAGCTTCCGATATCGAAGAAGTAGCTGCTGCAGAAGAGGCATAAATACTTTTTGACAATAGAACCCAATAAACTGATTTTATATGGAGGAAAGTAAAATGGCTGTTACAGCTGCAATGGTAAAAGAGTTAAGAGAAATGACCGGCGCTGGTATGATGGACTGCAAAAAGGCGCTGACCGCAACAGAAGGCGACATGGACGCTGCTGTTGAATTCCTGAGAAAGAACGGACAGGCAAAGGCTGAGAAGAAGGCTGGCCGTATCGCTGCAGAAGGTATCTGCCGCATCGCTGTAAAAGACGAAGGCACCGCTGCTGTCGTAGAAGTAAACTCTGAGACAGACTTTGTTGCAAAGAACGAGAAGTTCCAGAACTTCGTAGCTGCAGTTGCTGAGCAGGCAGTAAATTCTGACAATACAGAGCTGGAAGCATTCCTGGATGAAGCATGGCATGAGGAACCCTCCAAGACTGTAAAGGAAGTTCTGGTTGAGCAGATCGCAGTAATCGGCGAGAACTTAAAGATCAGAAGATTCCAGAAGGTTACCGCTCCCCTTGTTGTTTCCTACACACATGGCGGCGGACGTATCGGCGTTTTAGTAGAAGCTGACACCGATGTAAAGAACGATGCGGTAAAAGAAGCACTGACCAACGTAGCAATGCAGATCGCTGCACTGTCTCCGAAGTATGTTTCTACTGCTGACGTTTCTGAAGAGTACAAGGCTCATGAGAAAGAGATCCTGATGGCTCAGATCCAGAACGATCCTAAGATGGCTGGCAAGCCTGAAAAGGTAATCGAGGGCGCAGTAAGTGGCCGTCTGAACAAAGAGCTGAAGGAAGTTTGCCTGTTAGAGCAGGTATACGTAAAGGCAGAGGACGGCAAGCAGACCGTTGCTCAGTATTTGGCTCAGGTAGCAAAAGAGAACAATGCAAACCTGACTGTAAAGGGCTTCGTTCGTTTCGAAACCGGTGAAGGTATCGAAAAGAAGGTAGAAGACTTCGCAGCAGAAGTTGCAGCTCAGCTTGGCTGATCACGGCGCATTCTGATAAGACTTGCACCGCAAAGGGAAAAACAATAGAATGCACGCTCTGCGAGCATTCTATTGTCATGAATAAAGGACTGTCGCATTAGCAAATAGGTTTGCTGGGCGACAGCCCTTTTTTTATCGTATAGGAAACTTCGTTTCCATACGATAATAAACGCGCTACGCGGATCGCACTGCAGCGGAATGGAAGAATGTCGCTTACGCGACCCGCCGCAGGCGGAGGAGCCGGGAGCAGAAAGTGCTTGGCATGATCGGGGTGGCAGCACATGAATGCGGACACATCAATTTCAGTAATTTTGAAAAGCGCAGGATTTATGCTTCCGGAATCCGGGAGGGAATCTTATATCCGGAACTGCCAGAGCCAAAAAATGAAGAGGAAAAACAGGTACTTGGGGAATTGCAGGTATGTCTGGAGCAGAAAAAGGAGAAGGAATTGAGAGTGATCCGGGAAACGCTTTTGTATCTGCATAACATTCTGGAAGATATGTATATCGAAGCAAGGCAGTGTGCGGAATATGGCGGGATTGTACAAAAAGCCATCCGGTTCCTTGGAAGATGGGACATGGAACAGGCAGAAAGCATCCGGCAGATGCAGGAATACGGGATGGACAGCCTTTCCATCATGAAAAATGTCCTCCTGCAGTATCTGAGGAGCAAAAAAGTAAATGACTGGGAGCGCGCAGGCGGAATTTATATGGAAATGCTGGAGCGGTGCAAGGAGACGCTGGATGAAGTGGTAATCCCGGCAGACGAAGATGTGCGCTTCCGGGCGGCAAACAGGCTGCTTCTGATTCTGTGGGAGTTTGTAAAGGAGGCTTTTGAACAGGAAGAGAGCGGAAAAGAAGATACAGAACAAATTCCCCCTGAATATGAAGGCGGCGATGGAGCTGGGAAATGGAAAGAGTCCGCAGCCACAGATACAAAGGAAGGGGAAGAAAAAAGAAGACGTGCGGCTGCCGTTCTGGGCGGGGAACAGCAGGAAAAGGCAGCCGCGGAGGATAGCGTAAAGGAGATTAGCGACGAAATCGGAAAAATTGTGACAAAAATGGAACAGGAAATGCTTGAGCGGGAACTAAAAGAGAACGCAGATAAGATGGATCTGGGAGAAATCCATAACGGGTATAGGCTGCGGATCATAAGACCAGAGCCAACATTGGAACAGATTGCACGATATGAAGTAATGAAAAAGAAGGTGGATGCAGCTGCAGAAAAAATGGTACGGTTGATTGCCCCGCATTTGGAGGAACAGGAAAGATTTCAGAAAGGGATGGTACAGGGGAAAAAAGTCTGTGGGAGCCAGATTTACCGCAGGGATGGCAGGATTTTTAGGAGCCGGAATATTCCGGGCAACCAGGACGCGGCGGTGGGGGTATTGATCGATGAGTCCGCATCCATGGATATCCATAACCGGATTGGCAGTGCGCGATATACCGCCTGTGTGATATACCGCTTTTGCCAAAGGCTCGGGATTCCCGTGCTGATTCTTGGTCATTCCACAGGAATTGGCGAGAAAAAAGAGAGTGTTGAGCTGTATTCCTATGCAGAATTTGACGCATGGGATCAAAAGGACTGTTTTCGCCTTACGGGAATCCGTTCCAGATGGAACAATAGAGACGGGGCTGCCTTGGCATACGCAGGGATGCGGCTTGGAAAAAGAGCTGAGGGACAGAAGCTTTTATTTGTTATTTCGGATGGGCTTCCTCTTGCGGAGGGGTATCGGGGGGAAGCAGGGATAGCGGATACCAGACGGGAAAGAGAAAAGCTGGAGCACAGAGGAATCCATGTGATGGCAGCGGCAATCGGGGAAGACAGGGAACTGATTAGACGGATTTATGGAAAAGGATTTTTGAACATATCGGATACGGAACGGATACCTGCGGCAATGGCGGGGATCATCCGGCAGTATATGGGAAAGTAGGTGAAAGGCTTGGAAAAGAATGGTGGAAAAACCGATTACAGCAGGATCACTTCGCGTCAGATCGCAGTATATAAGACAGATAAGGCACTTTTGGAGCTGGTAGACAGCTTGAAACCGGCGGGAGCTTCTTATCCGGCACACATCCATGCATCCGGGGAAGAGGATGAGGAAGGATATTCCCTGATCCGTCTTCAGATGGTGGATTATTCTGCAGGAACTGGTCAGAAGTCTGTCAGTGTGTATGCAAACATCAGCCCGGATGAGGCACTATACCTGTATTCCAGAATATTCAGCGGTGTGCAGACTTTTTTCATGTCCCGGCAGAAGATATTTGGGGAAGCAAAAAAAGAAGGGTATGCCAATGTGACAAAGCTTATGGTCAGCAGGTATGAAACAGACAGCGCTGGAAAAAAGCGGGCATATCCGTGGTCAGTCCAGATCCAGAACGGGATTGGAATCAAAGGGAAAAACAGCAACGGGGGGACATACTGTAAAAAGGATAGTTTTGTTTCGGATGGAGCTGCAGAAATCTTTTTAACGGATGCGGACATGTTCCACATGTTTTCGCGGGCAGAGGCATGGATCCGGGCATTTGAACGGGAACAGACAGGAAGAAAGCAGAGAAAGGAGAATTTTGGCAGTCTGTACCGGCTGCTCAATAAGGAACTGGAAGGGCATTTTGCGGGGCTCTATCAGAGATTTGAGGAAATGGGGCTTTTGGAGCCAGATGAAAAGGCAGCCTGAATTTTTTAGAATCTAACTTATTGTAATGGTATCTATATTCAGGGACGATAAGAAAGATTTTATGATACAGACCAGTTTCAGATTTAAGAAATAAATAAATTCCCGGGTGTCGAAAAGGCAGCGGCAGGGCAGATATAAACGGATTGTTTGTACCTGCCCTTTTTATTCCCGTGAAAAATTTGGGGGAAAATTCAACTTGAGAGAAGAGGGATGTGTCTTCTGAAATAGGAACTTACTTCATATATGGAGGATTTGTATAATATCGAGATTTACCGGAGGAAAGCAGAATGGAGAAAAGACAGGGAGCATTGTATTTTGACAGGGAAGAGGAGCGCTATAATATTCGTTTCGGCTTGGAAGAATGTTATCATGGCCTGTACTGCGGGGAAGGGCTGGAGGTGCTGGTAGGAAAAAGATGGGTGCGTACCCGGATTGAAAAGGCAGCGGACTGGTATCTGGTTGGGATTGATACGGACTGGCTGGACGGGCTGCGGGTAAGGGTATGAGTAAGCTTGCTATTTGCAAGTGTGGATGGTAAAATTACAGGTAACAGGGAGAGCATAGAAAGGGAAGGAATGACAACTGTAAGGAAGGGGCTGAACAGATGGGAAGATTCTTAAATCCGGATAACAGTGCGTTTCAGGTAGCGTTAAATTCAGAAATTTATGTTGATAAGACAGGACTGTTAGAATATACGAACAGGGTAATGGGGACAAAGCAGGGGTATATTTGCAACAGCCGTCCGAGACGGTTTGGAAAATCCATTACGGCTGACATGCTCACGGCATATTACAGCAGGGGTTGTAGTTCTAGAGAAATGTTTGAAAAATTAAACATTGGTAAAAGTACGGATTTTTTGGAACATCTTAACCGGTATGATGTGATTCATCTGGATATCCAGTGGTTTCTGGCAACAGTGGACAGCGTTGATGAGGTCATAAACTTTATTACGGACAGCGTGCTTGTCGAATTGCGGGAGAGTTATCCGGATGTTTTGCCGGAAGAGGTAAATACAGTACCGGATGCGCTTTCGCGGCTCAGGGAAGAAAACGGTCAGAAATTTGTTGTAATCATTGATGAATGGGATGTTCTGATTCGGGATGAGTCGGCAAATGGCAAAGTCCAAAAAGCTTATATTAATTTTTTAAGGGGAATGTTTAAAGGATCGGAACCGACAAAATACATCCAGCTTGCGTATTTGACAGGAATCTTACCGATTAAAAAAATCAAAACCCAGTCGGCGTTAAATAATTTTGATGAATTTACGATGCTGGATGCCGGCAGGCTGGTTTCATTTGTAGGTTTTACAGAAGATGAGGTAAAGACACTTTGTGAAAAATACCGGATGGATTTTGAACAGGTAAAAAAATGGTATGATGGGTATTGTTTGGGGGAATGCCATATTTATAATCCGATTGCAGTAGTAAACCTTGTAACAAAAGGAAAATTTAAAAGTTATTGGTCAGAAACCGGCACCTATGAGGCAATCGTGCCTTTGCTTAATATGGACTTTGAAGGTTTGAAAACAGCAATTATTGAGATGTTGGGAGGAAGTCGGGCAGAGATTGATGTATCTTCTTTTCAGAATGATATGGTAAGTTTTGCAAACAGAGATGATGTGCTTACGTATCTGATCCACCTTGGGTATCTGGGCTATGACGAGGATGCAGAGGCGGCATTTGTGCCGAATGAGGAAATCAGGCAGGAACTGACAAAAGCGATTAGAAGAAATGCGTGGGATGAAATGATCCAAAATCAGAGATGTTAGGATTGATTGTTGGAATATGCATATTTTTGTAATGGAATGGTAATTGATAGGGAGTGAGATGCTTTGTCAGAGTGTCAGAAACTTGAAAGGGTTTCTGGCACTTTTTAAATTCATTCGTATTAAATTTGACCAAAAATGAGGGGAAAATGTCGTTTCGTGCATAACATGTTGAATTTGTAATAAATTTATGTATAATAGAAATTGAAATAGAATTTAAGGTATTTTGAAAAGGGAGGCGAATCCGATGCACAACGAATTTTTTTTAGTAGTACTTAGAAAACAGAAGAATTGTGATGAAGGAGGTCTCTATGAAAAATATTATTAAGTATTTGGGGTGTTTGGCTCTAGGATTATTGATTTTGAACAAGGTAGATTTTTCGGTATATGCGGCAGAACCCTCTAAAGTTGTAAGGCATGTAGAGTATGATGAAATTACAGATGTGAATCAGCTGTTACAGATGGGGATTGAAGAATATCAAAAAACTCCTAAAGTAAGAAATCAAAGCGAAAATGAAGAAATAACTGTGAAACAGTTATTAAGTATTACAGAATATGATGATGGTACGATTGAAAAAGAGTACTGTGTTACAGGTTTGGGCATGGTTGATAAGTCCGGTAAAAATGTGTCTGCAGCTCAAATCGCGAGGGCAGATTCTCCGGTAAATAAGGATAAGCAGGTGTCTAATTATGGAGTAACATTAGTGTGCTCACTTTATACAACAATGAGGCTGGATAGTGTATTCGATATGCCACTATTTAGGGTTGATAAGGTAACCACTACTATTTTAAGGACAGGTAGTGTATATCCGGGAAATGGAAGCACGCGGTATAATCATCAGCGTGGAAATGAATTTAAGTCTGTGCCTTTTACCGCCAGCACGGCATCAAATCAAAGTTTTACGATTCCCGGAAGCGCAAATTTCTACCATTCAAGTCCAGAGCCTCTTGCAGGAGGGTTAGTAGCACAGTCGGATGTTTCTTTATCGAATGGTAAGTCTTTATCTGTAATTGTAGGTGTCCCTTCAGATGATCCGTATGCAAAATAAATTGGGGAGAAGAAAGTAAAATGAGGGTAAAAATTTTTAATAGAATTATTATTCTTTTATGTATGATTTTGCTTTTATCTGGATGTGGACAAAAAACCAATACATTTCCTCAAATAGAAGATTTATCTCTTTTTGGTAGCAGCGTTAAGGAGGCTGGTAAATTATTAGGAATAAACCTTTTAGATATATCTCCTACTATATCAGAAAATTCAGAACAACTGGAAGTATACCAGTTACCTGGAACATGGATGATTGGAGAAGGAGAAGCGGAGGTTAGCCTTCATTTTTTGACCACGTCAACACCAAAAGGAAATCCAATGGGTTTGGAAATGGTTACCATGGAATTTTCAGAAGGAACGGATTTAAAAAAACTGTGGGAGTATATTTCTGAAACATGGAATTTGAAGGATAATCCAGATTGGGATAAGGACGAAAGAGGAAATGTTCAAGAGTTTTCATGGATGTCGGAACCTTTGGATGCGGAGACGACAGAGAAACTTGAAAAAATATCAGAAGAAACTTTTGGTAATTCGATGATTTATGTTATGCCATATATTTATATGGAAGGACGTATACGAAAAGATGGTTCAGTTCTATTTTATGTGTTTAGCGCCAGTGGTGCATTAAAGCATCATGAGGATGACTGGGACATAGATTAGCAGAAATCGGAAGATAGATTGACTTTAAAGTAAATATCATTTTTGAAAAATGTAAAGGAGTTGTACATGGTAATAAATGTGCAACTCTTTTATATAGGCAGGCTAACAAGTTCATGTTTTCAAAACAAGAATTGAAAGTTTGAGATATATGGAAAAGGGTGATACTGAGAGCGGCTAAAAGAAATAGTAGTTATCAAGATAGAGCTGGATGATTGAAGTACATTTAGAGTTAAAAAGGGGAAAATATGGGAAAAAGAAAAGAATATAGAAAAATAATAAAAAATTACAAAGAACAGAAAATAGTTTTTCAAGAAGAGATGAAATTGGATTATAGTAAATTAGAGGAAACAATTGCAGAGGCAATAAAAATAGAGAAAGAGAGGGAGAATGAAAACAAGAGAAAACATAGTAAAAAAAGGGAACTCCTATATAAAACTCTCAATATAATTTTTTATATGGTATTGATGATAATAGTTCTGTCGCTATTATATTCTATTTGTATGGCTTTTATAAGCGGAAAAATTGATGATATAGTTGGTTTTTTGATAACAATTGCAACGCTGATTATAATAATTATTATTATGATTTTGTGTTTTGATGAGTCATTTCAAGATGATGTTGAAGAAGCAGCAAATCATTTAGGGGTTAATGTTGCGGTGCTGGCACTTATTCTTTCGCTAATTAGTTTGATAAAGTAGATGCATAGATATTACAAAAATTTGTATGATAAAATTTTTATCCATCTACTTCCAAAATAGTCGAAAATCAATTGATTTTTTCGAAAAGATGTCAATCAGGAAAATTGACAATCATCTACAGAGAATGTTATAGTTGATACTATAAAAAAGAGTGATTGAAAGGCAGCAAAGGCTATGTGTGAATTTAAAATTCAGGAATTGGCTCTTTTGAATTACAGAAGATTTGAAAATGAAAAATTTACGTTAAATCCCAGAATGAACGTTTTTGCTGGAAAGAACGGGTCTGGAAAAACGACCGTATTAGAAGCTGCAAATGTAATGCTGGGAGCATATCTGGCAGCCTATAAAACATACGTTCCGTCCCGGTTTGTATACAATATAAAATCGGCAGATGTGCGGCAGAAAGCACAGATTTCTGAAGACAGTACGATTTTTACCACGGGGACGATCTCTCAATATCCTTGTAAAATCAGCTGTATAGCAAAATGGGGGGAGCAGGATAAAACGATAGAATTTCAGCGTGTAATCCTGAAAGAAGATGCCAGAACAAAATTTGGCGGTTCAAATCCGATGCAGCCGACAGTAATAGCGTGGGAAGAAGCAATATCAAAAGCAGATCATTCAGATATTGAAGTTGTTCTTCCATTGGTACTTTATCTTAGTACAGCACGTTTATGGAAAGATGGAAATAAAAAAGCGACAAAAAGGGGGGTATTCAGCAGGACGGATGCCTATAACCATTGTCTGGATGCGCAGCATGGACTGGATATTGCATTTCGATATTTGGATACACTAAAAGCAGTTTCGATGGAAGAAAATGGTGGAATACTGTTTCCGGCATATCAGGCGATTTTAGAAGCAGTAAATGAGGCATTTAGCGAAGAACTGCAGCCAGGGGAAGAGATTATATTTTCGACCAAATATGAGGATGATATGATTGCCCTTAAGACAGCAGAAGGAACAATTCTTCCATTCCGAATGCTTAGTGATGGTTATCGGAATGTGATAAAGATTATTCTTGATATTGCAACTAGGATGTGTATTTTGAATCCGTATTTGAAAGGGGATGCTCTTAAAAAGACACCGGGAGTTGTTTTGATCGATGAGGTTGATTTAAGTTTGCATCCGACCTGGCAGAAGCGCATTATAAGAATCTTGAAGGAACAGTTCCCAAGGATTCAATTTATCTGTGCGACACATTCGCCGTTTATTATTCAGTCTCTTGAAGACGGGGAACTGGTTACTTTGGATCAGCCGTTAGATAGTGAATATTCGGGTGAGGGGATTGAAGATATTGCGGAAGATATTATGGGCGTGGTACTGCCTCAATATAGTGAAAAAAAACGGAAAATATATGAAGCCTCACGAGAGTATTTTTCTGCGCTCAAAGAGGCAAAGACACAGGATGAAATTGAGAAGTTGGGAAAACGATTAGCTGAACTGGAAGCTGAGTACAGCGAAAATCCGGCATATATGGCATGGGTTCACCAGCAATATACGGAGAAAGCATGGAAGGTTAAAAAAAATGAGGGCAATAGATAAGGGCGGATCGCCTTATAAAGAAATAGACGAGTATCAGGATGCAATACCGTATTTGGAAAAGAAAATTGGTTTATATTGTTCTTATTGCGAAATGTCAATTAAACATGTTCCGGAAGTAGAGCATAAAATTTCCAGAAAGAATGGCGGAGACTGGACGGCATGGAGCAATTTGCTTTTAGGATGTAAATATTGTAATACCAGAAAAGCAGCAAAGATAACACCACAAAATGTGGGGGAGTATTTATGGCCAGATTCTGATAATACAGCGGTGGCTTTTTCCTATACGAATGGGATTCCAAAGGTAAATGAAGATATATTGAGTGCGTTAGATCCAACTGGGATTTGCTGTGAAAAGGCGAAAAATACATATGAAATGGTTGGATTGGGAAATATACCGATACAAAAGGATGATAAAGACAGAAGGGCTACAAGCAGGAATAGTGCGTTTATTAAAGCAAGGGAATCTTTGGAAGGATGGCGCCAGATTAAAGATGCGCCAGAAACGTATAAAAGCGTTATGAAAACACAAATTATGATAACAGCTGTAGCAGAGGGATTTTTTTCTGTTTGGATGACAGTTTTTGCGGACGAACCACAGATTTTGCAGGCATTGATAGAAAGTTTTCCGGGTACTAATGGGGCATATTATGGTAAGGATGGGAAAATAAAGAAGATTATGTAAAAAGAAAAAGGGCGTGTGAAAAAACGAGAAATCATTTTTTACACGCTCTTTTAGACTAAAAAATTATAAACGAAGTACTCTCTAAAAGCGCATTTCCCCCTTACCCCATAAATTTGTTGATTTTCAAATCTATGCAACTGATTTTATTTTCATCTGTTTGTTGTGGAATTTATAAAGATTGTGTCCCAGTGAAACAAGGTATACTTCAAGTTGAACGGATTTTATCCCTCTTCGCACAATCCGTTTATACCACCGGTCATTTTTTATAATACCAAAAGTACCTTCTGCCTGGATGGAACGGTTCATTCTAAGCAGCGCCCCCTGGATACTCTCAAGGTTTTGAATCACTTCCTGATGCATCTTTGTTAGTTCCTGATTGACACGCACGGTACGGTTTCCTTCTCCCTTTTTACATTTTTCCGCATAAGGACATCCACTGCAGTCTTCGCACTGATAGATTTCCTCTTCCCGTCCATACGCGTTTCCTTTTATTGCCTTACGGTACTGCAAATGAAATCCCTTTCCGTTAGGGCACCGCATTTTTCCATCTCCGTCGATCTTGAAATTAACTGCCCGGAATGGGTATTCATGATAGTTTTTGTCAGTGGTTTCTTTCTTAAACATTGGGAATTTCATATATTTTTCCAGCCCATTCTGTTCACAGAAAATATAGTTATTATACGAGCCGTAACCGGCATCCGCTACCGGATATTTGGGGTAGAATCCATAAATATCATGGAACTTATTCATGAGGGGGATGAAACAGTCCATATCTGAACGGTATTGGTTCACATCAACAACCGCTATATACTCATCCGCCACACCGACCTGGACATTATACGCCGGGAGCAGCTGGTCATTTCCCATATAGTCCTTTTTGATTCGCATGAAAGTAGCAGAATGATCAGTCTTGGAATAGCTATTGCGTCCATCTCCACAGATTTGGATCTTTTCTACATATTCATTCAGCTTTGACAGATATTCCTTAAGTTTTTCATAATGGCGCTGCTGGACTGACTTTCGATGTCCTTTACCAGCGACAAACGTTGTTTCATTCAAATGCCAGATTTCTACGTATTTCGATGCGGCTTCCTTTAGGTATTCTGGCGAGTATTCCGTATTAATACGGAACTTTATCCCCGTGTATTGAAGCTCAAGATTAATTTCCTGAAACAGGGAAGTGATCTTCTCAAACAGGCGGTATCTGGATTTTTCAGTCGCCTTCTTCCATACCCAGGAATACTTGTTTGCGTTGGCTTCAAACTTAGAACCGTCAATATATAAATGTTGCAGGTCCGTATGTTCTTTCTCAAAAATTTTTTGATTGATATCACAGAATAGTTTCTCAATAGAATCGCTGAGTATCTCATTGATAAAATATCCAAAAGTCCGATAGGATGGGACTTCATGATCCATCAGATACATGAACCTTAGATTCACTTTGCAGCTGTATTCCAGCTCACGAAGAGAGACATATCCATTTGTCATAAATCCGAACAGGATTGTTTTCAGCATACTGACCGGGTTATACCGAAGTCTTCCCACCTCATGTTTCGGGATTTCCTTCAGGTATTTCTCCAAATCGATTTCTCCCATAAATCGATCAAATGTCAGCACCGGATCACAAATGTCCAGATAATCTTGAATTAGTATTGGCAAAACTGCCTGTTTTGGGTTAGAATAAGTACGTGTTATTTTTTTCATTGCAGATTAATTTTAACACAAAAAGAAGGACCTTGGAGTCATTATGAATCCTTGGTCCTTTTTTTTATAGGCTATATTTTTTCACAGCCCCTTTTTGATAATTCCGGTCAATATGTTGTAGAGAATGCAAAAAAGTGCTATGGTAATATAGAATAATGTCAGGATCAAAAGGCCTAAACCTGCAGGAGCTTGCTCATAGGTGGGAGAAAGACCTTTTGTCCCCGACTTTGAGAAAGAACAGGAGGTTGTTAGGTTGCAGCAGCTACTGGAGGATATCAAAAACGGCAGCTTTGCACGGGTTTATCTGCTTTACGGAGAAGAAACCTACCTGAGACTGCAATATCGGGACAAATTGAAAAAGGCGCTGATTCCGGACGGGGACACGATGAACTACCACTATTTTGAGGGAAAGGGTGTCGAGACAGCGCAGCTGATCGATCTGGCGGAGACGCTGCCCTTTTTTGCAGAGCGGCGGGTGATTGTCGTAGAAAACAGCGGTCTGTTCAAAAAGGCGACAGAGGATCTCGCAGAGTATTTCAAAGCCCCTGCGCCGAGCGTCTGCTTTGTGTTTGTGGAAACCGAAGTGGATAAGCGCGGACGGCTGTATAAGGCTGTCAGGGATACCGGGCGCGTTGTGGAGTTTGCACGGCAGAATGAGGCGACACTGCAGAAGTGGATTTTGATTCAGCTGAAAAAAGAAGGCAAACGGATCACACAGAACGATCTTCAGTTTTTTCAGCAGCGGGTCGGTTCGGATATGGAAAATATCAGCCGGGAGCTGGAAAAGCTGTTCTGTTATACGATGGGACGGGATGTGATTACGGCGGCAGACATTGAGGCGGTGTGCACGAGGCAGATTGGCAATCAGATTTTCGATATGGTCGAGGCGATTGCGATGCGCAGACAGAAGCAGGCGCTGGATTTATATTATGACCTGCTGACGTTGAAGGAGCCGCCAATGCGGATTCTGTTCCTGATCGCACGGCAGTTCAATCTGCTGATGCAGGTTCGGCAGCTGAAACGAAAAGGTCTGGATGAAAAGCAGATCGCGGAAAAAACGGGACTTCGCAGCTTTGTGGTGCGCAAATATGTATCTCAGAGCGCACGTTTTACATGGGAAGAGTTAAAGGAAGCGCTGACCGCCTGCGTGGAAACGGAGGAGGCAGTCAAAACCGGGCAGATGAACGATCGGATGAGCGTAGAGCTTTTGATCATTGCCTATAGCGGAGAAAAGGAGAGAAGAGCATGAGCAGTTTGATATTTTTTATTTTTATGATTTGGTTTATTATGCGGATCGTAAAAAACAAACAGAAGGCTACAGGGCAGAACGATCCGAAACAAACACAGGGCAGCAATACACCTGGCTCTGCTGCAACACGCACGGGAAGCACTTATTCCACAGCGGCCGGCAGAGCAAAAAAATCCGCTTATGAAAGCGCAATGGCATTTCAAAAGACCGCAACCGGATCAGGGGCAGGCAGCAGTTCATCCCGTTTGGGCAACAGCACCTTTGGCTCTGACGGCAGTTCATCGTCTTCTACTTCCACAACGGCGTATCTGGAACGGAAAGCGAAGGAGGATGCCAGGGATCATGCGCAGGAAAAGCGCGAGGAACAGGCGCGTCTCCATCAGGAAACCGGCGGACGTATGGTCGGCGTGCGGTATTATGAGTGGGACAGCATTCCGAAGGGAAACCGGGTTGTCAAGTGCAACTATTGCGGTGCAGAGAATCTGATTTCGGAGCGCTATAAACCGAACCGCTATACCTGCTATTTCTGCAGGGAGATTCTGGAGTGATTGTTTCCGGAACCGGAGGCAGCCCAAGGCAGCACGCCTGTTTGAACCAGTGATCATTCAGATAATCAATTGGCGGATGGATTTCAATCACTGGATAATCTGACGTGCAACTTTTTCCATTTTGTGCTATACTTGTAGCAGACAGAAAAAAACGAGCGACGTCTGGAACGGATAAACCAGGCAGTGCCCAAGGCGGCATAAGGAGGATTTTCGAGATGAGTATGATTGACACTGTAAGAGCTGCTATGGTAACAGCAATGAAGGAACATGATAAGGAGCGTAAGGAGTCCTTATCCATGCTGCTGTCCGCCCTGAAAAACAAGCAGATTGACAAAAGAGAAGATCTGACAGAGGCAGAAGAATTTGAGGTTGTCAAAAAGGAAATCAAGCAGACCAAAGAGACGATGGAGCTCGCGCCTGCAGACAGAGAGGACATCAAAGAGCAGTGCAGCAAGCGTCTGGCGGTGTATTCCGAGTTCGCACCGGAAGAAATGTCAGAGGACGAGATCAAAAATACGATTCAGGCTGTTTTGAATGAGCTCGGTATCGCAGAACCTTCCGCAAGGGACAAAGGCAAGGTGATGAAAGAGCTGATGCCCAGAGTAAAGGGAAGAGCGGATGGAAGCCTTGTAAACCGTATCGTTGGAGAATTATTGAAATAAATTGTGAAAGATGGCTGTCGCGCCGGCAATCGTTTGCCGGGCGACAGCTTTTTTCATTCTGTGAAGCAGGATTTTTTTATCGTATAGGAAACTTCGTTTCCATACGATAAAAACGCTCCGCGAGGAT
>OLOO01000367.1_pt1 | contig 44573 bp, 39 predicted proteins | sample 1672621 | NCBI WGS metagenome assembly OLOO01 (sample SAMEA3136706, study PRJEB25190) | human gut metagenome | biome: human gut; feature: human-associated habitat; material: faeces | place: Austria | collected 2013 | reverse complement strand
CAGCAATGGCAGGTCTAGACAGATCGTCGTTTAATACAGAACCCGGCTTACGGTCCATCTCGTTTTCCGCTTTTATGCTTTCCGGCTGCCCGCATCCCTGCGGGCAGCTTTTGTTTTGTCACACTTCTTTTACCAAGCTGTTACTTTCCGTTTGTTGCAGTTTGTGGTATACTATGGGCACTGCAGGCCCTCTGCAGGCTAAAACGAAAGACAGGATGTGAAATCCTCCGATGAAAGATGGTTTTTTAAAGGCAGCCGCCTTCTCCCCCGCCCTGCGGGTGGCAGACTGCACCTATAACGCCCAGCAGATCCTTGCCGACGTGCAGGCAGCCGCCGCGCGCGGGGTCAAGCTGGCTGTATTCCCGGAATTCTGCCTCACCGGCTACACCTGCGGCGATCTGTTCCTGCAGCACACGCTGCAGACCGGTGCGCTGGATGCCCTGCAGACTGTGCTGGACGGCACCCGGACGCTGGACACCGTCGTGCTGGTGGGCCTGCCGCTGCTGGTACACGGCAAGCTGTACAACTGCGCCGCCGTGCTGTGCCGCGGGCAGCTGCTGGGCCTTGTGCCCAAGACCTACCTGCCCAACTACGGTGAATTCTACGAGAAACGCCAGTTCACCCCCGGCAGCACCGAGGTGGAAACGATCACCGTGTGCGGCCAGCAGGTGCCCTTTGGCACTTCGCTGCTGTTCCGCTGCCGGTCCATGCCCAGTTTTGTGCTGGGCGTAGAGCTGTGCGAGGACCTGTGGAGCGCACTGCCGCCCTCCACCTTCCACGCGCTGGCCGGGGCCACGGTCATCGCCAACCTTTCGGCCAGCGACGAGACCGTCGGCAAGGCCGAGTACCGCCGGGCACTGGTGTCCAACCAGTCGGCCCGCCTGCTGTGCGGCTACCTGTACGCCTCGGCCGGGCACGGCGAGAGCACCCAGGACATGGTGTTCGCCGGGCACGACCTGATCGCCGAAAACGGCACCCTGCTGGCCGAGACAGCTCCCTTTGCGGGCGGCATTGCCGAGACCGAGATCGACTGCCAGCGCATGGAGGCCGAGCGTGCCCGTAACACCAGCTTTGAGCTGAGCCGCGATGGTTACACCACGGTGGAGTTTGATCTGGAACTCACCGAGACCCCCCTCACCCGCTGGATCGACCCGGCACCCTTCGTGCCCGGCGACCCCAAGCGCCGCGCCGAGCGCTGCGAACTGATCCTGAAGATGCAGGCCGACGGTCTGGCCAAGCGGCTGGAGCACGCCCACGCCAAAACGGCGGTCATCGGCATTTCCGGCGGGTTGGACAGCTGTCTGGCCCTGCTGGTGGCGGTGCGCGCCATGAAGCAGCTGGGCCGCCCCGCCAGCGATGTGCTGGCCGTGACCATGCCCTGCTTCGGCACCACCCACCGCACCCGCAGCAATGCCGAGATCCTGTGCGATGAGCTGCAGGTCTCCTTCAAAGAGATCGACATCGCCGAGACGGTGCACAGCCACTTCCGGGACATCGGCCAGGACGAAAGCGTGCTGGACGTGACCTTTGAAAATGGGCAGGCCCGTGTGCGCACGCTGGAGCTGATGGACACCGCCAACCGCACCGGCGGCCTTGTGGTAGGCACCGGCGACCTGTCGGAGCTGGCACTGGGCTGGGCCACCTACAACGGCGACCACATGAGCATGTACGGTGTGAACGCCGGGGTGCCCAAAACGCTGGTGCGCCATCTGGTGCATTACGAAGCCGACATTGCCGCCACCGACGCCCTGCGCACCGTGCTGCTGGACATTCTGGACACTCCGGTCTCCCCGGAGCTGCTGCCTGCCAAGGACGGCGAGATCGCGCAAAAGACCGAGGATCTGGTGGGCCCCTATGAGCTGCACGACTTTTACCTCTATCAGGTGCTGCGCTTCGGCTTTGGCCCGGCCAAGATCTTCCGGCTGGCAAAGGCCGCCTTTGCAGGCCGCCCCGAATACCCCGACAACGTGCTGTACAAGTGGCTGCGCAACTTCTACTGGCGGTTCTTCGCCCAGCAGTTCAAGCGCAGCTGCCTGCCGGACGGCCCCAAGGTGGGCAGCGTGACCCTTTCGCCCCGCGGCGACTGGCGCATGCCCAGCGATGCCTGTGCCGCCCTCTGGCTCGCCGAACTGGAACAGCTTTCGATCAAGGACTGACACATGAAACACAAAAAACTGCTGACCAACCTTCTGTTTGCCGCCGTCGTTCTGGCCATTGCCGCCGTTCTGCTGCTGGTGCGCAGTACACACAGCAGTGGTTCCAAGCTGCGGGCCGAACTGATCTACGGCGACAACAACACCACCATGAACCTTCCGCTGGACAAGAACGATACCTATGACGTAGACACCGGGTACTACACGGTGCACATCGAGATCAAGGACGGTGCTGCCCGCTTTGTGGACTCCCCCTGCCCGGACCACATCTGTGAGAGCTTCGGCTGGCTGTCCAACGAAGACCAGACCGCCACCTGCCTGCCCGCCCGCGCGGTGCTGACCATCGTGCCGGCTGACTGAGCCTGAACGCTCAAAAGGAGATTTCCTATGAAGGATGATTCCAACCGTTCCCTGCGGCGTGTGAACCGCAAGAGCCGCAGTGCGGCAGACCGCACCGTGGAAGTGGACAGCTCCGCTTTTTTTGCGGAGGACCCGTCCCCCACGCCGCCGCCCCGGAAAAAGCCCGGTTCTTCTGCCCCGCGCCGCAGCGGTGCCCCGGCACAGGCTGCCGCCGCCCGGCCCTCCGCTTTCGGCAGGATCCTGCTGCCGGTGCAGGGCATTCTCAGTGCAGCCTCGCTGGTACAGCTGTGGCGCACCCAGATGCTGCCCGTGCTGTATCTGGTCATTCTGGCCGCCCTGCTGTTCCTGCTCTGGCTGCTGGTCAAGCGCTGTCAGGAGTACAATGTGCCCGGCAAGGTGTCCCGGGTGTTCTCGGTGTTCCTGTGCGCCTGCATGGCGCTGGGCTGTGTCTGGGCCCAGCAGGGTCTGACCGCGCTGGACAATATGACCAACGGTCTGCTCACCGGTGCCGAGGCCAACAAGATCACCAAGGAGCCTTTCGTCATCTACCTCAGCGGCGTGGACACCCGTGGTGAACTGACCGAAAAAGCACGCAGCGACGTGAACATTCTGGCTGTGGTGAACCCCCAGGCCAAGCAGGTGGCGCTGATCAACACGCCCCGCGACTACTATGTGGATCTGGCCGGCACCAACAGCAAGGACAAGCTGACCCACGCCGGTCTGTACGGCGTGGAGACCAGCATGGCCACATTGGGCAACCTCTATGGCATCAACGTGGACCACTACATCCGCATCAACTTTGCGGGCTTCATCAATATCGTGGACGCCCTGGGCGGCGTGGACGTGTATTCCGACCAGGCCTTCACCTCAGTGGGCAGCCCCGGCTACTACGACCCCACCACCTTTGCCGAAGGCTGGAACCATCTGGACGGTAAGTCCGCTCTGGCCTTTGCCCGGGAGCGCCACGCCTTTGCCTCCGGCGATATCCAGCGCGGCATCAACCAGATGAAGGTCATCGACGCCATGCTGAACAAGATCAAGTCCCCTGCCCTGCTCATGGGCTTTTCCAAGATCATGGACGCCGCTTCGGACTGCTTTGTCACCGATTTTTCGCAGGATCAGATCAGTGCGCTGGTGCGCATGCAGCTGAGCGATTTTGCCAACTGGGACATCCAGAGCTACACCGTTACCGGCTCGTCCGGCACCAGCACCCAGTGCTATTCCGCCAAGGGCCAGAAGCTCTACGTCATGAAGCCGGATGAAGCCTCCGTCAGCAAGGCCAAAGAGATGATCGCGACCGTGCTGGGCGGTGAGGGCACTGTGAGCGACACCACCCAGACCCCGGAAAAGACCGACATCTTTACCCCCACCACCGACCCGAACGCCGCTGCTTCCATTCCGGAAGAACCGGCGGAAAGCGTCATCGTGGAGGAGCCCGCCGAGAGCGTGCCGGAAGAGACCCCGGCCGAAACGCCTGCTGAGCAGCCTGCAGAACAGCCTGCCGACACCCAGCCCCAGGAGCCGGAGACTCCGGCCGACAGCGGCACCAGTGACGGCAGCACCGAAGCTCCGTCCATCTCCCTGCCCTCGCAGGAGGAGGTGGAACAGGCTGCATCCTCGCTGTACAACGCAGCGTCCACCATTCTGGATGCCATCTACAATGCAGCGTCCCAGAACGACGCCGCCTGAGTTCCCACAACTGTATAACTGCAACGAGGCCCCGGAGGGCAGAACCTCCGGGGCCTCGTTTTTTCGTTGTCAGGATCTTATACCTTGATCTCATTCCACACGCTGTGGCCGTCCAGGCTGGAGGCATCCACGCCCAGATACTCGCAGATGGTCTGGGCAATGGTGCCGAAGCAGAGCTTCGTGCCCAGGTCCACACCGGGCTTCACGCCCTTGCCGCAGACCAGGTACGGCACATACTCGCGGGTATGGTCGGTGGTCTTGGTGTAGGAGGGGTCGCAGCCGTGGTCGGCGGTGACCATCAGCAGGTCGCCCTCCCGCATACCGGGGATGAAGTCGGCCAGGAAGCGGTCGAACTCAGCGGCGGCAGCCGCGTAGCCCGCCACATCGCGGCGGTGGCCGTACAGCATGTCAAAGTCCACCAGGTTCACAAAGGCCAGGCCCTCAAAGTCGCGGGTCTGCAGGGCCTTGGTGAAAGCAATGCCGTTGGTGTTGCCGGTGGTCTTGATCTTCTCGGTCACGCCCTCGCCATCAAAGATATCGAAGATCTTGCCCACGGCGATGACGTCCTTGCCGGCGTTCTTCAGCAGGTCCAGCATGGTGGCGCGAGGCGGCTTCAGGCTCAGGTCGTGGCGGTTGGTGGTGCGGTAGAAGGTGTCGGCGCTGTTGCCCAGGAAGGGGCGGGCAATGACGCGGCCCACGCCATACTCGCCCTTGAGCATCTCGCGGGCGATCTCGCAGTAACGGTACAGCTCGTGCACCGGCACCAGCTCTTCGTTGGCGGCCACCTGGAACACGCTGTCGGCACTGGTGTAGACGATGAGGGCGTTTTCCTTCATGGCCTGCTCGCCGTAGTCCTTCAGCACCTGGGTGCCGGAATAGGGCTTATTGCAGAGCACCTTGTGGCCGGTCTTTTCCTCAAACTCGTGGATGAGCTCTGCGGGGAAACCCTCCGGGAAGGTGGGCAGCGGCTTCGGGCTCACCACACCGGCGATCTCCCAGTGGCCGATGGTGGTGTCCTTGCCCATGCTCTGCTCCTGCAGGCGGGCAAAGGAACCGGTGGGAGCGGCGGTCTTTTCCCCGGCGGTCACGCCGTCGATGTTGAACAGGCCCAGCTTTTGCAGGTTGGGGCAGTTGAAGTTGGGATGCTTTGCAATGGCTCCCAGCGTGTTGGTGCCCTCGTCGCCAAAAGCGGCGGCATCCGGCTCGGCGCCGATGCCAAAGCTGTCGAGCACGATCAGAAAGACACGTTTTTCCATCTTGGTTTTCTCCATTTCTTCCGGGTCAGCCCGGATAAGTGACACTTTTACCTGCCACCATTATAAGCAAAAACAGGCCCGTTTGCAAGGGCTGTCTTTCCATGCTGCACAGCTGTCCTGACGGGCAGGATCTTAGCCAATTCTTTAACGATTTCTCTGTGCAAAATCCGCAAAATTACCGCGTCCCTGCGTCAAGCATCTGTTCAAACCTCCCGGTATGCAAAAAAGTTGTATTCATCCTGAAATTTCACTTGCTCTCTTGTCAGAAAGCGATTATAATAGTAGTTGGTAAAGTTTTGGATTTTCACTTTACCGTACATTCCAACCCACAGCACGGGGAGTTTTCCCTGTTGGTCGTGTGCGCGGGCCGTTCTGCATGACAGCAGACAGCCTGCTGCAAAATAAATGAGAGAGTGAGAACGTAGACGGAGGTATTTTGAATGAGAAAAACGAAAATTATCTGCACCCTGGGCCCTTCCACCGACAAGGACGGCGTCCTGCGTGAACTGATCGCCAACGGCATGAATGTTGCCCGCTTCAACTTCTCCCATGGCTCCCACGAGGAGCACAAGGGCCGTCTGGACCTGCTCAAGTCCCTGCGCGAGGAGCTGGGTAAGCCCGTGGCTGCTCTGCTGGACACCAAAGGCCCTGAGATCCGCCTGAAGGACTTCAAGAACGGCACCGAGATGCTGGAAGCCGGCCAGACCTTCACCCTGACCACCCGCGATGTGGAGGGTACCAAGGAGATCTGCTCCATCACCTACAAGGATCTGCCTCAGGACGTGGCCCCCGGCGGCACCATCATGCTGGATGACGGCCTGATCAAACTGCAGATCCAGACCGTGAACGATACCGACATCGTCTGCACTGTTCTGAACAACGGCAAAATCAAGAACAAGAAGGGCGTCAACGTGCCCGGTGTGCATCTGTCCATGCCGTATATGAGCCAGCGCGATAAGGACGATATCATCTTCGGCATCGAGCAGGGCTTTGATTTCATCGCTGCTTCCTTTGTGCGCACCGCACAGGACGTGTACGAGATCCGCAACCTGCTGAACGAGTACGACTCCAACATCCGCATCATCGCTAAGATCGAGAACCGTGAGGGTGTGAACAACATCGACAGCATCCTGGCTGCCGCCGACGCCGTCATGGTGGCCCGCGGCGACCTGGGCGTCGAGATCGACTTTACCGAGCTGCCCGGCATCCAGAAGACCATCATCGACCGCTCCTTCTCCTTCGGCAAGCCCATCGTCACCGCTACCCAGATGCTGGACAGCATGATGGTGAACCCCCGCCCCACCCGTGCTGAGATCTCGGACGTGGCAAACGCCATCTACGACGGCACCTCTGCTATTATGCTGTCCGGTGAGACCGCTGCCGGTGCTTACCCCGTGGAGGCACTGAAGACCATGTCCGCCATCGCCGAGCGCACCGAGCAGGAGGGTCACTACCTGCGCGGCCGTCTGATGGAGCCCAACACCGGCAAGATCAGCGTTTCCGACGCTACCGCTCACGCCGCCTGCCTGACCGCCAAGGACGTGAACGCCGCTGCCATCGTCACCGTGTCCGAGTCCGGCACCACTGCCCGCCTGCTGAGCAAGTACCGCCCGCAGCAGCCCATCATCGCCTGCGTCATGAAGGAGCAGGTGCAGCGTCAGCTGTCCCTGAGCTGGGGCATCACCTCCCTGATGATGCCTCTGGCGCACAGCACCGACGAGCTGATCGAAATGTCCACCGCTCTGGCCAAGGAAAACGGCTTCCTGCACGACGGTGAGCTGGCCGTGGTGACCGCCGGCGTGCCCGTGGGCATTTCCGGCACCACCAACATGATCAAGATCCACATGGTGGGCAACTGCCTGGCCACCGGTGTGGGCGTCGGCCCGGAGAACGCCGAGGTGTCCAACGCCACCGGCAAGGCCTGCGTGTGCCGCACCCTGGACGAGGTGCATGCCAAGTTCAAACCCGGCATGGTGCTGGTGGTGCCTTCCACCAGCAACGAGATGCTGAACTATGTGCGCGACGCCGCCGCTCTGGTGGTGGAGGAGCCCGGCCTGAACAGCCATGCCGCCATTGCCGGCAAGGCTCTGCTCAAGCCCACCGTCGTGGGTGCCGTGGGTGCCACCTCTCACATCCGTGACGGCCTGATGATCGCTGTGGACTGCGCACACGGCAGCGTGCAGCGCCTGCAGGCCTGAGAAAGAGGGCGACACAATGGAACGCATTGCGAGCTTCTGTGTTGACCATACCAAGCTGGACCGGGGCATGTACCTGAGCCGTCAGGACGGCGACGTGCTCACTTGGGACATCCGCATGAAGAAGCCCAACCAGGGCGATTACTTGTCCACGGCCGCTGCCCACACGCTGGAGCACCTGTTTGCCACCTACGCACGCAATAGTGCCTTCCAGGATGGTGTGATCTATGTGGGCCCCATGGGCTGCCGCACCGGCTTTTACCTGCTGACCCGCGGCCTGACCCCTGCGCAGGCTTTGGAGCTGACCGTGGAGTCCTTCCGCTTTATGGCCGCCTTTGAGGGTGCCGTGCCCGGTGCCAGCGAAGTGGAGTGCGGCAACTACCGCGACATGGATCTGCCTGCCGCCAAGGCCGAGGCTGCTGCCATGCTGCCGGTTCTGGAATCCCTGACCGCTGACCGTCTGCACTACTGAGCCTCTGTGCCGGAACTCTAGACAAACAACAAAACCCGGAACTTCCTGTCGGACAGGAAGTTCCGGGTTTTTGGTTTTGTTCGGTTTATTCGTCCGGGTCGCCGCGCTCGGGCATGGTGCGCAGCTCCCGCACCAGCATGGCGCGCAGCTGGTACTGATGCTGCTCGGACGCAAGGTCGGCTCCGGCATGCAGCTCCACCTCCGGTGCCCGCCCATCGTCCGTGTACAGCGGCACCGTGACCACGGCCTGGGTGCCCTTTTCCGGGGCACACTCCACGCTCAGCCCCCAGCCCATGCGGCGGCAGCACTCGCGGCAAAGCAGCAGCCCCAGCTGAGCCCCGCCCAGAAAGCTGCGCCGGTTTTCCAGCCAGGCTTCCTGGCTGCCCTCCGGCAGACCGCAGCCATTGTCCCGCACAGTCAGCTGCCACATGGTCTCGCTGCGGCGCAGCAGGATCCTCACCGTGCCGCCCTCGCGGCAGGCACGCAGCGCGTTGGACAGCAGATGCAGACACAGCAGCTCCACATCATCCCGGTCAGCCAGCACACGGCAGGTCGTCCAGCCGCCGTAGTCCAGCTCCAGGGTGACTCCCAACTGCGCACGCACCATGTCGGCCTGGGCCGCCACCTGCTGCAGCAGCTCGCACAGATCCAGCGGGTAAAGCTTAGGCGGCTGCCCGGCACGCAGAAATTCCAGCGCAGACAGCAGTTCGTTGATGGTCCGTTCCAGCTTAGCCGTGGCCGCGCTGATGTCGCTGACTGCCTGCAGGGACTGGGCGTCTGCCCCCACGCGGGCCAGATGCTGCTCCAGATACTCGCAGTTGCGCCCGATCAGCCCCAGCGAATGGAAGCAGGCATCCTCCACCGCCTGCTGCGGGATGGCCTGCGCCGTCAGCTCCTGCGCTGTATTCTGCTGTGCCTGCTCCATTGCTACCGCCTCCAAGACCGTGTGCGTTATTCCCTGCTCTTCTGCTGGATGAGATACCGTTTGATTGCATAGATCAGCTTGCCCGTAGTGGGCTTTTCCGCTTCAAAGCCGCTTTCAGCCTTGAACTGCGTCCAGCCCTCGGCCGGTTTTGCTTCCAGCTGGTCGATCATGCGCCGGATGCCGCTGTCCACGGCCGAGACCGAAACACCGTACTGCTCACTGACCGCCTGCAGGATCTCCTTGCGGATGGCCAGCTTCTGCGAGGTGCCGTAGACCACGCCCACCGCACTGGTCAGATAGCTGCAATTGATGTCCGGGATGCGGATGCCCCAGCTGTGGTACAGCTGCTGGCACTGCTGCTCGGTGCGCTGCCACTGCTGGCCCGGCATCCGGTACAGCTCCCGCAGCAGGTTCTTGAGCTCCATGCGCTCCACGCAGCAACAGCTGCCGGAGTCCTCCATGCGCAGTGCCGAGCTGTTCTTGCGCCGGCCCTCGTCGAACAGCATCAGCAGCGGCTTGTGCTCCAGCTTGCGCAGTTCCATCATGAACTCGATGCTGCTCATATCCTCCATCTGGCTGCACAGCACCACGATGTCAAAATTGTGGCCCTGCTGCAGCTCCTGCAGCAGTTTGTGTCCGTTCAGAAAGCAGGTACAGGCCAGCACTGGGTTCTGTTCTTCCAGATAGTTTTTCTGTACCCGAAGCTCCTTGCGGTCATAGCTTGCAAGGGCGACCTGCAGCACATCTGCCGTCCGCTCATTGTCCACGCCACGCGCCGCCTTCCTGTTCGGTCTGCTGTGCCGCATCCAGCTCTGCCACCACGTCCTGCCAGATCTCCGGCTGAACGCCATTCTCACACAGATATTGCAAAACACGATAGCCAAACTCCGGTGCAACGGCCATATACTTGCTGTCCATGCGCTGGCTGCTGCCGGTACGGCAAAGCGTCAGGCGACAGCCGGTTTCGCCGTCCGGGTCAAGGGAGTAAACCAGCGTATATGCCTGCTGCAACCCGGCGATGGCAGAAAACTGCCGGACCATGGGTGAAAACGTACGTTCCATAGAAATTCCTCCTTGCTACAAGGCATTGCGACGTTTTTAGTGCATTTCCTTGTTTTTCCTTTTTTATTGTATGGAGCAGGAAGGAACCATTCAACCCTGAAAAAGTGTCTAAAAGTGTCAGACTGTTTTTCTGTTCGATTTTGCGTCGCGTTGTTTTGCTTTCCGACGCTTTTACAAATCATGCTGCCTGTGCCGCACCGTATTTTCATCGTTCCGGATGGTTTGCACGGCTTTTTTCAGTATCCTTACAATAACACGAACGCCGCAGGATTGCAACCCCTGCCGCCGGGTTGGGAAATTTTTCCTCTCTGACCCGGCCAGAACAGAGAATTTCTGCTTCCGCTTCCGGAAACATTTTCTTTTCCATACACAGTTTTTTCATATAGATTTGCTAAAATCATCTCGATTCTTCTGTGCAGTCTGCGCGCCTTTTGGCCCGCAGCGGCACAGCTGTCCGTTCCTCACCTCTTCGGCCCCGGCCGGAACCTTTTCCCCAGAAAGGCACACACATGCTACAAATCAAACAGATCTGCAAACAGTACAAGACCGGCGATCTCGTGCAGAATGCGCTGAACAATGTCAGCCTGAACCTGCGTGATAACGAATTCGTCGCCATCCTCGGCCCCAGCGGCTCCGGCAAAACTACCCTGCTGAACATTATCGGCGGTCTGGACCGGTATGACAGCGGCGATTTGATCATCAACGGCATCTCCACCAAAAAGTACACCGACCGCGACTGGGACTCCTACCGCAACCACACCATCGGCTTTGTGTTCCAGAGCTACAACCTCATCCCCCACCAGACTGTGCTGGCCAACGTGGAGCTGGCCCTTACCATCTCCGGCATTTCCGGGGCCGAGCGCCGCCGCCGCGCCACCGAGGCACTGGAGAAAGTGGGTCTGGGCAACCAGCTGCACAAGCACCCCAGCGAGATGTCCGGCGGCCAGATGCAGCGTGTGGCCATTGCCCGTGCACTGGTGAACAACCCCGACATCCTGCTGGCCGACGAGCCCACCGGTGCTCTGGACAGTGAAACCAGCATCCAGGTCATGGAGCTGCTCAAGGAGGTGGCCCGGGACCGTCTGGTGGTCATGGTCACCCATAACCCGGAGCTGGCCGAGCGCTACGCCACCCGCATCGTGACCCTGAAGGACGGCGTCATCCGCTCCGACACCATGCCCTACGAGCCGGACACCCAGACCCTTGCGGCCCCCATGCACAAGAACATGGGCCGCTCGTCCATGTCGGTGCTCACCTCGCTGACCCTCAGCTTCAACAACCTGCGCACCAAAAAAGCACGCACCCTGCTCACTGCCTTTGCCGGTTCCATCGGCATCATCGGCATTGCGCTGATCATCTCCCTGTCCACCGGTGTCAACAACTACATTGACGACATGGAACGCTCCACCCTGTCGGAGTACCCGCTGCAGATCATGAGCAGCGGCATGGACTTTACTTCCATGCTCTCTTCCCGCGTTCCGTCGGACAGCTCCCAGAGCACCACTCAGGAAGAAGACATGGTGCCGGTGCGCCAGCTGCTCTCGCAGATGGTGTCGGGCATCACCACCAACGACCTCAAGTCCCTCAAGCAGTATCTGGAGACCACCGACACCACCGTTGCCGACAATGCCACCGCCGTGGAGTATGCCTATAATGTGTCGCCCCAGATCTACCGGCAGGACCCCGACGGCAGCATCCGGCAGGTGAACCCGGATTCCTCCCTGTCCTCGCTGGGCATCAGCTCCGAGACCTCTTCCAACAACATCATGTCCTCCATGATGAACACCAGTGTGTTCTCGGAACTGCCCCAGACCCCGGAGCTGTATGCATCCCAGTACGACGTCAAGGCCGGCCGCTGGCCGGAAGCCTACAACGAATGCGTGCTGGTGCTGGACGCCACCGGCAGCGTGACCGACTACGCCCTGTACGCGCTGGGCATGCGGGACAACGCCGAGCTGGACAAGATGATCCAGCAGTTTGCCCAGAACCAGAACGTAGACGTGCCGGATGACTTCAAGACCTATTCCTATTCCGATTTTCTGGGCAAGCAGTTCAAGCTCATCAACAGCTCCGACCGCTATGTCTACGACGAGACCTACAGCTTGTGGCGCGATAAATCGGATGACACCGACTATATGAAGCAGGTGGTGGCCAACGGCACCGACCTGACCATCGTGGGCGTGGTGCAGCCCGCCGAGGATTCTTCTGCTGCTATGCTGTCCTCCGGCATCGGCTACACCCACGACCTCACCCTGCACGTCATCGAGCAGGCCAAATCCAGCGCCATCGTGCAGCAGCAGATGGCCGACCCCCAGATCAATGTGTTCACCGGCGAGGAGTTCGGTGCCAACAACGGCACTTCCTTCGATATGTCCTCCATGTTCTCGGTGGACACCGATGCTTTGAAAAATGCGTTCCAGTTCGACACCAGCGCCCTGAAGTTTGACCTGAGCGGTGCCTTTGATCTGAGCGCCGGTTCCTTCGACCTCTCTTCCCTGCTGGACCCGGACAGCTTCTCACTGGACCTGGGCGACCTGCCGCAGCCGGACATGGACATGAGCAGCGTGTTTGAGAACATGGACCTGTCCATCTCGCCGGATGCCCTGCAGAATATGATGCAGAAGATCCTGAACGGCTACAAGGACTATGTGGTGGGCAACGGCATCCTGAATCTGGACAAGATCAGCTTCTCCGCCTATATGCAGACCGAGCAGTTCCAGCAGCTGCTGGCCAGCTCTATGAGTGAACTGCTGGCCGACGCCAACCTGCAGGAGCAGTTCTCCGCCGCCATGCAGACCGTGATGGAGAGCTACTCTGCCCAGATCAGCCAGTCCCTGCAGAGCCAGCTGAGCACCGCCATGAATACGGCCATGCAGCAGATGGGCACCCGGATCAGCCAGCAGATGGAAAGCGCCATCCAGAAGAACATTGCCCAGCTGGGCAGCCAGATGGAAAATGCCCTGAAGATCGACACCAGCGCCTTCCAGAATGCCATCCACATGAACATGACGCAGGAAGAGCTGGCTGAACTGATGAAGTCCTCCATGCTGTCCTCCACCTCCACCTACGACGGCAACCTGCAGAGCCTGGGCTACGCCGACCTCGATGACCCCAGCACCATTTCCATCTACCCGAAGGACTTTGACTGCAAGGCCCTGATCGTGGATGCACTGGACGCTTACAACGCCTCCGCCGAGGCAAATGGCGAGGATGACAAGGTGGTGCGCTACACCGATGTGGTGGGCACCCTGATGACCTCGGTGACCAAGATTATCAACATGATCAGCAACATGCTGGTGGCCTTTGTGTCCATCTCGCTGGTGGTGTCCTCCATCATGATCGGCGTCATCACCTATATCAGCGTGCTGGAGCGCCGCAAGGAGATCGGCATCCTGCGTGCCATCGGCGCGTCCAAGCGCAACATCTCGGAGGTATTCAACGCCGAGACCTTCATCATCGGTCTGTGCTCCGGCTGTATGGGCGTGGGCCTGAGCCTGATTCTGCTAATCCCCGGCAACATGCTCATCCACTCCATTGCCGACAGTGCCTCGGTCACGGCAGCCCTGCCGCTGCAGGCTGCACTGGTGCTGATTGCACTGGCCACACTGCTCACCATTCTGGGCGGCCTGATCCCCGCCAAGAGCGCCTCCAAGTGCGACCCCGTCAAGGCCCTGCGCTCGGAGTGATTCCCGGCAGACAAAACACAAGCGGACGGTTCCCCGGTCGGGCAGCCGCCCGCTTTTTGCATTGCGGCGCATCTTGTGCTAAAATAAGAAAAAACACAAAGGAGCCTTTTTCCATGCCCAACATCATTGAGATCACTGATTTTTCCGCGCCGGAGCTGGACGTCTACGCCCGCCTGACCCAGGCCCAGCTGCGCAATCGACTGGAGCCGGAAAAGGGCGTTTTTATTGCCGAGAGCCCCAAGGTGATCGCGCGGGCGCTGGATGCCGGCTACCAGCCGCTGTCCCTGCTCATGGAACGCAAACAGATCACCGGCCCGGCCCAGGACATCCTGACCCGCTGCGGGGACGCCCCGGTATACACGGCCGACCGCGAGATGCTGACCCGCCTGACCGGCTACGAACTGACCCGCGGCGTGCTGTGCGCCTTCCGCCGCCCCGCGCCCCGCACAGTAGAGCAGGTATGCCGGGATGCCCGCCGGGTGGCTGTGCTGGAGGGCATCGTGGATTCCACCAACGTGGGTGCCATCTTCCGCAGTGCTGCCGCATTGAACATGGATGCAGTGCTCATCACGCCCTCCTGCTGCGACCCGCTGTGCCGCCGGGCGGTGCGCGTGAGCATGGGTACGGTGTTCCAGGTGCCCTGGGCGCAGATCGGCACCACCGCCGCCGACTGGCCGGAACACGGCATGGCACAGCTGCACGCTCTGGGCTTCAAGACCGCCGCCATGGCCCTGAGCGACCGTTCGGTGAGCATCGACGACAACGCCCTTGCCGCTGAGCCCAAACTGGCCATTGTGCTGGGCACCGAGGGCGACGGCCTGGCCCACAGCACCATCGCCGCCTGCGACTATACCGTGAAGATCCCCATGTCCCATGGGGTAGACTCGCTGAACGTAGCCGCTGCCAGTGCCGTCGCCTTCTGGCAGCTGGGCCGTACCTGACACAATCCGCTTGACAAATCTCCTGATTCGAGTTACACTTACAGGGTCATCTGGTATGGGCCTGTAGCTCAGTTGGGAGCCCATGCGGTCCTTAAACAATCTGGAGTTATATACCACGCGCCCCCAAGCGGTTTTTGGGGGCTTAAATATGGGCTCGTAGCTCAGTTGGGAGAGCGTTCGGTTCGCATCCGAAAGGTCGAGGGTTCGACTCCCTTCGAGTCCATAAAACGCCGTATCGTGTTAAACGATACGGCGTTTCTTTTTGCCGTTCTTTGCAAAATCGTGCATCATTCGTCTTGACAGCGCAAAGTGACGTGTGCCGAACTTTTCGGCATAATGTTCATAGCTTCACCAGAAGTTTTGTCAAAAACGACGATTCCCCCATTTGGAGTACCCAGCCCCCTAACGGGTGCTTGTTTAAGGTCCGTTTTCCGCCCACTCGGAGTACGCATCGAGAGCGAATGACTCTTAAATTCTTCAAACTCCTCCAGCGGAACATTGAGGATGATCTCAATATCATAATCCCGTCCAACACGGACTTCCTTGATGAACTGGTTGAGGATTGCCTGCCGTTGCTGAAAGGATGCGTTCTGGTAGGTGCTTGCCCAGGTGAACAGATTGCTGCAATCATTTTCAGCTTTCTTGTTTTCCCGCTCAATCTCCTCCAGCTTGTTCTGTGCAGCGGTCAGGGCATCCTGTGCTGCTTGAATTGCAGCTTGATTTTCATCCAGAAGCTGCTGGATCATATCGCGGTCAATGCTGCTCTTGCCCCGGATGACGCGAATCATTTCATCTTTCAATGCATTCCGTTCGTCGTTCTTGAGGTCGAGCTCACTCTTTGCGCGCGATACTTCTTTCTGTGCCACTTCCATGTCTTTGCGAAGCATATCCTGAAGCAGCTTGCTTTTGGAACACTCTAAAATCTCCGAAAACTTGGTGCATACGATACTCTCTACGATTGCGTCCAGTTTTGTTACACCGTAGCCGGACTGTCCATCGCATTGACCCGGATGCCGTACATTATAATGGCAGCTATAACGGAACCGCTTTTCCTTCACCGTGGAGCCATCTGCACGCAGTCTAGTGCGTCCGCTGCTCGTGATGTTCAGGCGATTTCCGCAGTGTGCACAGAACACCTTTCCACACAGCAGAGCATGAGGGCTATAACTATCAGAATCTTCGCCCTTTTCTCTGCGGCGGGTATCACGCAATTCTTGTGCACGGTCGAACACTTCCTGTTCAATGATCCTCAGTTCCGGGCACTCCTTCTCAACTTTTCCGTTGATGAGATAACCGGTATAGCACTTATTCCGAACCATCCGAACAAGGGTCGTAGTGGGGATGTTCTTCCCATTTCTCCCCATTATGTGATTTTCTACAAGGTAGTTGCAGATTCGTTTCACGCCGTATCCTTCATAAACATACTTCTGAAAGATCAGGCGCACGATTGCCGCTTCTTCCTCGTCAATCTCCAAATCACAGACAGCTTGATTCTTTTTGTTCAAGCGACCTTTCTGGACACGCTTGTAACCAAATGCCACCGTGCCGCCAGTGTAGTGACCTTCCTCCGTAAGCTGTTCTATACGGGTGCGAGTACGGATAGAAGTTTTGATACTTTCGCCGGATGCCTGCCAGTAGCGGATGTAGTTCATCAGCTTATCGACATGAGAATCGAACCGCTGCTCTCCTTCATTTACGCTCCAGACCTCGACCCCTTGCTTCGTGAACCATTCCACGATAAAGGGCGTTTCGTCGTCACGCCGACCCAGACGGTCAAACATGAACACCAGCAGAACATCAAACTCTCCGGCAGCAGCAGCCTGCTGAAGCAGTTGGAGCTGATCGCGGTCTTTTGCAGATTTCTTAAAACCGGAAACGCCTTTTTCTGAAAACTCCTTGACGATTTCCCAGCCCTGCCGTTCTGCAAATTCGTGGCAGGCTTCTTTTTGCATGGGTATGTCATCCTTTTCGACCTGTCCAATGGTCGAAACACGGTATAAGGTATATACACGTTTTTTCATCGTTGTTACTCCTATGTAAACTAAAACAACGATACTGTGCGCACACTCGTTTGGTTGAATTGGTTGCTGCATCAACTGTACCATTATTTTAGTGCTGGACTATCCTTGTTGCAAGGATGTCGATTCAATTGTAATTCTTGGCTTCTTCGCGGAGGGTATCATGAATCAGTTCCTGAAGAACCTCCATGCTGTCACCATCTTCTGCATAAGTGATTTTCACTTTGCAGCCATTAACGATGTACGAATCCTGCGCCACAGGAATCACATTCATATTGGTCATATCTAGCCCTTCTTTCAAAAGTAGCGATAGTGCGATATAATTATGTAATAAGAGGCACCTGTAGCTTGCAGATGCCCCTTGGCATAGGAAATATGTTTTAGAACTTCATCGGCAAGGTGTCCTTGCGGCCTTTGCCGTTGTAAGCCATGTAGATGGGAAAAACGTATTTCTTCCATCCGGGCAGCTTTGCAGGGTTATCCCTGCCGACACGGTAAATCTCCATGGGGTGGACGCTGCCAAGCGCACGAACCAGCCGTTCCTCGCTGAACTCGCCGTGATACAGTTCCACAAAGTGCATCATACCTCGCAGGACAGATGCACGGAACGAATCGGGTTTGCCATCCCACGCAGCCACGATTATCCGCAGGGATTCGCAGTAGATCTTTTCGCCCATCTCGTTATACAGCTTGAGCGCGGTGCCCACGCAGCTGATGCGGTAGTCGCTCAACTGCAAACTGTCATAGTTGAATGCCAGCCCCACCCGGTTGGTAGCAGCGAGAAATTCTTTGGAAGAAGCATCATCGCCCGCAACCTTTGCTCGCAGCTTGATGCCCGCAGACAAAGGGGCAGAATGGCCGTTCTGCTCGGCAAAGAGCAGGGCTTCCTGCTGCATGGTCATACCGGTGTAGACCTTGCAGAGAATCGGCAAAGCTCTGCCGCCGTTACGAAGGATGCGCGCTTCGATGGTGTGCTGGCCATCCACCACATAATACTTGCCGTTGCGGAAGCTGATCTTCGGCTCATTCGCAACGTATTCGTTGAAGTCAGTAGCAATCAGTTCCACCCGCTTGCGCTGCACACCCCGCTGGTAGATTTCACGGGGGTAGATCAGCTTACTGCTGTGAATCACCCTCATTTGGTAAGGCGGGGTGATATTGAAGGAAGCTGCAAAATTTTCAGTGTCATTCTTCAGGCGCATCTGATTTCCTCCTTAATTCGCCAAATGTATTTTTCAGCTTCGGTCAAAATCTCAGTCACTTGCTTCTTACGCTTCGGGCTGGTGAGCAGGCTGGGATTAAAGGTGAAGCTGTATTCAAGCCGCTGGATCATTGCGTGAACAGCGGATTGCAGTTCGGTGTATAACATCATTTCTTCGACTGTTCCTGCATCCTCAAAATCGGATTTGATAGGAGTGTAGGGATAGACAGGCGGCTTACCGTCAACTACTTCTGGCGGTGCGTAAGCCGCCGTAGAACGGACGATAGGTTTGAGCTTTTGGATGCTTCCCATTGGGTTCAGAGCAAGGCTGATTTTCACAGCATCATCGACCCGCCCCATCTCTTCTGGGGTGAGGTGTCCGACAAATCTTTTGACACGGCTTTTGTCGATGGTGAAGATTTGCTCAGCCTGAACGATGGACGGCTCCAGCCCCTCCGGTTCCACCAGACAATGCGTCGGCTGCGTAGCTTTCTTTTCTGTCTTACTTGTCAAAGTCGCAACGATCAATGTCGGTGAACAGGAGTTTCCCACATCATTTTGTAGAATGACTGCTGGACGGGTTCCACTTTGTTCGGAACCCGTGCGGTTGTCAAGTCGAACGAAGTAGATGTCTCCGCGTTGGAATTTCAAAGTAGATTCCAAATTGCGAAACCTCCGTTTGGATATGTAAGAAACCCGCTGCACCTCCTAGGCAGCGGGTTTCTGTTGAAGTATGGGAGCAATTCTTTTTATACGATACACATCATCTCCTTCGATGACTGAGATAAAGCACCGGTATCAACGGTGCATTACAACATAATCGTAACCACGCCGGGTCTGACAGACAGTGCAGGTATCCATGCTGTTATCTGCACTCGGCACGATAGCAATTTTGAAAGCCTTGGCTTCTACGAAATGTCGCAGACAGGTTGCACAGAGGGTTCGGATGGACTTGATCATTTCCGGGGTCAGTTCCATCTCCTCGTAAATCTCCTGTTCGCGCACCGTAGGATTCAACTCGTCCATTTGAGTAGTCCTCCGTGTTAGTAAAGGTGATTAGCGGATAAATATGTAAAAGAACAGGAGTGACCGGAGACCGAAAACAGCATCCGGTCACTCCTGATAAAATATGTTCAGGTCTCGCATATTCGCCCTCGGCCCCCTGCGAGTGGGGCATGAACATCTGGCAGCGGACTTGTACCGCTTCATTGGCATTTCAGCCACCCCGTCTGCTTTGTGACCGGGCCGCGAATTACGGAAGTACCATTATCGGAGTACCAGACGATGGAACTATTTAATTTTCAAGGACCATGAAGTCGGACGTTTCGCCCTGCAGCAGGTGCCGTTTGGGAAATTGTCCCTTCACTTACGAACCCAGTTGAAAGGTCAATTCGTAGCATCGAAATCAAAGTTTTTCAAAAAATTAGTAATTCTCTTGATTTTAATGCTTATCGTGGGGTGAGAAACGCCCAAGACTTTAGAAATTTCAGTGACGGTGTAGCCCTCATAGGCGTATAGCGTCAAAAGTTTGAGGTCGTCAACAGACAGCTTCTCTAAGCCGGCTTGCAAACGTTCGTTTTGGACTTCACCCACCCACGCAAAGCGCGTTTTCGTTTCGTGATAGGTATCCGTCACGGTAGTGGCTCGCACAAAGTCAGCATAATCGTTCCGATTTTCGGAATCGTCTGCACTCGGAATCTCAACATCGTAACGATGGTGGGCACGGTCATCATTGAACACCGCCAAATCGTACTCATACATCTTCTGGATAGCGTCCTCCTTCATGCCAGCAGCCCGGTATTCTTCCCGGAGCTTGTCCCATTTAGCATAGAAGCTACGGCGGGCATTTCCGCTATTGTAGTTCATATAAGCCTCCAAATTTTCGATAAAGCGTAAAAAGTCGAAAATTTGGAAGGCTATCGATAAACACCGTAGGGGTTCACAGCCATGCGCTGCTTGTAGCCGGAGATCTTCTTCTCCCGCAGCTTGTCCACGCAGTTCATCATGTCAGTCATTTTCTTGTCCTTTCCCCCGGACTCAGGGAGGGGAAGGATACCGATGACGGAGACTGGATAGAAGGGTTCACGCCATGCACTGAACCAACCTGCAAAACGCAAAAAGGCCCGATTCCAGAGATGGGAAGTACACCCATAGACCGGTCGTTCTACCGCAGCAGACAGCGTCTGCCGGCTGGTAAAACTCCGTTATGGTATCCTCAACCCTCTCTAGAACCGGGCTTACCGATATTATTTTTTGTTCTTAGAACTTGCCTTTGGGGAGGTTTTTCCCTTGAACTGACTACATGATAACCGAGAACACCTCAAATCACCAGTTCATTAGATGAGCTCTAAAAAGCAGCGCACAAAGCATCGTTATTTCGTACTTTTATAAAAAAAGCCGTCATGTCAGATGCTCTTATGCAGCCTTACTGCGCCGTTTTATTACCGTTTAGGGCTCACTTCTTGAGCCCTTACCTCAGAAAAAATTTCAAAAAAAAAGAGGCGACCAGACCGTTTTATGGTCCAATCGCCTCATAGGTATTCTGTTGTGTCCGCATTAACAGGCAGTTTTGAGTGGCGCACATCCACATGCTGCAAGGCAGACATTGACTTTTTCGATGCCCTCTTTGTAATACTCCGTCAGAATCATCTGATAGACAGTATTCTTTTGATTGTTGAAATCCAGCGTGATTCCGCACATCCTCAATAAATCACCGCTTACAGGTGGCGGAAGGTGCAGTGCCACCGAGATGGCAACGATCTGCTCCACACTTGCATCCTGTCCTGCACGAAGCCGCTTTACCGTAGATACAGAGAGCCCAGACTCTGACTCCATCTGCTCCACAGACATATCCCGGTCGTTCATCAGCAGCTTCAAGGCCTCTCCAAACCCTACCCCCGAAATCGTTCTGCGTATTGCCAACGCCCATTGAACCTCCTCTGCAAACGCAACTGCAGCTGCCAACCCCTGTTCGGCAGTTTTCTGCGGCAACTGACGGCAAACCGAGTTGGCACTGACGGTTTCCACCTTGGTATCCGTATTCTTATGTACATCGGATGCCACCTCGGTTCACCCCCTTCCATACTGCAAATGCAAACAAAAAAAAGACCGGAGATGCTAAGACTCAGTGACTTGTTACAAGTACACTATCCTAGCTTCTCCGGTCTTTGTATATACAAAGATTCCGATTGCGAAGTCAGATTGAATTGAAATAGCAGTCCAATTCTCGAATGAGCATACTTATCCCCTTACATAATTCACAAAAGCAGTTATTTTAGAGTTCTCTACCTAGAGTGTTTTTATAATCCTGTAAAAAATCCCGTTACTATTGCTTTTCCAATTATGTATTTGGGGTCTGTATGTCTTAAATCAAGAAATTTGTTTCAGTTTTTATCAAGCGCACACGTCTTCGCTGAAACATACAGACTACTTCGCTATTGCTATTTCAATTCAGAGTCATCGATTTCGCATCTTCGGTTATCCTTTCTGTTCAATTATGTTGTATTGCATTTACACTATGGAATCAAGATGATGGGTCAAAGCCTCCTTTTGGCTCAAACCCCATGGTGATTATAGCACCAAAATTATCCAGCGTAAATATCTTTTCGACACGTTTGGACAGAAATCCAAAACCGGAGTTTTTCCTTTGTGCAACTTTACTTGTACCTGCTTCTAAACGGAACAATTTTGCTTCTTCCTCTCCTACAAGCGTAAAATTGTGTAAACAAAAAAAGCCTTTAGGCACTGTATCACCTTTCCCTCAAGGAAACGGATTCTCAGACTCTGTCAGCTTTCATCTATATAATAGCAATGGACGTCCCAAAAAGAAAGACGATAAGCATGATATTTCTTCACCTCAAATTCCAACGCAATTCATCAAAAAAGTCGAGGCAGACCTCGGACAACCTTGTAAAAGGTCACCTGAAGTCTGCCTCGGCTTACCACGCATTCGAACAGCACCAAACAGGCAGCAATTCAATTTTAAGCTGGCTCACACGGTCTCTTGATGAGCCAAGTGTGCAGATTCGCATCTGCCTTTTCCTGTCCTTATCCTCAAACAGTGCAAATGAGCCGCGTATCCTTCTCCGGCAGGGAGTTGAACACACGGCTCATCATTTTAGGTTCAGAATCTCAAGAAGCTCGACAATCCTATGCCGTCTCTCGGGACAGTAAATCAGTTTCTCTTTTCCTTAAGTACTCGTTCACCTCATCAATTGACCTCATATACATACAGTTAAGAATCATCAAATGTGCTAGCTGTTCTTTGGTCGCAGCCAAGTTAAAACCCGCTTTTGCTATGAGCGCAAACGAAAGCCATGGAGGAAGGTGCATAGCAACGCATAGTGCAACCACGTTTTTCTCAGAAAAACTTTCAACCTTTCCATTTCTGTAGCGACCGATCGTTGACTCCGACACCTTTGATTCAAAGGCCAGAGCCTCTTGCGTAAATCCGAAGCGTGTCATCACATATCGTAGTGCTGCCGGGAAGCAAGCAGGCATATTCTCTAACACCTTGCGTTCTTCTTCAGCCTTCTCATTCTCAGACAGCCTTTCCTCCGGGTCTATAATACGATAGTAGTTTTTGATCTCTGTTTGATTTTTTTCAGCATGCGAGGGCATCCAAATCCCTCCCACGTCCGAAACTACTCAAGGTAGCCTCAAACGTGGGAGGAATGGGCATAGCGATGCTCATTGGATCAGTAGTCAAACCCGCAGTCACGCGACTGGCCTTTTTGGCTCTATTAACCCATAGCATATGCAATTGCGCATAAATCTGTGCACACTTAGCCTTTCTAATGCGTCTGATCAGTTCTCGCATCCTTTCCAATTCGAGAATTCTTTCATAAACGCACTGATACTCCACAGAATCCGGTGCCAGATCATCAGCAATATGAAGCAATGACTGAATCCGCTTATTGATTCTGTTCTTTTCTTGCTTCAGCTCCAATAGACTTACTGCCTCAGTAATCGCCTCGATAGCTGATGAAAGGATTGAATCTTGACAAATGATGTACATTAGCACATTCACCTGCCCTTTTCATGTAGTACGGTAAACCGCCAGTTTTATTATATCACATTCCATCTTAAAACAAAATATGTCTCGTTTTCTTATTGCTCCGCCATCTTCTCTTTAGCCTTGTCCGGCACGTCGATCAGGCCGAAGCGGTAGAACAACCCATAGATATACGACACACCCCGGATATCTCCCAGCGCCTTGGGTCTGTCCACTACCTCTCCGATTTTACCGATATTGTGATACGCCAGCATCATGGAGCTCCACGCAAGGCTCTTGCTGTCCTCTCTGCGGTCAATCCACAGCTCCTTGGTGAACTCATCTCCCCTGCCCTTCTTCAGCGTATATGTAAAGGGCAAGCCGGACATCGTCTTGAACTTGTATCCCCGAAAAGCCACCACACACTTCCAGAGGTTTTCTTCGCAGGGATTCTTCCTCAGCGCAACCACAGCTCGGTAGTGTCGCTGCCTCTCTGCACCGGTGCTGATATTGGAAGCGTCAGCCTCCTCCGGGAAGTACACGCATTTCTCATACGGCAAATAAGAGGTCACAGAGGGACGGGACAACTGCAAGGCAGCCATTGTGGAGGTGACGGCAGCAGAATAACTCTGCGTTTCTCTGAGGGTATTAAAGGTCTGTTGGACGAGCTTTGCCGTGTCCGACTCGTAGACCCCGGCTGTGATGAGCAGCTTCCGAACCTTGATAGGGTTGAGGGACAGGGCGTCTGCGATGGCTTGCAGGCTCATTTTGTCCGTATAAAGGTCAGCAGCTGCTTTCATCTGTTGTGCCAGATTCTTGGCTGCACTGTACTCTGGCTTTGATGGCTTCCGACCACCGCCGGGCTTGCGCGCGCGTGTATTATCCACTAAATTTCACCTCATTTTTATTTCCGTCACAAACTATATATCGTGCTCAAGAATATGCCGTGTGAACTTCTGGAATTCAGTCCACACGGCGTATTGCTTTATTTCAGGTTTTCGAGGATATCGTCTGCCGTCATGCCGGATGACAGCAGAAGTAGTGGCACTGTTCTTGCCACTCTCGGGATGGGGCATATGGATAATGATACCGATAGGATTATGTATGATTTTAGGTTAGTATAGTACTACGGGAATAGGATGGTAATATTCTCTCAGAAAACAGATTCACTGACCGAATTTTGAATATTTATCAGACCAATCCGAGTCTATATATTCAGCTCTTTTACATTAGTTATCCACACAGCTATTTATTCGAGCGAAAAGAATCTACTCTAACAATGTTTTATGGTCTTTTGCATATTCCTGTACTTTATAGTTTTGAGGAAAAATCATACAATCTCCTCTTTCCCAATTCAACCTCATAACACACAATTTCATACTCTCGTTAAATCGATCTCCAAATCTATTTATCAATATAAATTGGATGTCAATGTCATGTCCCTCTGTTTTTGCAAAGAACTTTTTATTGGCATAGAAGCAGACTTTTCGACTCTCACCCGATGGAATACCTATCGAAATACTATTTCTGTTTACCACAGAGAGTCCCCATTTTGTAGGTGTCTTATCATTTTCCGATGCTGTTTCAGCCTCTTTGTACTGCACTATCTCAAAGCACTGTGTTGTATTTGTCAACTCAAGAACAATTGAAACTGTGTCATTTGCATCACAGTCAGCCACTTGATAGGATATTATATTATCTCCATCCGGTCTGCCCGTTTTCACCTCCCAATTAGTAACAAGAACGAATGGTCTAACTTCCATTTTATATCGGCTTTCTTCCAACAGAGTCACTCGTTCAGATAATGCATTGGCCTGTTGGGACAGTTCATTTGCCTTTTGGGCTGTCTTATCCGACTTTTCTGTCAGCTCATTTGCCTGTCTTGCTATTAAATTTGACTGTTCGGTCATCATTTCTGCCATGGAATTAGCTCGCTCTGTTTGCCGATACGCAACATAAGCCAATCCAACTGTAGCCGCTGATGATATACACGAAATAACATATGACAGCATTCCATCTGCTGTTATCAGCGAATCAATTTTCGGAGAAAAAATATGTACCAGCAACGCCACTCCTATGAACAAAATCGCTGTGCCTAGCAAAAACCATCCAATGGCCGGTTTTGTCTTGGACTTATGCATTTTCTCTTTATTGCTCGAATTTATATTCTTATCTCCCATAGTATCATCTTTATTTTTTTACTATTCCTTTGCATCCTTAGCCACAATTACTTGTGTTGCCTGCCGCCCACCACGTAGAGGTGTGCAAAGTTTCGAGCGGCAAAACCGTGAAAAATTCCCCACGGTTCAAATATAAACCTTTAAAAACTAGTTTTCAAGGGCACAGGTGAAATATACATCAACCCGTATGTTGCATCAAGGTTGCGTTCAGACCGCGTAGCCCTTGTTCTTAATGGCCTCGACGACCTGAGACACGTACTTCTGGCAGGTGTCGTGGTCGGGAGCCTCCACCATCACACGCACAACAGGCTCCGTGCCGGACTCACGCACCAGAATACGACCGGTATCGCCCAATGCCTCGGCTACGGCTTTGACGGCCTCCTGCACCGCCGGGTCGTTCTGCGCAGCCTTTTTATCAGTGACACGAACGTTCTCCAGAACCTGCGGGTAGATCTTCAGGGGCTCAGCCAGCTTACTCATAGGCATCTTCTTCGCCAGCATGACTTCCATCATCTTCAGGCTGGTCAGGATACCATCACCAGTGCTGGCGTACTTGGAGAAGATGATATGACCACTCTGCTCGCCACCAATACGGCAGCCGTTCTTAGCCATATACTCGTAAACATACTTGTCGCCCACAGCGGTCTTAGCGTAACCAATGCCCTTCTCATCAAAAGCCTTGTACAGACCAAAGTTGGACATGACCGTGGTAACGACGGTATTGGTCAGCAGCTTGCCACGCTCCTTCATGTAGCAGCCGTAGATGTACAGAATATGGTCGCCAGTGATGACATTGCCTTTTTCATCCACACACAGGCAACGGTCAGCATCGCCGTCATAGGCAAAACCGATGTCCAGCCCCTTTTCAACCACGAATTTCTGCAGGCCTTCGATGTGGGTAGAGCCAGCGTTATTATTGATATTCGTACCGTTGGGCTGTGCATTGATGACATAGGTATCGGCACCCAGCGCATCAAACACAGACTTAGCGATATTCCAGGAACTGCCGTTGGCGCAGTCCAGACCAACCTTGACGCCCTTGAAAGAGTAGATACCCAGAGAGATCAGATAGCCCATGTAGCGGTTGCGGCCGGACACATAGTCCACAGTGCAGCCAATGTGCTCCCGGTGAGCGAAGGGCAGCTCCGGCCAATCCTTGTCGAACACATGCAGCTTGCCGTCAATGTAATCCTCGACAAGCAGCAGGGTCTCTTCCGGCATCTTCTCGCCGTAGCAGTCGATCAGCTTGATGCCGTTGTCATAGTACGGATTGTGGCTGGCGGAGATCATGATGCCGCAGTCAAAATCATCCACACGGGCGATGTAGGCCACACTGGGCGTGGTGGTGACGTGCAGCAGATAGGCATCTGCACCAGAAGCGGTCAAACCAGCCACGAGACTGTACTCGAACATATAGCTGGAGCGGCGGGTATCCTTACCAATGACAATGCGGGCAGGATTCGTATCGCCGTTGCGTTCCCGGAGCATGTTGTAGTACCAGCCCAGGAAACGGCCTACCTTATAGGCATGATCTGCAGTCAGAGTGATTCCGGCTTCGCCACGGAAGCCATCTGTACCAAAGTATTTTCCCATTATGTAATTGTATCCTCATCCAAAGGGTAAATATGCGAATATGTATATGCTTTAGCCGAGAAAGGTTCTCGTTGCCTACCGCCCACCACGAAGAGGTAGCATATTTGAGCAGCGTAGCCATGCTGACGCATGGCATTTAGTGATTAAGATTGCTTGACTCCTATCTAATAGCCAACTTTGCAAATCTCAACTCACTTGTATTGGAGAAAATATATAATTACAGTATTGCTTTCCGAATTCGGTCAATTTAACTCCTTTCACTAAATTATAGCGCACGAATTCAGATCCAACTGTCATCAAATAATCTTTCTGAGATGGAAAATAATTAATCAGCTTGCCGAAAGCAAGAAAATCCTCCTTTTGCTCTAGTTGTGCTATACCGGAATAAATCAAATATAAATAGTTAATAGCGTCCGTTGGAAGATGCACTGTTATTGTGAAGAAAAAATCATTTTTATTACATTTCCAAAACGCATCAGCAGTATTAATCAGTATATTCTTATAGAGAATTCTTTTTTCTTCTAAATGGTTACACACCACTTCATGGATTACCTTAACAAACATCGAATAAAACTGTGGCGTTTCAAATCGACTATAATCCAATTCTTTTTTCATTGTTGCAATATCTTTTTCCAACGACTTGACAAAAGAAGAATATCTCTGGTCAATTTGCTCCGGTAGTTTTTTATCTATAATATAGGAAAGCGGACCACCAATATATGGAAACGACGCAATAGTACCAATGCCGATATTCCTCAAAACATCATTTTCCTTCAGGTCCATTAAGCTCACCTTCCTTTGGTTCAAAAATATATGTCAGAAATTCTCTTCCCAAATCACTTAAAAACAGTCCTTCTCTCCTTTTCTTAGCTTGCATTGCTTTACTTGCTAGTATTAAACGGTATCGTTGGCAATCGACGATTAATGCAAATATGTACTCCCTATCATCTATGCCATAAATTCTTAACAGGATATCATAAATATCTCTTTTTTGTTTATCTGTATCAAAGTTCTGCAGCTCTCCTTTAACGTCTAGCAAATAAAATACATGTAGCATCAGTATTTCATCCGGAACTAACGATATAACTAGTTGTGCGAAAAAGTCTATTTTATTGAACTCTTGTGGATTAAGCACAATTCGCAAAGTCAAATTTCTATATGCAGTAATTTTTTCATTTCGATATTCTTCCATAGAGGCCTTAAGCAGTTTGGTGAAGATACTATAGAACTCTGGAGTTTCTAGATTAAAATTGTTTACTTTTCCTTTTACCTCCTGTAAATCAGCTTCAAGATTCTTTATATATGCATTCTTTCGTTTTTCTGCCTCTGATGGAATATATTTATCAAGAAGGAATGAGAGCGTACCGCCCACATATGGAACTGTGGAGGTCAATGCAATCAAACCATTTCGTATTAAATCCTTTTTATCCGCATCTTCCATCATGTAAATCTCCTGCGCAAATTAGCATTCATAAGAAAACATATACAATATTCCTTTTACTGCAAAAAAGGTAGCCCACCCACCCTTTATTTTTCCCTTTTTAATATGCTTTTAGCCAGATTATAATCCGTTGCCTGCTGCTCACCACGGAGAGGTAGCACACTTGAGCAGCACAGCCATGTGGCAGAACACATGACTGGTATAAGTATTAGTCTCTGCGGAACAGGTCACGGGTATAGACCTTATCCTGTACATCATCCAAACAGCTATCATAGCGGTTGGCAATAATGGCCTGGCTGCGATTTTTGAACTCTTCAAGGTCATTTACGACTTCACTGCCAAAGAAGGTAGAACCATTCTCCAGCGTCGGTTCATAGATGATGACCGTTGCACCCTTTGCCTTGATGCGCTTCATGACGCCCTGGATGGAAGACTGACGGAAGTTGTCAGAGTTGGATTTCATGGTCAGACGGTATACGCCTACCACTACATTGTGTTCCTTACTCGGATCATAGTCCTCGTTAGCTTCGTATGCGCCCGCAATTTCCAGCACACGGTCGGCAATGTAATCCTTTCGGGTACGGTTAGATTCCACGATGGCTTCAATCAGGTTTTCCGGAACATCAGCATAGTTGGCAAGAAGCTGTTTGGTGTCCTTCGGCAGGCAGTAGCCGCCATAACCGAAGCTTGGGTTATTGTAATGGCTGCCAATGCGGGGATCCAAGCAGACACCCTCGATAATCTGTCGGGTGTCCAAGCCCTTCATCTCGGCATAGGTATCCAACTCATTAAAATAGCTGACACGCAAGGCAAGATAGGTGTTGGCAAACAACTTGACAGCTTCTGCCTCAGTAAAGCCCATAATCAGGGTGTCGACATTCTCCTTGATTGCACCTTCCTGCAGCAATCCGGCGAAGGTATTGGCTGCCTTCACCAGACGGGCATTGTCCACGTCAGTACCTACAATAATTCGGCTGGGATAGAGGTTATCATACAGAGCCTTGGATTCCCGCAGGAACTCCGGACTGAAGATGATGTTGTCGCAGTGGTACTTTTCACGCACAGAAGCCGTGAATCCGACCGGAATCGTGGACTTGATGACCATGATGGCATCAGGATTATACTGGATCACCAGCTTGATGACAGCTTCTACTGCAGAAGTATCAAAGAAGTTTTTCTTGCTGTCATAGTTAGTAGGTGCTGCAATAACTACAAAATCCGCATCCTTATAGGCAGCTTCAGCATCCAGCGTGGCAGTCAGATTTAAGTCCTTTTCTGCCAGATACTTTTCAATGTACTCGTCCCGAATTGGGGACTTCTTATGGTTGATGAGGTCAACCTTCTCCGAGATAATGTCCACTGCCATGACCTCATGGTGCTGGGACAACAGCGTGGCAATGGACAAACCGACATAGCCAGTACCTGCAACTGCAATTTTCATAGTCTTCCCCTCTCTTCTTATTCCATATAAAACTCTTTATACCACTCAGCAAACTTCCGCAGGCCTTCACGCAGTGGGGTATGGGGCTTAAAACCGAAGTCACGCTCCAACGGCTCAGTGTCAGCAAAGGTCACAGGCACGTCACCGGGCTGCATGGGAACCAGCTCCTTGTGAGCCTCAAAGTCATAGTCCGCAGGGAGTACACCGGCACGCACCAGCTCCTCCGATAGGATCTGCACAAAGTCCAGCAGGTTCTCCGGGTTGGAGTTGCCGATATTGTAGACTGCATAGGGCGGAATGGGCAAACCATCCTCGCCATTCTTCTTTTCAGGAGCTTTCGCCATCACACGGACAACGCCTTCCACGATGTCATCCACATAAGTAAAGTCCCGCTTGCAGTTGCCGTAGTTGAAGATCTTGATAGTTTCGCCGTTCACCAGCTTATTGGTAAAGCCAAAATATGCCATATCCGGACGACCAGCAGGGCCATAGACCGTGAAGAACCGCAGACCAGTAGAGGGGATATTGTAGAGTTTGGAGTAAGCGTGTGCCATCAGCTCGTTGGACTTCTTGGTAGCCGCATATAGAGAAACCGGATTGTCCACCTTGTCATCGGTGGAGTAGGGCACTTTCTTGTTGCTGCCGTAGACAGAACTAGACGAAGCGTACACCAGGTGCTCCACAGGATAATGACGGCATGCTTCCAGAATGTTATAGAAGCCAATCATGTTGCTTTCGATGTAAGCATCCGGGTTGGTGATGGAGTAGCGAACACCAGCTTGGGCACCCAGATTGACTACAATATCCGGATGATACTGCTCAAAAATGCTGTTGACGAGTGCCTTGTCCGCAAGGTTTCCCTTGATAAAGGTGTAGTTTTCAAACTTCTGAAGCTCTGCAAGACGAGCTTCCTTGATGCGAACGTCGTAATAATCGTTCATGTTGTCCAAACCAATGACCTTGGTACCTGGCTCGCCAGTCAGGATACGCTTAGCGAGATTGGAACCGATGAAACCTGACGCGCCCGTAACAAAATAGTTTTTCATGATTTTCACATTCTCCACTTAACATTTCATTTATCCGTCTTTTTATTAACCATAAGGTCATTCGCCGTTTTAATGCATTTTATCTTTATTGACTTAAAAATCATCCCCACTAATATTGACACACTGTAAACCACAAATGGCTTCATAAATTGATATAATAAGTTGCCTGCAACACCTTTGCATATTCCGTCCAACATATTAACCACCATCGGGTGTACAACGTATATACACGTTGCGTATTTCTGACCGATCCTGCTAAAAATTGTATTTTCACCTACATATCCATTTATAAAAAGCGAAAAAACAGTCACACAGAGAAACGGCGTAGATATGTAGTGATCTGCCGAAGCACTTACTCCGAAATATTGCAAAAGACACTCCTCCGCAACTGTCAGAATTAAAAAAAATGCTACTGGCCCAGTCTGACTATGACAACTTCGCCGGTTTATTTTCGAAAAGGGTTGATTTTCTCTCAGGTTTATTCCAATCAAAAAATATGGTATGCCCAAAAACAGGAAATTACGCGAAACGAAAACAGGGAAACTCCTTTTCAAAGATATATATGAGTACTTTCCAAGCAAAAGATTCAATCCTAACAGAACTGGTATAATCTTTGATATGCCCCCACCCCATTTTAAATCTCTCATAAAACCACACGACAATTAAGACATAAAGCAGTGCCGAAATATACCACAGATGCATTGCAAACGGTGATTTATTAAACAACAGCCATTGCCACAATGTTTTCAAATTAATCAAAGACTGAAAAACTTTTTTTGAATGCAATGTGGTTTCCACATCCCCCCATCCCCAATTTGTAAGTCATGTATAATGCATTTGAATATAATACCAACAGTAGGCACTTCTTTATCTGTCTTTTACTTGTGCCTTCTTTGTAAAAGAATCCCGAAATCATGAAAAAATGGGAACTGCCATTCTAGAAACAGCAATTGCGCAACCTCCTATTTTCCCCGGAAATGGTGCATGAATCGTGACAACGCAAAATGCGCACAACGCTTTTAGCGAATCGATTCCGCAATTTCTTTTTTCCATGATTTATCCACCCCCTTACTTTGTAGCGCAGCCAACCGTTTAATCATTCGTCCCAGTCTACTCTTCGCTCTTTGCAAAATCGTTCTATGCGTAGCTTTTGACACAGCCTTAGAAAACCCATATACTGGTAGAAGTTTGAAAAATTCGCTTCTTCTTGGATGCATTTTCGTCGGTTCCGACAAAACATCTTGAACCGAAACCGCCCACTCCATTGAAGATTTTCTAATTTCAAGTTTGCCTGTTATTCCTTCCAGTATTGCTTTTCCTTTAGCCGTGTTTATAAAAATCAATGAGATACCTTCCAAAGAATTCCATTCTGGTATTGTCTTTTCTATCTGCCATGCATCAGCAAGTGTTATATCGCCAGTTCGATTTCTTTGAGCGAATTTACAATTTGCGCACGCTGGCCTTATGAAAAGCCTCTCATAAAATCCCTTTAAAAACGCATCTGATGACATATCCACCAACTGGTGCTTGCCAGATTGAAAAATTAACTCTGCCGATCTTGAATTAACGCATCCTTTTATCGGTTTTTTAGATCTGAAAATATATGCTTGCAGTTTTCCGTTTCTTTTCTCAAGTTCCTCTTTATGCATATCAAATAGCTTCTGAGCTGGAACTCCATGGCAAAGTATATTAACTAATAGCAAATTTTCTTGTTTTATTCGATGCAACTGCAAATATTCTTTCAAAGCTGCGCATTGACAAGGCGTTCCTGAAAACAGCACTCGCTTTCCATTCTGCAAATCTTTTTCAACCTTAGAGTAACTGTGGTTAACGTCACTCTGCAGGTATTTCGATTTTCTGAATTTTTCACACTCTCTCCAAGTAGTCGCGCGTTCGTGTGTGAGTTTTAAATTTTCATCAAATCCTGCGCCATAAACGACTGCATCTTTACCGATCCAATGCTGGCAGATGGTGGTAAATGCGCCACCAGACGAACTATGCTTCACAACTTCATCAGAATGATTTCTGGCAACGTATATGTCGACATTTCTTTCATCAATGAAGTCTTTATAGTTGCTCGGGCACACTTTCCTGCATAGACCACATCTAATACAAGCAGATTCATCCACCGCCGGATATAAAAAGCCTTCTTCATCCGTGCGAAACGCAATACACCCTTTCGGACATATATCTTCGCACGCCTGACATCCACAACACTTATTTTTGTCTCCATCTATATGGTTACACATTTTTTTCTCCATCCTGTATGCGAATCCTTTTGATTAAGTCCGTTGTAGACACACCCTCTGTATGAGGAAGAAAAACCACATCCACACCAACCTCGTTCAGCTGCCGCTCAATCGCATTATACATAGTGCTATTTTTCCAATCTGATCCATGAAATAACACATTGTACTTAAGCTTTTTCCAAGCTTCAAATTTATCCATGCTCGTCTGTGGAACGACTTCGTCAACATATCGAATTGCTCTTACGATTGCCATTCTTTCTTCAAACGGAATAACCGGTCTTTTATGTTTATATTGTTCCACAACCTCGTCTGTACTGACCCCTACGATCAAATACTCACACTGCTCTTTTGCTTTTTTTAATATATTTAAATGTCCCACATGAAACATGTCATAAACGCCTGTTGTATAACCGATTTTATACATATCAACAATTTCTCCTTATCCATTCATTGTCCACCATTTTGCAGTTCAGTTCTCTGACTCCATGGTTGATTTGTTTTTCTTTAGGTGGAAGTTTCATGTAATCCGCACCATACATTTGTCTTAAAATTTCCAAATAATGTTCTGGCACTGGTATTTCAACAGTTTCAAATGGGAGATACACCCTTCCACTCCACATATTCTTTTCAAATGTGACCTTTTGATACGAATAATGTGACCCCCAAATCACAAAATGAGTCATATCACCAGCTTCGAGTGTCATTATTTTCTTATGCAGTTTGTCAATCATATCAATCGGCATCAAGCTGCCCATCGCAAGCAATGCATGTTTTAACCCATTTTGCGGTGTATAGGTTCTTTCTCCCTGTATATGGGTCACCTTATAGTACTTAATGAAATACAGTGACTCCAGGACAATATTCTGAAAACTACGCAAAATCTTTTTCTGTGGATCCGTTTCGTCCATAATGAAAACATCTATGGATATGTCGCTGAATCCTCCATCATCTTCGCGGAAACAAAACTTAATATACTCCTGGCAGAAATACCGATCATTTTCACGGGTATGAATAGTCACCGGCTCCGTCAACTCTTTACTGCAAGCTTCAACAAATCGATTATAGTATTTTCTCTCGATGACAACGTCCATATCATCATCCCACGGAATCAGCCCTTTGTGGCGAACAGCACCGAGTATCGTTCCCGCATATCCATAATACGGAATATCGTATTTTTCACAGATAGCATTCAGCTGTCGAAATAAATACAGCAGTAGTTGTTTCGTTTTTTCTTTTTCCATAAACTCTACATTTTTCATTTCTTACATTCTTCTCCCTTTCACCATCTGTATAACTCTATTAATAACTGCTTTTTGCTCTTTAAAGAAGAATCCCAGTAAAACCAATCCCCCTGCAGAAACAACAAGGTAAATTACTCCATGCCATACCAACGAAACCAAATTATCCGGAGTCGGCAAGAGTGATGCAATTGCTGCGTTTGCCATTGATACGCCTACAACCATGACACTATAGGCTATATATCGTAGATAATACTTGTACGGCTTTTTGTCATATCCATGTTTGCAAATAATGTATGGCTCATACCAGGTCTGCGTTAGAATTCGTGCAAAAAAAGTTCCCAACAGAGTTCCCAATAGGCCGATTTTCTTCACAAAAAGGATCGAGAAAAAAGCGTTGAGCAATACTGTTGCTGCTGGCTGTTTCCAGCCTTTTCGAAATAGTCCCATCGAATTTCTAAATGTTGAAGCATTCGCAGCCAATCCATGCATATAGAAATTGGCGAGCATCATATAAACCACAACATCAGGAAGCGTATAGCCAATCCACCAATCGACAAAAGGCCCCATCAGTGGAACCAAAACCGCTACACAAATGCCATGCAGTATAAATGTGAAGTGAAACGACTGATAAAAAACACTCTCAACACGCTCTTTATCACCGGATGCATATAAATCACCAACACTCGCAATCATGCCATCATTAAACTGCCCAAGCAAATCTGTAATTGAGGAAAGAATCATCGACATACTGCCATAAATAGCAGTCGTTGAAATATCCACAAACTTGCTAATCAAAAAAGTATCAATAGATGCATCCACCGTGCGGCAGATTTTATAAACGGCAAGAGTACCAGAATCTTTTACAATATCTATTCTTTCCTGTTGGCTAAGTGTGTCCTTCTCATTCCACTGTATTTGGTATTTCTTTTTGCTGATCCAACCGCAAATCAAACCATTTGCGCAAGTGGTGAATAGTTTGCAAAGCAAGTATACATAGATGTTTTTGAAAAAGAATAACGTAAAGATTTGAAGTGCGTGACAAATAAATGTACACGAATACGTCGTTATCGTTACAATGAATCTGTCCTGATGCGCAATCAGCAAAATTTTTTTATAATCCAGAAACTGATTGCATACGCTTGTCATCAAAACAATTCCAAAAAGTATGGTTAGACTTTCTGGAAAATCCGGCACACCACCATTTACCAGATTATCCAAAAACGGCACACATACTAAACCACCCAGCAGAATAATTCCGCCAATCAAATAGCAAATTCTTTTGTACTCGGCCAATAAAACTTCCGTTGCCTTTTTTTCGCCTTTGGCGATAGACGAGTATAACCGAAACAAAACGGCATTACTTACACCGAGCTCTGCAATATTAAGAATATTGAGAATGCTGGTAAACAGGCTATTTATTCCGGAATACTCCAGACCTAGTAGCCGGATAAAAACAGCTTGTAGAACAAAACTAAGCAAACTATTTGCTATGCTTCCACCCAGTCCAACAATACTATTGATTGATGTTTTTCTCGTTCTGGACATTTATTTACTTCCCTCGTTTTGCTACATCACTTACAACTTTTACAGTCTTTTCTGCCCACACATCAAGCGAATACTTTTTCTGCAACAAATCTCGATTTTCTTGAATTTCATTTTTGCTGATTTCGTGACTCACTGTCGCACTAATTTGCTCTATAAGTTCCTTTACATTTTCAGAAGCAAATGTTCTAACAGATTGAAACTCGTTTGCCCAATTTGTGCCCGGAATGTCTGAGCAAATTAGCGGAAGCCCCATGTATAGCGCCTCTTGCAATGCATAAGAAAATCCTTCGCTCCTGCTTGCCGAAAGCATGATTGTTGCTTGCTGATATAATTCGGAAACGTTATCTGTAGGCGGGATGAGTTCTAGCCATTTAGGCTGCTCTGAAAAGCGTTTTCTCACATATTCATAAGTTTTTTCTTGCGATGAAATGCATAGCCTCACACTATTTCCCGTAGCATTGATTTTTTCGCATGCGTCTATCGCAAGATCTACACCTTTCACATACGGAGCCCATCCAAACATCAGAATCGTCGGCATTTGCACTTGCTTTCTTTTGTTGTCATCAATTGTAAGTCTACTAAAATCAAGCGCATTCAGGATGCAAATACATTTGTTATGCGGATTCAACGAGTTGATAGCATCTGTCCCTGGCTGTGAAACGGCAATGTGATATGTTTTCCCAAAGCCAAGCACATGGAATTTAATCCAATTTCGAACTCTTTTCTTTAATGTCGATACATTGGTATTCATGTGCATATGCCAGATAACCGGGAGTTTCGGCGTTGCAAGTCGAACAGTCACATCCCATCCACTCATATGCGCATATACAATATCTATCTTTTCATTTTTGAATATTTTTCGCATCTGTAAAAGATTATTTAGAGAATATGGATCGTAATTGACAAAGTAAATGTTCGGATTACTTTCTCTAACTCGCCCAATCCAACTATACATTTCGATTTCCTTGGGGAATACATATATTACTGAGTTTCCCTGCCGTTTCATGCCTTTTTCAAATGCGATCAGCGATGCCACAAAATTGTTATAGTATGGGCCAAAAAAGGCTGCCACAACCGCGCATTTAATGCCGCTCATTTTTTCTCCTCAACCAATCTTTCACATTTAAACCAGCTTTCATACTCGTCAAGAACAAAAAGCTGACTTTTATACATTGTTTGGAAAATCATACGTTTTTCTACGATTTCTTCGTCAGGTAGCGAATATTTCTCAATCTCCTGCCCACACACAGGCGTAAGCACTGGAATGGCGTATCCTCCCAACGCATTTACAACACATTGGTGCACCCTTTTATGCATGATATGGCCATATTCACCTTCCGCATTATGAGTAGCACAGCTACTAAATTGTTTTAGTCGCAAGCATTCTCTTACATTCTTTTCGATTCGCTCCAATCGTTCATCTCTCGATTCCAAATCATAAGCACGGTAAGAAACGCCATAATTTTTCATAACTCTGCGAAACTCTCCCATACGTTTAAGAGAAAACGCTGTTGTCATCAGTACAACATACGGCTTTTTTTCTTTTATATACGTGTGAAAGAAGAGCGCGTCATCATCTGGATGAGCAACAAACAAAATGCACTCTGCCTCCGGCGGGTTTAGTTTATCTCTGACTCTCCAAAATGCTAACGCTACGTGGGCCAGAAGATGCCCCAGTATAAGATACACTTCGTGAACAAATTGCTTCATGTCGTCCTCTTTTTCAAAGACTCAGCAGCATATCCTCAACTGCTTTTGTCGTTTTTTCTTTACTGAATAGAGTCCCTCGTTGTTGTGCCATTTTCTTATAACTCAGAAGTCTCTCCCGAGAAACAATTATCTCTTTTATGCCTCGATAAATCCCTTCTTCTGAATTATCTGTCACGATCCCATACTCATTGTTCTTGCCCAGCAACTCATAAGCACCAGAGCAGCATGTACTTACAACTGGTGTTCCCACAATCAACGCTTCCGTTACCGCGGTTGAAAAGCCTTCCCTATGTGATGCGCAAACATATAAGTCACATGCCGCGACATATTTATATGGATTCTCTCGATATCCCAAAAAAGTATATGTCTCCAAAAGATTATTTTTCTTCAGATAATCCGTGATTTTTCCTTGATCCTCACCAACACCTAGAATATAAATATGGCTTCGAATTTTCTCACTTAGCAGGCGCTTTTGGATTCTTGCTAACCGATCAAACCCTTTAGTTCCAGTTATTTTTCCTACAGAACATATCTTCAGTTCATCTTCATCAAAATGTACATCTTCTATCGGTTCTCCTGCGAGGCGCAATACCTTGTCCGATTCCACAGTATTGTATAAGACCATTGCATTTGAAAAGTGTTTATTCGCACAATACTCTAAACTTGTCCGTACACTGTCTGACACACAAACCACTTTATTTAAATTGGAATAGAATGCGGTGACTTCTTTTTCGCTTTTAAAAAAACGCGTATACTTTCTTTTGTCATCAAATTCAATATGTACCCAAGCCACCTTTTTTACTTGCGGATCCATGCAGCCACTGAGCACTCTCGAAGACGTACCCTCCAGATACGATACAACGATATCGTATTTTTCTCTGACATAAAATTTATACAAAACAGTGGGAGAAATTGCCCCGATGATTTTTGAATTTCCTTTAAATTCCCGAATCCCTGGTAGATAGCGAACATCTGGGCTAAGATATTTTTTATTTACCCCAGAATCAATTAAAGTTTGCACCGTCACGTCAAATTTTGTTTTATCCATATTATTAACAAGGTTTACGAGAACTTTTTCTGCACCGCCATGACCTAAACTATGGATAAGGAATAGCACTTTCTTCACGTTAATTACCTCCTCCCAAGCCGAGAATTATAGAAAAATCTTTAATATTTTGCTTTCATAATTTAATCCTCCCCAGGCAATATACATTTGGTATATGTAAAAAAGGCCGTACCCCAGTACAAAACATGCTTTCATTACTTTTCTGATCCTGTCGCTTATAAGCTTTTGAAAAATGCACGGATATAGCACAACATTAATTGTCGAAAAATATTCTGATATTCTTCCCGTCAAGTCACCACCAAAGCCAGTCGCTGCAATCATCCAGCAAGCATTAATCATCGAGATGTTAAAGAAAATATTCAGTGTTCTGTCCTCAAGAGCTTCCTGTTTTCCTCGATACACAAAACACAGCAAAATCGGCACAACTGCAACTAGCGCTCTCGAAATGGTTACGCCTTTCTGATTTAATGCTCTTTCGACATACCGATCATAGGCTGTATTTGCTAGCACCAAATTTCCCAAATTTTTGAATAGGGTTTCCGAAGCCATAATTAAAACTATTGCGATTGCAATTAACAACCACATTCTTTGACTCCACGGCTTAATCTCAACTACCAACGGCAAAACCAGCATTACAACTGCTGTTACATGAAACCCCATTGCTAACACTACCAGCAATAAATATTTCCACGTTTTTTTCTCAACTAGATATCTTACTGCATAAAAGCAGATTGCTACCGCAATCATCTGCCGTGCGCCGCTAAAAAAATAAACAAATTGTGCTGTCGCAAAAAACAAAAAGACAGACATCAATACGTCACACGAAAAGAACTTCAACGCCTTAACATATGGGAGCAGCGCAAGAAGTGCCAAAACTATGAGCCATAGCTGAGGATCCTTAAATATAAACGCTTTGCAGAACCTCATGAGTCCAAAGAATAGAACTCCTCTTGTATCCAAATCCTTCAGAGTAAACTTGCAGCTCGCCGCATTAAATGTGTCTATGTACGATGGCGTATCACCAACAGCCGTCCTAAGCATTGCAAAAAGCAGCAATGGCAAAAAAACAATTATCCATTGCTTATTCATAATTTTACTGCCTTCGATTGGCGATATTCTGAGTTTTGGATTTCTAGTATTATCAACTTCCAGTGCAACAAGAAACAATGTTATCAAAAAAAGTGAATTATAAATCAGCATTTTTTCATTTTCCTATTCACATAATAGATGTGTTGTTGAAACATCATTCCAAAGGGGTACAACAAAATCGTCATCAGCTTGCGAGGCGAATCTTTTAAGCATTTTCCATCCCTCGCGATTCGATGGTCTGCAATATAATGTATTACGCTCTTCACACGGGTAATCCACGATGTCGAATATTGCATTCGGATTGCATTTTGGGCCGCAAATCCCCTTGGGCTTTGTAAATACTGTTTGTAAATCGTGTTAGTTGAACCGTCTGGCTGATAATCAACAAGACAAACCACCTCGTTCATCAAAAGCATGTCATATTTCTGTGCTGCCAGTAGATATTTATAACTCAACGGGACAAGTTTTTCTCCTGGAAACTCCGGATATGCCACAATTTCCTTCATAACAGAAGTTCGGTAAATATATTTCTTATCTCCTGTAATGTGATAATATGAGGCGAGTTTCTCCGTACTCGCTTTTTCTACTCCTGCGGGTAATTCATTTCCAATAATTTTCCCTTCAAAATCGCTGTCTAGTGCAACAATTCCACCGATACCCTTTGCCTTATGCTTTTTCCAAAATTCCAGAATCATCTGCACTGCATTTTCCGGCATTGCATCATCAGAATCAATACAAACATTCAGCTCCGTATTTATAGCAGCATATGCTACATTATGTGCAGTGTGCATCCCTCCATTTTCTTTATATATATATCTTATTTGAAATCCTTCTGCTTCATGTTTCCATCTTTCGACAAGTTCAGCAGTATTATCTTTTGACCCATCATCAACAATCAGCCATTCAAAATCTTTACAAGTCTGTTTTTGAAGGCTTTGAAAAGTTCTTATAAGCGTGTGTTTTCGATTATAAGTCGGCGTAAATATAGTCAATGTCGGCATATTGTATATTCCTTCTCCTTTTGACTTTGTCGCATTAATAATGCTGTCAGTACAAAAAGCAACAATTCAATGATATTTTTAAGAAACACCGCTTAATACATTGAAATCCTGCTCAATATAGAATTTCTGAATTTTCCTTGAGACTTCTCTTATGTCAAATGCATTTAAGCCTTTTTGATCATCTTCAGAGAGAACTCCTCTTCCTATAGACTTACTTTCGAGTATTGACTGTTCCCATTTTTTTGTTTCGCCAAGCGGTATATACTGAATCAAGCCGGTCAAAGCAACGTTTTGCGTTATTACGTCCGATACCAAACAAGGTAGTCCATTTGCCTGTGCCTCGACTAGCGTAACTGGAAGCCCTTCCCAAAGAGACGGAAACACAAACACATCCATTACTTGATAATAGTTTTCAATATTACTATGAACACCAAGCATTTTCACACTGTCAAAAATATTAAGATCTCTGCACTGTGTTTCTATCGCTTCACGCAATTCTCCATCACCCAACATCAAAAGCTTACTCGCAGGATCCTTCTTATGATATATAGAAAAAATCTCAAGCAGATACTTATGGTTCTTTTGTTCTGTAAAGCGGCCAATATGTCCAATCACAAATTCATATTCATTAATTCCTAATTGCTTGCGCATTTTTGTACGTTTTGCTTCATCAAAAGCGAATCGTTCAAGATTCACACCATTAGGAATCATTCTATAGTTTGACTGCATTGTTGCTTTTTCACCATACAGCCATATTCCAGCTTTATCCGAGCAAGCAAAAAGATAGTCTGCAATATATCGAATCGGCAATTGCATCATATCCTTTCCCACACCGGAAAGTCCCTTCCCATTTGATGTGTTATGACTATGTGCAATCGTAATAAGGCCATATTTCTTTGCAATTTTCAAATAAATCGATGCCGTACTACGCACATGGCCATGTATCACATGATACTCTGGGTGTTCTTTAAAAAAGTCATTCCACCATTTACAGTAAGCAAAATAGTTTTTTCCGTTGTATTTCGGACAGCGATAGATTCTGCCCCCCAGCTTTGTAATCTCATCTTCAAAAATCCCATTACTCTCAACATGCTTTACAAAATCAAATTGTACTTTTTCCCTATTAGTTGTCCGATACAGATTCATTACAAAAGTTTCTGCACCACCAGCTTCTAAACCGCCAAGAACTTGCAGAATTCGTATGGGTGTGCTCATATTAATCCCTCCATAATTCTTTGAATCTCATCCCAGTAGGCTTCCACAACAAGTTTGCGGTCAAACTCTCTCCGAATTTTCTCACTGCCTCGCTGTCCCATAGCCTTACGTTCTTCATCACTCATCTTGAGAATTTTATCGGTTGCCTCAATGACAGCCTTTTCATTATTAATCGGTACAAGAAAACCGGTAACACCATCTTCCAATGTTTCACGACATCCGGCGCGATCTGCTGCAATTACCGGACGACCAGAGGCCGCGGCCTCCAGCAACACATTGCTCATTCCCTCCGGATAATAGGAAGGATACAGGAAGCAGGAGCACTCGCTATAAAACGGGGTCATATCTTTTTGCTCCCCGTGATATGTAACGCACTTCTCATTATTCAGGATTTCCTTATAATTCTCATCATCACAGGCACCGCAAACATCAAAAATCACATTCTCGCTTGCAAACTTCCTTGCCGCTGCAAGAAAAAGGTCTATTCCCTTTTCCTTCATCACTCGTGCAGTAAACAAGAAATGTACCTTTTCATTCTCAGGCCACGGCAGCATTGGATGCTTTGCAAGGTCAACACCCGATCCAGGAAGCACTCGTGTTTTCGCTCCGCTTTTCAGCATATTGTGCTGTTCGAAGAACTTACGATTGTCATTGTTCTGGAAGAAAACGCAAGATCCTCCAGCAACACCCATCTTATACAGCTGAATTGTGAGCTTCTGGAGCTTTCCGGGATTCTCAACCGGAGTTCCCAAACCCGTCACATTCGGAAGATATGGGATTCGTAGCTGCTGGCAGGCCATGCCACCATACACATTAGGCTTGATGTTATATGTCAGAACAACATCTGGCTTTTCTGCTTTCAGGATTTTCTTATAGGCATGCATCAACTGCAAATCAGAGAAAGGATTGGTGCCATGACGTCCGGTTTCGACGCCAATCAGCCTCGCCCCCATGTCTTTCAGCTTATCCTGATGTTTTAGAAGCTGCCCAACAATTACGACCTCAAAACCTTCCTGAACAAGTTTCTCGATAATCGCACCACGCAGATTGAATGCGTATGTTGTATCGTTGATCAGCATGACTGCCTTTTTCATTTTCCAAATCCTCTCTCCGCATATCAAAGATTACAGCCCAGACTCATTCTCCAAGAGTCTGAGCCGTTTATTCCTTATAAAGCTCTACTAATCGTCCTCAGCAGTGTGAGTCACACTGTTGCTATGTTCTTGTACCGCCGCAATGAACGTTGCTATGGCAAATTCACTCTACGGTAGCCGCTATCTTTAGTCCTGATGGCACTATCATCTGCCACTGTAAGCGATGTCTTTAGTCCTGATGACACTATCACTCGCTACAGTAACCCCTGCCTTTATTCCCGGTTCCACTCATTCACGCTACGGTAGCTCCCTTGCTTTTGCCGGATTACCCCACACGAATGAGCATCTCTGCGACCATGTGGTTATCACCATCTTGCTCACATCCACCTTGTTATCTCCAAGACCGGGATGAAATCGCAGATGATGTTATCATCGTCAAGCTCTGAAACCGTTATGTGATAGTCACCACGGTGTCGGTAATATCATCACAGTGCCATCTGGCATAAACCCACGAGCTACGGTCGCATCCATAAAAGTGCTTTTTCTGAGCATAAACGCCTCAATTCACACTCGTTTTACCCTTGCTCACGCCCGCACTCTCAGCATTTTGCACTATCACGAGTGCTACATCTCCCCTATGCAGGGCAATTTGCCAACTTTTTAGCTTAACGCTACTGTAAGAGCTGTATTTATGCCTGACTCCGCTCTGAAATTTCTTCCAATTTTTAGCAGTTCAAAATGTGCAAAATCATCGATATTTAGCGATTTTCTCCACTCATAGCAGTGGTTTGCCCCTCAGAAATTCCCTCAGTGCTTTCAGGCATAAACAGGATCTTCACCGTAGCCAGCATGATCTTCAGGTCCTCGACCAGGCTGGGGTGGGCAATATACATCAGGTCCATTTGCAGCTTATCATACGGTGTGGTGTTATATTTTCCGTACACCTGTGCATAGCCGGTGAGGCCAGCCTTTGCCTGCAGACGCAGCGCAAACTCCGGCATTTCTTCACAGTACTGTGCTGCGATTTCCGGACGCTCCGGGCGAGGACCTACAATGGACAGATCACCCTTCAGGATGTTCACCAGCTGCGGCAACTCATCCAGACGGCAAGCACGGATAATATGGCCAACCTTCGTAATACGGTCATCCTTGTCACCGGTGGAAAGGCGAGCCACGCCGTCCTTTTCAGCATCCACACGCATCGAACGGAACTTCAGGATCTCGAAGGGCTTACCATCCTTGGTCAGACGCACCTGCTTATAGAATGCAGGGCCGCCATCCGACTTCACCGCAATCGCCGTGATCAGGAAAATCGGGCTAAGAATGATCAGGGCCACCAGGGACAGCACAATGTCCATTGCACGCTTGACAAAGAGGAACTCCGGCTTTGCCATATATCGACCGACTCGCAGCACCGGAAGGTGAAGCATGTGCATCGGCCAGGCACCACTCATCAGAACATCGCCCACACGAGGAATAATGAACGTATTGATGTCGTTCATCACACAATACTTCAGGATGATGTTGCGCTCATGGCTGTGAACGCCGCTGAGGAATACGGTCTTCATACCGTCCAGAACGCTCAGATCTTCCAGGCATTCCTCTACGCTCAGAACATTTCTCACCTCGTACTTGCTATCCAAACCGTAGTCCCGAATCAGCTTTTCCATACCACGGCGCACATCATAGACCACGGTGGTAGGCTGCGGAG
>OLOO01000352.1_pt1 | contig 45417 bp, 46 predicted proteins | sample 1672621 | NCBI WGS metagenome assembly OLOO01 (sample SAMEA3136706, study PRJEB25190) | human gut metagenome | biome: human gut; feature: human-associated habitat; material: faeces | place: Austria | collected 2013 | reverse complement strand
TATTTATGTCATGTATTTGTTTTGCTAGTTGAATACCTGTTAGATCTTCTAAAAGGACATCTAGAATTATGTAATTAAAATCAATTATCTCTTCTAATAATTTATTATAATCTTGATACGTATATATATCAAAAAAATAATTATTTTTTTTACTATATTCCAATACCAATTTTTTAATATGTAATAAATCAGCGTTCTCATTATCACATATTGCTAACTTCATATATTATCACCCTTTTTATCTGTTTTCAAATAGACTTTATTATCTTCAATTGCTTTTATCAAAGCCTCAATTATATTAATTTCAAATTCATCTACATTACGTAAAGCATGTACCAGCTTAAAATTTGAAGTGATTTTATCATCAAAGACTAATTCATCAAGTGAACATTCAAGTATTCTTGAAATTTTAGCTAATGTTTTTAGAGATACTTTTGTTTTTGCTGTTTCAATATTACTCATATGGCTTAATGAGATTTCTGCCACGGTTGCGATTTCTTCTTGAGTTAAACCTTTTGATAGTCTAATTTGTTTTATTTTCTTTCCTATTTTTACATAGTCAATTGCTTTACTTATTTCTTCCATAAAAATCACCCTACACATTATTTTATTATTTATGCAAACAATAATATATAATCTACATAAATGAAAAATATGTATATAGAATAAATATTCTTAAAAAAATAAGAATATTTATTATCGGCTTATGTTGCAATAATACGGCTTATGTCGAATTAGTTGTTTAAAAAAATGAATATTATAACATTAAATAAATGATTAAATTTTGTTTTTCAAAGTTAATGATAAAGATAGTCGAACTTATTTGTTATAAGGCTATCTTTTTAATTTTAGGCTAAATTGGAGAAATAAATTTTGCAATTTGTGGCGTTACTTTTCTTCTTCTTTCCTCCGTTAATCGAAGGAGGAAAAGAAAATGCAAACAATTATTGTAAATTTAAAATCATTATACCCAGAACATTATAAGGAGGATATGCTTATTGAAATTGCAACAGAGATATTTGAAATTATTGATAGTTATGAACATATGGAATCAGCGTATGATAGAAAATTAAGATATCATAAAGTATACTATTCCCTAGAAAGAAGTCCGTATGTTGAAATACATAGAGAGGATTTTAATAGAAAAGATACAGCATATTTAGATAATATGATTCATGATGATCTTTTAAAATTAATTATAGAAGGAGTTAAAAATTTATCTATAATACAACGTAAAAGAATATATAAAAGATATGTAGAAGGAAAATCTTTACAGGTAATAGCAAAAGAGGAAAATTGTACAAAACAATCAGTATTTAAGTCAATATCTAAAGCATTAGATAAACTAAGAAAAATACTAGAAAAAAATGGATATGATGTAACAGATTAAAATCTATAGAGTAATTGTGATTATTAATAATACAATCAGGATTGCTCTTTTTTATATGTTAATTATAGAAAATAAAAAAGTTATTTTTTGAGGTGACAAATGTTGCTTATTTCTCCTTATAGATGAAAAGAAGATTTCTTTGAAATATAAGGGAATTTTTTAGAGTACATTGAAAACTGAATAGTAATATCGGTAACGTTACTTATATTTAAGCCCGATCATGAATACGCCATGACCAATGTATATTGAGAGCGAGTAATATTTGATGATAATCATAGGTGCTGCTATGAGGCGATGACAATATAAGAATATAATGATACGCATAGTGTTCGCATGAGTAATTAAATTTGCCGCACGCAAAACACTATTGAAGGTTAGAATCTTTTGAGAACATATAACGCCTTGAAGGTTATGTGGGACTCGTGGAATTGCATAGCAAAGCAATCTACTGATATTACAATTAACTAAAAGCAACTTTACTGTTGCTTTTAGTCATACATAAAAAAGAAGGTGATGAAGTTGATAGAAAACATAATAAGAGGAGAAATCTATATGGCTGATTTAGATCCATGTATAGGCAGTGAACAAGGTGGTATCAGACCTGTTGTGATTATTCAAAATAATACTGGCAATAGATTTAGTACAACTACTATTGTTGCACCGATTACAACAAAATTAGGCAAAGCATATTTACCAACACATTTGGTTATAAGTAAAAGAACAGGAATTTATAAAAAATCTATGATATTACTTGAACAAATAAGAATCATTGATAAAAGTCGGCTGTTAGAAAAACTAAGTATTTTAGAGGATCAGGAAATCGATTTAATGGATAGGTCTTTACGAATAAGTATTGGTTTAAATTAATGTACGATTAATAAATTTGCACATTTGTATATGAATAAACATCTTAATAAACTAAAGGAGAAGTCAGAAAATGAATATAGTAAATGATTGGGAAAAACAAATTCTAACAGCACAGGATATTGCACGAATTTTTAAATGTGGCAAGAATCTAGCTTATAAAATTATTGAAAGTGATGACATGAATGCTGTTAGGATTGGTTCGACAATACGAGTATCTATGAAATCTTTTAATGAATGGATTGATAATAAAGGTTTTCTTTTAAATAACGAAGAAACATTTGATAATCAAGTTTATACATTAGAAGAAATAAAAGATATCTTAAAAATTGGAAGAAATTCTTCTTATAATTTGTTAAATGAAAATTACTTTAAAATCATTAAACTAGGAAAAATTGTAAGAATATCTAAAAAATCATTTGATAACTGGCTTAATAAATAGAATTAGGAGGAGCAAATGTGAAAATAACAAAAAGAAAGTACATTACTACGATTACTTATGACAAAATATGTAACGGAGTAAAAAATTCATGTAGAGAAAGCTTTTTTGATAAGAAATATGTCGATATTAGAGTAGATGAAATCAATAATTGTGAATATGATAAAGAATATAAGATAGATCAAAATACATTATTTTTAGATTTTATTGATATTTATTTAAAGAAAGTTTCTTTAAAGAAAGATACTTATAAAAAGTATGAATTTTATGTAAGTTTGACACGAAGATATATAATGGATTGTTTTGAAGATGTTTATATAAAAGATATAACATCAACATTTATTGAAAATTTAAGTATACAGGTAAATAATCAAGTTTCAAAGTATGGCAATAAGGAAAAAGTAATTTCTAAAACATTAAAAAATGATATAAAATTTTTCTTCAATAAATTATTTAAATATGCTACAGATATGAATTTATATGATATTAATCCTATGCAATATTATAAAGTGCAAAATAGTTCGGATCGTTATTTAATTGAATGGGATATTGATACGTTGAACACTATTTTTGAATTAAGCAAAGGAACAAGATTACATATGTTCTTACATTGCTTTTTTGGAACTGATTTAAAGATGAATGAAATTTTAGCTTTAAAATGGGATGATCTTTATATTGATAAGAAAAATATCATAAAAAATAATTGCTATGCGGTTGTGAATAAAAAGCTTAAAAGGAAGAAAATATCCTATATTAATGAAAATAGAGAAAATATTATTAAGCAATTTGATCCAAAAATAAATGATGAGGGTAGTACTAGGCTTGTCATTTATAAAATTGAAAATAGTAAGAAAATCCATATTCCTATTAATGTAGCCAAAATGCTAATAAAATGGAAAAAAGTAGAAGGTAGAAAATATCAAATTTCCTATGAAGAATATGAAAATAATGACCTCGTTTTTTCACTGCTTAATGGTAAAGCGTGTGAAGATAGGATTATCAATAAAGAATTTGATAAATTAAAATATGAAAATAATTTACCGGATGTAAAGATGAGCAGGTTGGAATTCTTTTCTAAGGAAAGAATTATATATAAGGAAGAGGTAATGACTATTAGAGATTTTTATTACAGAACGTTATTTTATGATTATTCAGAATATTTTGAAATTGGATATATCAAAAGTGGATTATCGTATAATAACAATATAATACCTATAGGTACAAATTATCGAAGTGTGAATTTAAAAGATATAAACGTACCTAAGAAAAAGGAAATAGATTTATCAAAAATGATTTCATTAATAAAAAATAATTCAAGTTTATCAAATGAATTGACAAGTATACTCAAAGAGTAGAACTTGTCTTTTTTATAATCGCACGTTGGTTAAAATATAATGTTTTCCATAGAATATGGATATAGGAGGAGATAGTAATGGCATCAATTACAAATAGAAAAGGAAAATATTATGTTGTTTATTGGTTTGATTCATTTGATGGAAAAAGAAAACAAAAATGGGAGCAATGTGAAAACTATGAAGAGGCAATCTTTAAAAAGAAGAAGATAGAAGATGAAGTAAATAATCAAGTATTTCTTGCTCCAAGTAATCAAACAATCAGAGAATTTTTAGAAACATTTGTTGAATTATACGGTACAAAACATTGGGGATTTAATAATTATAAAGCTAATATTGGTTTATTGAATAACTATGTTTATCCACTTATAGGTGATAAAAAAATCCAATCATTTTCAACATTAAATGTCGATCAATATATTAATAAATTGACTAAAACTAAAAATGTGAATTATGGTGTAAGAAAAAATGCACCTCAATATGTATCGCCTAACACAATAAAATCAGTAGTAAAATTATTAAGATGTGCATGGCGACAAGCTCTTAGATGGGAAGTTGTAAAGAAAAATGTGTTCATTGATTGTAATTTACCTTATTGTGAATCTAAGGAAAGAGAAATATGGACAGCAACGGAAATACAGCATGCTTTAGAAATATGTGAAGATCAAATATTATATTTGTGCATAAACTTGTCCTTCTCTTGTTCACTGAGAATAGGTGAACTATTAGCACTTACTTGGGATAATGTGTTTATAGAAGATGAAGATTTTGAAAAAGATAATACCAGATTAATTATAGATAAACAATTTGTTAGAATTGATAAAGAAATGATAGGTGTTTTAACAAAGGATGAAATCTATAAACAATTTGATACACAATTAAAAAGAGAATGTAAAACAGTATTGGTTTTGAAATCACTTAAGATGAATGGTAAAGCAAGAACTGTATGGATACCACGAACAGTTGCTTACATGTTAAAAGAGTGGAAGAAAAAACAAAATGATATAAAAAAGAAACTTGGTAGTATCTATGATGATAACAATCTTGTTATTTGTTTTGAAGATGGAAAACCAATAGAAAAAACAAATATTGATAAAAGATTTAAAAAGTTTATAAAAGTAAATAACTTACGAGAAGTAGTATTTCATTCTTTACGACATTCAAGTGCAACTTATAAACTTAAATTAAGTAAAGGTGATATCAAAGCAACACAAGGTGATACTGGGCATAAATCAGCCGATATGATAACTAAAAGATATGCACATATTATTGATGAAGATAGAAAAGTTAACGCTACAAAGTTTGAAGATGAATTTTATGCTTCTAATGAAACAGAGGAAAAAGATGATGCATCAGAATTGTTGGATATACTAAAAAATAATGATGCATTAAGGGAACAATTGAAGAAAATGTTATCTTTATAAATGGACTACAGGTCCATTTTTTTCATTGAAATTTAGCTTATATTACTATAAATTTATTAAAAACAAGGGTTTTCCTAACAATGGCTGTCATAAGTGAGTTCGAATCTAACCGAGGATGAATTAGAAAACATAGTAAAATCAAGGCTTTTGAAGGAATATTTCAAACGAGAAAATTTGATGTTTTCTAACAGATTTCTAACAAAGACATAAAAAAACAGCAAAAAATAGATAAAATTAGAAAAATTATAAGAAACCAAGAAATCTTCAAAAGTGTTGGTGTATATAGACTTTAAGGGATTGGATAAAAAAATTAAACTAAAAAAATTGGTGGTTGTTAGCCTCCTAAGCGAAAGGTCGTAAGTTCAAATCTTATCTGGGACGCCAAACTATAAGTAAAGAGATTAAACATACGTGCTGTTGTTTAATCTTTTTTTTGTTTTCAGGGAGGGTATATGTTTATGTAAATAAGAATATATATAATAATAATAAGTATTTGAAGGAACGTCCATAAATCCATTTTTAGGAATAAGTCTCTTTTGTATAAACAACCTTTACATATTATGGTACAATAAATAAAGAAATATTTTGAATACATTACTTACTTTAAGTGAACTTATAGTTTGATTGTAATAGTAGGGGATGTTGCAAGAGAAAATGGGAAAGTTAGGTTTTATGGTTTGATTTTATTTTAAAGATCGGAGAAGAAGATATGAGAAAGAAAACAGTTCAAAAAACTACAAAGAAAGCAACTACAAAAGCAGCTGCTGTTAAGGAAGAAACAGTAACAGCTGCTGCTAAGGATACAACAAAAGAAACTACTCCTGTAAAGGAAACAGTTAAGAAAACTACAGCCACTAAGACTGCAACTAAAAAAGAAGCTCCTGTAAAGGAAACAGCTACTAAAGTAGAAACTATAAAGAAAGCTGAACCTAAAAAGACAACAGCAAAGAAGACTACAACTACAAAGAAAGCAGCCGCAAAAGCAGAAGTCGTTAAGGAAGAAGCTCCTGTAAAGAAAGCTGAACCTAAAAAGACAACAGCAAAGAAGACTACAACTACAAAGAAAGCAGCCGCAAAAGCAGAAGTTGTTAAGGAAGAAGCTCCTGTAAAGAAAGCTGAACCTAAAAAGACAACAGCTAAGAAGACTGCAACTACAAAGAAAGCAGCTGCAAAAGCAGAAGTCGTTAAGGAAGAAGTTCCTGTAAAGAAAGCTGAACCTAAAAAGTCAATAGCTAAGAAAACAGCAACAGCAAAGAAGACAACTAAGAAGGCTACAACTGCTAAGAAAGAAACTGTTAAGAAGGAAACTCCTGTAAAGGAAGAACCTAAAGTAGAAGAAACAGTTACTCCAGAAGTAGAAAAGAAAGTTGAAGTAGAACCTGAAGTAGTTGTTCAGGAAACTCCTGCTCCAGCTCCAGTTGATTTAGGACCACGTAGAAGTGTAGCATTCATTGGTTCTGAATGTTATCCATTTGTAAAGACAGGTGGATTAGGAGATGTTATGTCTGCTCTTCCTAAGAGTCTTGCTAAGTTGAATTGTGATGTTAAGGTTATTATTCCTAGATATAAATGTATTCCACAGAAGTTCCAGGAAAAGATGGAATATAAAGGTTCATTCTCTATGGACTTATGTGCAGATGGTAAACAGTATTATGTAGGTATTATGGAATACCAGGAAGATGGCGTTGTTTATGATTTTATTGATAACGATGAATTCTTCTCTTGGGGTAATCCATATACTAATCTAATCGATGATATTCCTAAATTCTGTTATTTTGGTAAAGCGGCTCTTGCAGCACTTAACTATTTAGATTGGACACCTGATGTTGTACATTGTCATGACTGGCAGGCTGCTTTAGTTCCACTCTATTTAAGAACATGCTTCAAAGACAGCAATGTAGGACGTGCAAGCTGCGTACTTACTATTCATAACTTAAGATTCCAGGGAATCTATGATAGAAAGACTATTCAGTACTGGTCAGGACTTCCTGATTATGTATTTAATAAAGACTGCCTCACACAGAATTGGTTGGATGCGAATATGTTGAAGGGTGGTATTACTTATAGTAATGTTGTAACTACAGTAAGTAATACATATGCTGGTGAAATCCAGACTGAAGAATATGGTGAAGGTCTTGAAGAACACTTAAGATATCATCATAACAAGCTTGTAGGTATCGTAAATGGTATCGATACAGATATCTGGAATCCAGCGACTGATAAACTATTAGCTGCGCCATATGACAGTCAGAATGTTATTGAAAACAAGAAAGCAAATAAGAAAGCTTTACAGGAATCATTAGGATTAGAAGTAGATGATCATAAGATTGTCATTGGTTTGATTTCACGTTTGACTAACCAGAAGGGTCTAGATCTTGTAAATAATGTAATTCCACATATTATGGATGAACATACACAGGTTGTTGTATTAGGTACAGGCGATGCCGAATATGAAGATGCATTCCGTTATTATGAAAACGCGTATAAGGGTAACTTCTGTGCTTATATTGCCTACAATGAAAATGTAGCACATAACATCTATGCTGGATGTGATGCATTATTAGTACCATCTAGATTTGAACCATGTGGATTAACTCAGTTAATTAGTATGAGATATGGTTCAGTACCAATCGTAAGAGAAACTGGTGGATTAAAAGATACAGTACAGCCTTATAACTTATTTGATAACACTGGTAATGGATTTACATTCGATAGATATGAAAGTGGTCTTTTATATGATGCAATCAATCGTGCTAAGACACTTTACTTCGAAAGTAGACCATACTGGGATGATATGGTAGTTCGTAATATGAACAAAGATGTCTCTTGGGAACAGAGTGCAAAACACTACAAAGATATGTATGTAGGACTAACACCAAAATATTAATGTAAATAAAAATGCAATGTTAGAAATCTAACGTTGCATTTTTTTCTCCCAATATAATTATTTATCTCCCAAAAATGGTATCGATTTGGGAGAAAAAAAGATATGCTTTGGGAGATAATCATGTTGGAGTATAGTAAAAAACAACTAAATAATTCATAGATTTTGACAATTAAATGATATATATTAGTTATTTTCTCCTAATTATATTATTTTTCTCCCAAAACAGGTATATAATTGGGAGAAAAGAGATGCTTTTTAGGAGAAAAAGAAAGGAGAAGAGTATGAGAAGTTTTGATTACAGTTATTTAAGTTTACGCACATGGGATAATGAGATATTATCTTATGTTGCGAAAATTCATGAATACAAAGGGAAACAGGAATTATATCTTCGCCAAAAACCAGTAGAGTTAGAACGTTTAGTTGAGGTTGCAAAAGTACAAAGCACAGAAAGTTCAAACCGTATTGAAGGCATTATAACAACGAAATCTCGTCTCCAACAATTAGTTGAAGATAAAACAACACCTAGAAATCGTGATGAAAAAGAAATATTAGGATATAGAAACGTTTTGAATCTGATTCATGAAAATTATGAATATATCCCTTTTAGATCAAACTATATATTGCAGTTACATCGTGATTTACTTCAGTATACTGAATTGACTTATGGTGGAAAATATAAGACTATTCCAAATGAGATAGATGCTGTTTTACCAAATGGAGAGAAAAGGATATTGTTTAAGCCTTTAGAACCGTATGAGACACCAGGCGCCATTGAACAAATATGCGATAGTTATCAACGAGCTTTAGAACAGGAAATTGTTGATCCTCTGATTCTAATACCTTGTGTAATTTTAGATTTCCTCTGTGTACATCCTTTTAATGATGGTAATGTAACATTGAGATATTGTGAAAATGTGGCATAAACAGCGACAAACTTCTTTTTACAATCTCTTATAAAATTGAATAACATATAATATATTAACGGGGAACGCTAGAAATGGTGTTCCTTTTCTTATTTCAGACGTTCAAAATTGAGCGTCTATTTTTTTACCCAAAATGAAAGGAGCATTTAAGAATGAAGAACATATTAAAACGAGTATGCACGGGATTTCTCGCGTTGGCAACAGTAATCACTACCCTGCCGGCGACAACGGCTCATGCAGCGGAAAAACAATACTGGACAGAATCTGATGAGCGTGTCGGTATCGTAGAACAGGTAATGAATGACGGTTCTATCAAGGCAACATTTAACGAGGGCTATATGAAAGTCGAGGGCGAAACTGCCTATTGTATCGACATTAACACAGCTTTCCAAAATGGCTATAAGACACGAGCAGACGCAAGTACGCGTATGAGTGCCAACCAGATTTCTGATGTGGCTTTATCTATTGAATATGTAAAGCAGTATGCAGAAAAACACAAAGAATTAAATTACAAACAAGTCTATCTATTAGAACAGGTTGTTGTTTGGCAAAGATTGAGTGTGCATTTAGGCTGGCAATGCGATAACGTGCGTGCGGCATATAGTGAAATTTCAAAGGCTACACAAGAGGAAGTGTTTGCAGGCGCAAAAGCCTTTGTAAAAGAAAATAAAGGACGTTATGAATGTGGCGGATATATCTATTCCGGCGAGGGTCAGGAACTTGGACAGTTTTGGGCGAAGTTAAATGTTGGAAATGCTAAACTTCAAAAGGTTTCCAGTAATGCCGGCATTACAGATGGCAACGCCAACTATTCTCTTACCGGTGCGACTTACGGTGTCTTTGCTGATAAAGAGTGCCAAAAACAACTTGCCACTCTTACGACTGATGAAAATGGAAATACAGATGTTGTAGAGGTAAAAGCAGGCACAGTCTATATCAAAGAATTGTCTGCGCCACTTGGGTTTCAGGTGGATACAACGGTGTATTCCTTAAATGTGGAAGTTGGTAAGACTGCAACCTTAAAAGTTAGCGATACACCAAAAGTAACCGATACCTTAATTGAACTTTTTAAGATTGATATGGAAACACAGAAGAACAATCCACAGGGAACGGCTTCTTTAGCGGGTGCTGAGTTCAGATGGAATTATTATGACGGTTTCTATACAAAAGATAATCTTCCATCAAAGCCAACACGCACTTGGACAACAAAAACCGTTGAAGAAAAAGATAAGCAAGGAAATGTTCATTACATCACAAAATTAGCGGACACATACAAAGTTTCCGGCGACGCGTTCTATATGCAGAATGGAAAGGCAGTCCTTCCTCTTGGAACATTGACTGTTGAGGAAGTGAAAAGTCCGTCAGGATATTTATTAGAGGGCGCCTATATGCAGGCAAATGGAAGTTCTGAACAGATAAAAGGTGTCTATCTTACACAGATTGCAGAGGACGGCGACCTTGCGGTATTGACAGGTGCTAATCAATTTTCTGTATCGGATAAAGTTATTCGCGGTGGTGTGAAAATTCAAAAACGAGATTTAGAAACAGGCGATACCAAACCACAAGGAAGTGCCACGTTAAAAGATACTGCTTTTGACATCATTTCCTTAAATGAAAATGAAGTATTGGTTGAGGGTAAATTACACAAGAAAAATGAGGTTGTAAAAACCATTCATACGGATATTTCCGGTGTTGCAATGACTTCGGACAATCTTCTTCCTTATGGAAAATATAAGATTTCTGAACAGAAAGCACCAGAGGGATATTTGACTGATGGTGCAAAAGAAATCGAGTTTGAAATTACAGAAAACGGTAAAATCGTGGATTTAACGGATAAAGACCATTCTATCTACAATCAAATCAAACGCGGCGACATTGAGGGTGTCAAAATTGGTGCAGGTACGCATAAACGCTTGGCTGATGTTCCGTTCAAAATTACAAGCAAGACCACAGGCGAAAGCCATATTGTTGTAACTGATGATAACGGACAGTTTTATACTTCATCAGACTGGGCGAGCCATAAGCACAATACCAACAAAGGACAGTCAAGTGAAGATGGTGTGTGGTTTGGAACTTCTGAACCGGACGACAGCAAAGGGGCACTTCCCTACGATACTTACATCATTGAAGAATTACGATGTACAAGCAATCAGGGGTTCAAACTTATTCCGCCATTTGAAATCGTGGTTTCAAGAAATAACCATGTGGTTGATCTAGGTACATTAACTGATGAATACGAAAAGGAAATTACTATTCATACAACTGCAACCGGTAAAGATGGCGAAAAAACAATCCTTGCAGGAAAAGAGGTAACAATCGTTGATACTGTGAAACTGGACGGACTTGTGAAAGGTACAAAGTATCAGTTAAAAGGCTGGCAGATGGTAAAGGAAGAAAACGCAGAACTTCTTATTGACGGGAAACGTGTAGAAAACGATTATACCTTTGTCGCTGATGATGAAGAAATGAAAGTGGAAATTTCCTATACATTCAATGCGTCTGCTTTAGGTGGCAAGAACCTTGTTACCTTTGAAGAATTATATGATTTAAGCAATCCAGACGAACCGGTCAAAGTTGCCGAGCATAAGGATATTGAAGATGATGGACAGACTGTACTTATCACAGAACGCATTATCCGTATTCATACAACGGCTGCTGATCTGGACGGAGACAAGGAAATTCAGGCGGATAAAGAAATAACTATTATTGATACGGTTACTTTAGAGGGCTTGGAAGTCGGTACAAAATATCAGTTAAAGGGCTGGCAGATGGTAAAAGAAGAAAATGCAGAACTTTTGATTGATGGAAAGCGTGTAGAAAATGACTATACCTTTATCGCAGATAAGGAAAACATGACAGTAGAAATTGCATTTACCTTTGACGCCTCTACTCTTGGTGGAAAACAGTTAGTAACCTTTGAGGAACTATATGACTTGTCAAATCCTGATGAACCGAAGAAAGTGGCGGAACACAAAGATATTGAGGACGATGGACAGACAGTAACCATTAAGGAAATTCCAGAAGAACCGGAAGTTCCTGAAAAGCCGGAAGAACCAACAACACCGGAGAAACCATCTCAACCAACAGACAGTCCAAAAACCGGAGATAACACAAATGTGATGGCGTTTGTTGTGCTGTTGCTTGCTTCTGCCGGTATGCTTAGCGGTACATATCTTTGGAAAAAGTATCGTAAGAAAGAGGACTAAATCATGGCAATTACATTAGGGAGTTTGTTTGATGGGATTGGTGTATTTCCTTTGGCAGCCTCCAACTATGGCATTGTTCCTTTATGGGCGAGTGAGATTGAAAAAGTTCCTATTTCTATCACAAAGAAACACTTCCCTCAAATGCAGCATTTGGGGGATATTACAAAACTTGACGGTGCGAAGATACCACCCGTGCATATCATCACATTTGGTTCGCCCTGTCAGAATTTATCAACGATCGGAGCGCGTGAGGGGCTTGCCGGTGCAAAATCCGGTCTGTTTCATCATGCAATCCGTATCATACAGGAAATGAGGTGTGCTACTGATGGCAAATATCCAGTTATCGCTGTTTGGGAAAACGTTAGAGGAGCGTTTTCTTCAAACAACCGGTTGGACTTTAGAGCCGTGCTGGAGTCGTTCGCAGATACCGAAATTCCAATGCCTGCTTCTCGAAGATGGGCAAACGCCGGAATGGTTCGAGGGGGTAAAGTTGATGTGTGCTGGCGACTCTTGGACGCTCAGTATTGGGGAGAACCCACCCTCTCTCAAAGAAGAAAACGTATCTTCGTCGTGGCGGATTTTAGAGGACAGCGTGCCGCAGAAATATTATTTAAACCCCACAAATTGCACGCACATATTGACCCTAGCCGAAAGAGCTGGCTGTCCTCCGGCGAAAGAAATCGAATATCTGTTAATCAAGCAAGGGGGAAAATACCAGTCCTATGTCCCTTTGAGGAAAGAAGAACCAGAGGAAGTGCAAAATATCAGGACACGCAGGGGTTCGTCAGAAGTTTTGGACGGCCAAATGACCCTTTTCCCACCTTATTAGCCGGTGGTCCGGGTGTATTCTCCTTTTGGTATGAGGGCGAAGAAAAAGAGGGATTTATCCGTTATCTGACGCCGATTGAAAGTGAAAGGCTCATGGGCTTGCCGGACGATTGGACAAAGTATGGCAATACAGGAACTATCAACAGCGACTATGCAAGATGGCGAGCGTTAGGAAATGCGATTGCTGTTCCCTGTGCAGAACATATCATGGCAGGGATTGCAGAAGTCTTAAAGGAAAGTGAGGATTGAGAAAATGAAAAGACGATCAAGAGCACCGCCTAGATGTTGAATGATTTACACAAGCCATTTATGAAACTGTTTCTTTGTCGTTAGTTTTTGAAAAAAAGTGATGAGAAAAAACAGTACACTAAGGGGTATGGGGAAATGTAGTGTCCCCATGCTTTATCAGGAAAAATAGAAAACAGAGAAAGAAAAGAGGTAAAACATATATGGAATTAAAATTTGTAGTGCCAAACATGGCACAGACTTTTGGAAACTTGGAATTTGCAGGCGAAAACGAAGTCCGTCAGCAGAGAGTCAATGACAGAATGACGGTTGTAAGCCGCAGTTATAACCTGTACTCTGATGTGCAGCGTGCCGATGATATTGTGGTTACACTTCCGGCAAAAGCTGGAGAAAAGAACTTTCAGCCGGAACAGAAAGTGAAACTCATTAACCCACGCATTACCGCAGATGGCTATAACATCAATGGGCGCGGATTTACAAACTATATCTTACTGGCTGATGATATGTTACCGGTGGAAAGCAAATAAAGGAGGATTTTAGACTATGAGATTAGCAAACGGAATTATAATTGATAAAGAAAAAACATTCGGACAGTTGAAGTTTTCTGCCTTGCGTCGTGAGGTTCATGTGCAAAATGAGGACGGAACAATCAGCGAAGAAATCAAGGAAAGAACCTATGATTTGAAATGTCGTGAACAGGGACGCATGATACAGGTGTCTGTACCGGCAAATATTCCATTGAGGGATTTTGAGTATAATGCGGAAGTGGAACTTATCAATCCGGTGGCGGATACGGTTGCAAATGCGACCTATCGAGGTGCGGATATTGACTGGTACATCAAGTGCGACGACCTTGTATTAAAGAATAAAGGACAGACACCAAACAATCCAAATGCAGCGCCTAAAAAATAGGCAGATAAGGAGTAGGTATGGCTTTATTCAAATATAAAGGAAATCGTATCCGCGCAAGCGATCAGCATTTGGTCTATCGCTTTTGTATGGGCACTTTGATACTGCTGTTCCTATGTATCGTGGTGTTGCTGAACCTAAAACAGATTGTTCATACAGATTGGGGAAATTTTAATCTGACAGAGATGGAATTTCCCCTTTCTTCCTACAACTTCATAACCTTACTGATAGCGGCTGGTGTTTGTGCATTGGTCGCTTTTCTCTATTATCGGTTTTGTTATGACAGTTTCAAGAAGATGGTCCATCGGCAAAAGTTGGCGCGCATGATATTGGAGAATAAATGGTATGAAGCAGAACAGGCAAAACAAAGCGGATTTTTCACAGACTTGCCATCTTCCACAAAAGAAACAATCACTTGGTTTCCTAAAATCTATTATCAGATGAAAAATGGGTTACTGCATATTCAATGTGAAATCTCTATGGGAAAGTATCAGGAGCAGCTTCTTAATCTGGAAGATAAACTGGAAAGCGGGCTGTATTGTGAAATGACAGATAAGGTGCTGCATGACGGATATATTGAATATACCCTGCTTTATGATATGGTCGCAAACCGCATTTCCATTGAGGAAGTCAAGGCGGAGCATGGCGGACTAAAACTGATGAAAAATCTTATTTGGGAGTATGACGCACTTCCCCACGCTCTTATTGCCGGTGGTACCGGTGGCGGAAAAACCTATTTTCTGCTTACCATCATTGAAACGCTGCTACAGACCAATGCGGTACTTTTTATCTTAGACCCGAAGAATGCCGACCTTGCGGACCTGGGAACAGCTATGCCGAATGTCTATCATACAAAGGAAGAAATGATAAATTGCGTCAATTCCTTTTATGATGGTATGGTTTCACGCAGCGAAGAAATGAAACAGCACCCGAACTATAAAACAGGCGAAAACTATGCGTATTTAGGACTGGCGCCTCACTTTCTTATCTTTGATGAATATGTGGCATTTTTTGAAATGCTGGGCGCTAAGGAAAGCATGAATTTATTAAGTCAGTTAAAGAAGATCGTCATGCTTGGCAGACAGGCAGGCTATTTTCTCATTGTGGCATGTCAAAGACCGGACGCAAAGTATTTTACAGACGGGATACGTGATAATTTTAATTTTCGTGTTGGTTTGGGGCGTATGAGCGAACTTGGTTATGGTATGCTTTTCGGTTCTGATGTGAAAAAGAAATTCTTTCAAAAGCGTATCAAAGGGCGTGGCTACTGTGATGTGGGAACGAGTGTCATTAGTGAATTTTATACACCTTTAGTACCAAAAGGACACGATTTTCTAAAAGAGATTGGCAGGCTTGCAAGTAAAAGGCAGGTTCTGTTTGAAGAACAAGGAAAGGACAATGACAATGTGGTGGAATAACGAAAACAATGCAAGAAGAACGTACAGCAACAAAGCCGGTCGCGGTCAGCAGCGCGTACAAGACCGCGTCAGACCGGCGTGTTGTGGTGCAGGGCTTGCCCTGCGCCACCGTCATTGCCCCTCGGTATCTAACAGAGGGGCACAAAAAAACAGGAAACAGTCCAAAAAAGTCGTAAAAGACTGATAAACAGTGGACTTTTGCTTGTTTTAAGGCAAAGTGATAATGCCTATAAAATATCACATTTTATAAGATGGGAGTGATGATAACTGAATGATAAAGAGTGGTTAGAAGCATTTAAGGAAAAGCGAGCCTTATATGGTGTTACACAGTTACGGCTTGCGGTCATGGCAGGTATTAGCCGTGAGCATTTAAGCCGTATTGAAAGTGGCAAGGTATCGCTGACCTTAGAAATGAAAGAAAAATTATTGACAGCCTTAGAAAAATTCAATCCTGATGAACCGCTATTTCTTTTGTTTGATTATGTGCGTATTCGATTTCCCACAATGGATATAAAGCATATCATCAAAGATGTTTTAAGACTGAATATACAGTATATGTTGCATGAGGATTGGGCGTATTTCAGTTACACGGAACAATACTATATCGGCGATGTCTTTGTTTATACTTCTGCTGATGAAGAAAAAGGTGTTCTGTTGGAACTGAAAGGCAAAGGCTGTCGGCAGATGGAAAGTTATCTGCTTGCACAGGAGCGGAGTTGGTATGACTTTCTGATGGATTGTTTGGTTGAGGGTGGCATTATGAAACGCTTGGATTTGGCAATCAATGACAGAACTGGAATACTTGATATACCGGAACTGATTGAAAAGTGTAAAAATGATGAATGTGTTTCGGTATTTCGTCATTTCCGCTTCTATGCTTCCGGCGAGATTTCCCATCAGCGAGAACGCAACCACAAAGAAATGGGAACGACCATGTATATCGGCTCTATGAAAAGTGAAGTGTACTTCTGTATTTATGAAAAGAACTATGAGCAGTACATCAAGGCGGGTGTTCCGTTAGAAGAAGCACCTGTGAAAAATCGTTTCGAGATACGATTAAAAAATGAACGTGCCTATTATGCGGTGCGAGATTTGCTGACCTATTATGACGCAGAGAGAACGGCATTTTCTATCATCAACCGCTATGTGCGATTTGTAGATAAGGAAGAAAACAAGCCAGTCAGCGAGTGGAAACTGAATGAAAAATGGGCTTGGTTTATTGGCGAAGGCAGACCGCCTTTGAAATTGACAACAAAACCGGAGCCGTACACGTTAGGGAGAACATTACGCTGGATTTCAAGACAGGTTGACCCGACACTTCTTATGTTGGAAGAAATCGCAAAGAAAACAGGTGTCAATTACTTAAAAGAAATACGCCAGTACACAAAACTGACAGAAAAGCATGAGCAGATTATCCGTCAGCAGACAACAACGATAGAAGAAATCGTGTTAAGTGATGAAGAAAGGAATGAGAAAGATGTGGGTATTTTTTAAGGATTTACTGCTGGTATCTGTTGGAATGGGTATCGGCGTAGTCCTGATGTGTATATTACAAGTCGGCAAGGACGCTGACAATGTGATGAATGAATTAAAAGAAAATAAAGAAAGTGAGGAACAGTAAATGAATTTCGGGCAAAATTTGTATCAATGGTTTTTATCAAATGCACAGTCTTTAGTGCTTATGGCAATCGTAGTAATCGGTATCTATTTAGGATTTAAGAGAGAATTTTCCAAACTGATCGGTTTCTTAATCGTTGCTTTAATCGCGGTTGGATTGGTATTCAACGCCGGCGGTGTGAAAGATGTGCTTTTGGAATTGTTTAATAAGATTATCGGGGCATAGAAAGTTATTGTTGATGTAATATGTGAATGGTATAATATGGATATGTCAAAATAAAACTTTAGGAAGTGAAAAAATGATTGGAATATATTTAAGTGGTACGGGAAATACAAAACATTGCATTGAGAAACTGGTAGGATTGATAGATAATTCTGCAAAAGTATTTCCGTTAGAAATGCCTAATCTTATTGAGGAAATAAAGAAAAGCGACACGATTATTTTGGGATACCCGACACAATATTCAAATGCACCTTATATGGTAAGAGATTTTATAAAACAAAATAGTTCTTTGTGGAAAGATAAGAAAATATTTTGTGTAGCAACAATGGGTGCTTTTAGTGGAGATGGTGCCGGGTGTACTGCCAGACTATTAAAAAAGTATGGGGCTTCCATTTTAGGCGGACTTCATATAAAAATGCCCGACTCTGTATGTGATAGTAAACTACTTAAAAAGACACTTGAAGAAAACAGAGAAATAGTAAAGCAGGCTGATAAAAAAATAGAACTTGTTGCAGAAAAAATAAAACAAGGGCAATATACCAAAGATGGTATTTCCTTCTTCTCCCATCTAATAGGGCTATTTGGGCAAAGATTGTGGTTTTACAATAAAACAACAGGATACACGGATAAGTTAAAAATCAATCAAGATTGTATTGGTTGCAATTTATGTGTTTCCTTGTGCCCTATGAAAAATATTTCTATTCAAAATGGAAAGGCTGTTGCCGGCAATCAATGTACGATGTGTTATCGTTGCATTAGCCATTGTCCTAAAAAAGCAATCACGCTTTTAGGAAATCAGGTAACAGAACAATGTCAGTATGAAAAATACTGTGAATAAAATTCTCTAGTAAATTTGATATATTTATATACGCAAAGCAGTTAGTCTTTTAGATTGGCTGCTTTTTCTGTGCCTAAATTTCAGATTGGAGTGATGATATGAGCGATATTTTTAAGGATATGCAAATGAAAACAGGTTGCGAGTACATTTCCGACCTGCCCTCTCACAAGAGAATTGTTTGGAAAGAATTGAAAAAACAAAATCTTTCCCAGTATGACAAAAAACAGTTAGAGGATTTTTCCAACTATGTGTTTGGGTTATCCTATGACACTTTACAGGCTGTTATAAAGCAGCAGAAAGGACGTGAAAAACGAGTATGAAAGAATTACGTGTATGTATGGAAAGCGCGCTTCCTGATGAAGAAGTGAAAAAAGCATGGTTTACCTTGCCGATTGATGAAGAAGATGTATTAGAAAAATTGGGTGTTGATGTGGAAAGTGATGATTACCGCATTATTGAAACTGATGTACCATTCAAGACAGATATAAAAGAAAACACAAGCGTTTGGCGTCTGAATGATCTGTTCTATACCTTTCTTACGCTTCCTCATTTTATGCAGTTAGATTGTGAGTTATTGTTGGAACGATTACCGAGTTTGGACTTGCTACACGCCTATCACGACGCAATCCATTTTTATGAGGGTGCTGTCAGCATGATCGAGGTGGCAAGGCGAAAAATGATAGAATACAATTCCGTTTCGGAAGAAGCCATACATTATATGGATTTAGAAAAGTTTGCCGGATATTTGGAAGAAAACGGACGCTTTCTAAAAACGGAGCACGGTATCTATCAGTTGCCGTAGGAATGAGGTGGTATGTATGACTGATGATATGCAGGTATATATCGCAAATCTTGGAAAATACAATGAGGGTTACTTAGTCGGCGCTTGGTTCTCTTTTCCCATTGATGAGGAAGATGTGAAAGAAAAGATTGGTTTGAATGAGAACTACGAAGAATATGCAATCCATGATACCGACAACTTTCCTATGGAAATCGGGGAATATGTTTCGATTGAAGAACTCAACCGTATGTATGAAATGATGGAAGATTTGCCGGAGTACGTTGTGGAATGTCTGGACGAGTTTGTCGGGCATTACGGCTCTTTGGAAGAAGTGGCGGAACATAAAGACGAGGTTTATTTTTACCCGGACTGTGAAACCATGACGGACGTTGCCTACTACTACATTGATGAATTGCAGACGCTTGGAGAAATTCCCTCACAATTACAAGATTATATTGACTATGAGGCCTATGGGCGCATGCTGGATATGGTTGGAACATTTATTTCCACAAGCCGAGGTATGTGCGAGATACCATATTAAAAGAAGAACGGATACGGACAGTCTGAAATACGGCTGTCCTTTCCTTTATAAAAAACACAATGGAAAGGAGTTTTAGTAAAAAGATATGAAGAAAATCAAAAGTTATACAGGAATATGGAACGTGGAAAAAGTGCTGTATGCTATCAATGATTTTAACCTGCCGTTTCCTGTTACCTTTACACAGATTACATGGTTTGTGATTACGGAATTTATCGTGATTGTATTTGCGGATATACCACCGCTTTCCATGATCGAGGGTGCTTTCCTCAAATACTTTGGTATTCCGGTGGCACTCACTTGGTTTATGAGCCAAAAGACTTTTGATGGCAAGAAACCATACAGTTTTCTAAAATCGCAACTCTGTTTTTATTTTCGACCGAAAGTAACGTATGCAGGAAAAGCCGTAAAACTGCGTACAGAAAAATTCCATGAAACGATTACGGCAGTAAGGAGTGTGAAGTATGTTCCCGATTAAATATATGGATAACAACCTTGTGTGGAACAAGGACAATGAGGTATTCGCCTATTATGAACTGATACCTTATAACTATTCTTTTCTATCTGCGGAAGAAAAATTTATCGTGCATGATAATTTCCGCCAACTGATTGCACAATCCCGTGAGGGTAAAATCCATGCACTTCAGATTGCAACGGAAAGTTCGATTAAGAATATTCAGGAGCAGTCAAAGAAATTAGTGAGCGGAAAACTTCGTGATGTGGCAATCCAAAAGATTGATGAACAGACAGACGCGCTTGTTTCCATGATTGGCGATACGCAAGTTGATTATCGCTTCTTTCTTGGATTTAAGTTAATGGTGCCTGATGAAACGCTCAATCTCAAAAATATCAAGAAATCTGCATGGCTGACGTTTCAAGAGTTTCTCCATGAAGTGAACCATACGCTGATGAATGATTTTGTATCCATGCCAAATGATGAAATCAACCGTTATATGAAGATGGAAAAATTATTGGAAAATAAAATTTCTAGGCGTTTTAAGGTGCGACGTTTGGAAGTGAGTGATTTTGGTTATTTGCTGGAACACTTGTATGGCAGAGATGGGATTGTCTATGAAGAATATGATTACCCATTACCAAAGAAGAAACTGAAAAAAGAAACGTTGATAAAAACGTATGACCTGATACGACCGACAAGATGTCTGATAGAAGAAAATCAGCGATATTTAAGGCTGGAACATGAGGACAGCGAAACCTATGTTACTTATTTTACGGTCAATGCGATTGTTGGAGAATTGGATTTTCCATCAAGTGAAATCTTCTATTATCAGCAGCAACAGTTCACATTTCCGGTGGATACTTCCATGACGGTGGAAATCGTGGAAAACAGAAAGGCACTCTCCACTGTTCGCAATAAGAAAAAGGAATTGAAAGATTTGGATAACCATGCCTTTCAATCCGGCAGCGAAACAAGTTCTAATGTGGTGGACGCTTTAGACAGTGTGGACGAACTGGAAACAGATTTAGACCAAACAAAAGAAAGCATGTATAAGTTATCCTATGTAGTACGTGTCTGTGCTGATGATCTGGACGAGTTAAAAAGGCGCGCTGATGAAGTGAAAGATTTTTATGACGATTTGAGTGTGAAACTGGTACGGCCTGCCGGAGATATGCTCGGACTTCACTCTGAATTTTTACCGGCAAGCAAGCGTTATATCAATGATTATGTGCAATATGTGAAAAGTGATTTCTTGGCAGGGCTTGGTTTTGGCGCCACACAGCAGTTAGGAGAAAACACAGGGATTTATATCGGCTATTCCGTAGATACGGGAAGAAATGTGTATCTCCAACCCTCACTTGCCAGTCAAGGCGTAAAAGGTACAGTTACCAATGCGCTTGCTTCTGCTTTTATCGGAAGTCTTGGCGGTGGAAAGTCCTTTTGTAACAATCTGCTTGTGTATTACTCTGTGCTGTTTGGCGGACAGGCAGTGATTTTAGACCCAAAATCCGAAAGAGGAAATTGGAAACAGACGTTGCCGGAAATCGCTCACGAGATAAACATTGTCAATCTGACAAGCGATAAAGAAAATGCAGGACTTCTTGACCCCTTTGTCATTATGAAAGATGTTGAGGACGGAGCGACTTTGGCAAAAGAAATCCTGACTTTTTTAACCGGTATTTCTACCCGTGACGGAGAAAAGTTTCCGGTGCTGATTCGTGCCATTGGTAAAGTCAAAGACAGTAAGCAGAGAGGACTTTTGAATGTGATAAAAGAACTGAGAAAAGAAGAAACGGTTATCGCAAACAATATCGCAGACCATATCGAAAGTTTTGTTGATTATGATTTTGCACAACTGTTATTCTCGGACGGTTCGGTAGAAAATGCAATCAGTTTGGATAATCAGTTGAATATCATTCAGGTGGCAGATTTGGTGCTACCGGATAAAGATACTTCTTTTGAGGAATACACGACCATTGAATTGTTGTCGGTGGCAATGCTGATTGTCATTTCTACCTTTGCTTTGGATTTCATTCACAGCGACCGTTCTATTTTTAAGATTGTGGATTTGGACGAAGCATGGGCGTTCCTCAATGTCGCACAGGGAGAAACCCTTTCTAACAAGTTGGTGCGTGCCGGACGAGCCATGCAATCAGGTGTTTATTTCGTTACCCAGTCTGCTTATGATGTATCAAAAGAAAGTCTGAAAAACAATATTGGCTTGAAGTTTGCATTTCGCAGTACCGACATCAACGAGATAAAACAGACCTTAGAATTTTTCGGGATTGATAAAGAGGACGAGAACAATCAAAAACGCTTGCGTGATCTGGAAAACGGACAATGCTTATTACAGGATTTATATGGCCGTGTCGGTGTGGTACAGATACACCCTGTTTTTGAAGAATTGCTCCATGCCTTTGATACAAGACCTCCGGTTTCAAGAGACGAGGTGGTGTGATGAATGAAAGATGGAAAGTTTCAAAGATAACAAAAAAGAATATCAAATCTATCAAACGATATATGACAAAACAAAAAGTATTGCGTTTTATCAAAATGACGCTTCTTGTGATTGGAATAACATTGATACTGCTCTCTTTACTTGGAACGGTGGCACAGGCGGCAGGATTGGTTGATGATACGGTCAGCGCAGAAAATCTCTACTCCAAATATCCGTTACAGAATTATACCCTAGATTTTTATGTGGATAATTCATGGGGCTGGCTGCCGTGGAACTGGCTTGATGGGATTGGAAAAAGTGTGCAGTACGGACTTTACTGTATTACCAATTTCATTTGGACAATCAGTCTATATTTAAGCAATGCCACCGGCTATGTCGTACAAGAAGCCTATAAACTGGATTTTATCAATGATATGGCAGACAGTATCGGAAAAAGCATACAGACCCTTGCAGGTGTCACGCAGAATGGGTTTTCTTCGACAGGATTTTATGTGGGATTTCTTTTACTGATTATCTTGATCGTGGGAATTTATGTTGCTTATACCGGACTGATAAAAAGAGAAACGAGCAAGGCATTTCATGCTGTGATTAACTTTGTGGTGGTGTTTTTATTATCGGCGTCTTTTATTGCCAATGCACCGGACTATATCAAAAAGGTCAATGAGTTTTCCAGTGATGTGAGCACCGCAGCACTTGATCTAGGCACAAAAATCATGCTTCCAAACTCGGACAGTGAGGGAAAAGACAGTGTAGATTTGATACGTGACAGTCTATTCTCTATTCAGGTGGAACAGCCGTGGCTGCTGTTACAGTTTGGAAATTCCAACAAGGAAGAAATCGGTGCGGAACGTGTGGAGTCCTTAGTATCCGTAAGTCCTGATGAGGAAGATGGAAAAACAAGAGAAGAAGTTGTGAAAACGGAAATTGAAGATAACGACAACACCAACCTTACGATACCGCAGGTCATCAATCGTTTAGGTATGGTGTTTTTCCTTTTGTTCTTCAATTTGGGAATTACGATATTTGTGTTTTTACTTACAGGTATTATGATTTTCAGTCAGATACTCTTCATTATCTTTGCCATGTTTCTGCCTATCAGTTTCCTGCTTTCCATGATACCGGGGTATGAAAGCATGACAAAACAGGCAATCGTGCGGGTGTTTAATACGATTATGACAAGAGCAGGCATTACGCTTATCGTAACGGTAGCGTTCAGTATTTCCAGTATGTTTTATAACATTTCCACAGACTATCCGTTTTTTATGATTGCATTCTTGCAGATTGTATGTTTTGCGGGAATTTATATGAAATTAGGCGATCTGATGAATATGTTTAGTCTAAATGCCAACGACAGTCAGGGAGTGGCGCGCCGTATCTTCCATAGACCATATATGTTTATGCGCCATCGGGCAAGAAGAATGGAACGCAGAATGACACGGGCAGCCTCTTTAGGCGTTGCGGCTGGTACAGGTGCGATGGCAGGAAGTATGGCAGGAAAACAACATACACAGGCAAATGAACAGCGTTCCCGTAATAATGTTTCCAAAGGCTCTTTCAAAGATGTTCCCCAAAAAGCCGGCGCTATGGTAGGCGCAGTGATGGATACGAAAAACAAAATGAAAGAGAAAGCCGGTGCTGTTCGTGAAAATATCAAGGATATGCCGTTGCAAGCGTCTTATGCGGTTCATTCCGTCGGCAGACAGGCGAAGGAAAGTGTTTCTGATTTTAAGCGCGGTATTGTGCAGGAACGAGAACACAGACAATCCGGTCGTGAGGAAAAGCGTCAGCAGCATAGACAGAACATTGCGGATAAGCGCATGGCATTACAAAAAATGCAGGAACAGTCTGGAATACATAAGACACATGAAAGACCGGTGGCGGTTTTCAAAGAAAATGCGTTAGAAAACAGGTCAAAAGTACAGGAAGTGAAACGACCGGTAACGAGCGAAAAATCAAATGCACTGGTTATAAAAAGACAACAGAAAATGAATGTGGAACAGATTGAAAAAGTAAGACCACTCTCCTCTTATGAGAAGAACCATCAAAATGATGGTGCAAATAGACACAGTATAAAATCACAATCGGTACAGACGGTGCAAAAATCACAGGTGCATAAGGACACAAACCGTAAGGTCGTATCAAAGAAAGGACAGAAGAAAAAATGAGATTAAAACAGGTGTTACTATTGGGAAGTCTGTTCCCTTTTCTACTGGCAGTAACGCTGTTCTTCGGTGTACTTGTGAGCGCGGATAATGATGATAGTGGCGGCGACTATTCTTCCGGTGTTACCGGAATGAATTTATCCGCAGAGGTGTTGAAACATCAGCCTATGGTGGAAAAGTATGCCAAAGAATACGGTATATCCGAGTACGTCAATATTTTATTGGCTATCATACAGGTGGAAAGCGGCGGTACAGCAGAAGATGTTATGCAGAGTTCAGAAAGTCTTGGGTTACCGCCTAATTCCTTAGATACAGAAAGTTCGATCAAGCAGGGGTGCAAGTATTTTGCGTCTCTGCTTTCTTCCTGTAAAGAACAAGGAATAACCGACATCAATGTGGCGATACAGTCTTATAACTTCGGCGGTGGTTATGTGGGATATGTTGCAGGCAATGGGAAAAAGCATACATACAATCTGGCGGAAAACTTTGCGAAAGATAAATCCGGCGGAAAGAAAGTAACTTATACGAACCTGATTGCCGTAAAAAAGAATGGTGGCTGGAGATATAGTTATGGCAATCAATTTTATGTGGAACTTGTCAATCAGTATCTTTATGTTACGCAGTTTGATGATGAAACGGTGCAGGCGATTATGAATGAAGCCTTGAAATATAACGGCTGGGAATATGTGTTTGGCGGTTCTTCCCCAACCACTTCCTTTGATTGTAGCGGACTGACGCAATGGTGTTTTGGAAAGGCTGGTATCTCTTTACCGAGAACAGCGCAGGCACAATATGACGCAACACAACATATCCCGATTGCACAGGCGAAACCGGGCGATTTGGTGTTCTTTCACAGTACCTACAATGCGGGAAGTTATGTAACTCATGTCGGTATCTTTGTTTCGCCGACACAGATGTATCATGCGGGAAGTTCCGGGATTGGATATACCGATTTGACAAGTAGTTACTGGCAACAGCATTTGATTGGCGCCGGACGTGTAAAACAATAGAAAGTGAGGATTTTCAAATGAAATGGAAGAAAAAGAAACAGACAGAAAATAAACAAGAAATGAAAGAAAAAAAGATACCTACCTTAAAAGTGGGTACGCATAAAAAATCTGTGATTGCCTTATGGGCAGTGCTGATCGTGAGTGTCAGTTTTGGAGTATATAAAAATTTTACTGCCATTGATATGCACACAGTCCACGAAAAAGAAACGGTACAACTTCGATTGAATGATACCAACGGGATAGAAAATTTTGTCAAGAATTTCTGTAAAGCCTATTACACATGGGATAACAGCAAGGAAACGTTGGAGAAGCGAACTTCTTCTATCAATGGGTATCTGACAGAAGAATTACAGGTGTTAAATGCGGATACCATCAGAACAGATATACCAACATCTTCGACCGTTAGTGATGTGCTGATCTGGAATGTGGAACAATCCGGCAATGATGAATATGAGGTATTATATGAGGTTGTGCAATCCATCAAAGAGGGCGACCAAACAAGAAGTGTGCGTTCTTCCTATATGGTTACGGTTCATGTAGATACAAAGGGAAATATGATTATCGTACAAAACCCTACCCTAGCGCCTATGATGGAAACATCAGACTATGAACCAAAGACGGTAGAAAATGACAGTCAGGTGGACGCGGATACAGTTAGCGACGCTACCGCATTTTTAGAAACATTCTTTAAGTTATATCCAACTGCAACGGATAAAGAACTTGCTTATTATGTGGAAGAAAATGTGATGGAACCAGTGCAGCGAGAATATCAGTTTGCGGAAGTTTTAAATCCCGTATTTACAAAAGACGGCGATAATATCAAAGTGAATGTATCCGTGAAATACTTGGATAATTTAACAAAGGCGGAACAGATTTCACAGTATGAATTGATACTTCATAAGGATAGCAACTGGAAGATTGTAGGATAAATGATATTAAAGCGTGTATGTCTGAAAAGAGGTACACGCTTTTCAAAAAACTTCAATTATTATGATAAGAGAGCCTTGAAAAAAATGGTCAATGACTTAAAATAATAATTGACCAGATTAGTCAAAGTGAGGTTGTTGCAATGAATGGATATGAGAAATTTTTAGAACTTCCTAATGAAAAACAATTAAGAATTATAAATGCTGGATTTGAATACTTCGGTAAATATGGGTATAAAGGTGCAAATACAGAAGATATTGCGAGCAGAGCTGAAATTTCTAAAGGATTGTTATTTTACTATTTTAAAAATAAAGAAAGTTATTATTTGTTTTTATGTGAATTTTGCCAAAATTTAATGCTGAAAAGTTTTCAAGAAACGAACTTTCAAGAAATAACAGATTTTTTTGAACTAATTGATTTTGCAACAAAAGCAAAACTAAAAATAATAGCTGAATATCCTTTTATAACAGACTTTTCGGTTAACCTCATTGCAGATAAAAGTATAAAACAAGGAAGTAAAAGTGAAGAATATGTAAACAATGCTATATATAATTCCTTTGATATTTATTTTAAGAATATTGACTTTACGCCATTTAAAGAAGAAATAGATGTAAAAAAAATATATCAAATGATGTTATGGTTGTCCGAGGGATACATAAATGAAAAAAAGAGAATGAATATGCCTGTAATTTTGGAAGATTTTTTAGTTGAATTTGCGTCATGGAAAGCACTGTTTAAAAAGATGTGTTATAAGGAGGAATATTTATGAATGTAATAGAAATCAACAATCTAACAAAAGATTTTGGAAATAATAAAGGAATATTTGATTTGTCCTTTTCTCTAAAACAAGGAGAAATTGTAGGTTTTTTAGGTTCTAATGGTGCTGGAAAGACAACGACTATCAGACATTTAATGGGGTTTATAAAAGCAAACACAGGTTCAGCAAAAATAGCAAATATGGATTGTTTTCACAATGCACATTTAGTTCAAGAGAAAATCGGTTATCTTCCGGGGGAAATTGCATTTATGGATAATATGACGGGAGAAGAATTTATTCAATTTATGGCAGATATGAAAAGCATTACAGATTTACAATATGCAAAAGAATTGATTGTATATTTTGATATTGATACAAAAATCAAAATCAAAAAAATGTCTAAAGGTATGAAACAAAAAATAGGCTTAATCATTGCATTTATGCAAGATCCGCCTATCTTGATTTTAGATGAACCAACAACGGGGCTAGACCCTCTTATGCAAACGAAGTTTGTTGATTTGATAAAAAAAGAAAAGGCTAAAGGGAAAACGATATTGATGTCATCACATATCTTTGAAGAAATCGAAAATACGTGTGAAAGAATTGTAATGATAAAAGATGGGCGTTTGGTGGCAGACGAGAATATAAATACTATGAGGAATAAAATGAATAAGCATTATGAAATTTCATTTTCAAATATGGAAGATGCAATTCATTTTCAAGAATTATATTCTACAAATAGTTATCGAAAAAACAATGTGGTGTATTTATTGTCAAATCAAAATATCAATCACTTAATTCGTGAATTAGGTAAATTCAATATTGAAGATATAAATGCAAGACACCAAACATTAGAAGAAGTATTTATGAAATATTACGGAGGTAGTGTAAAATGAGTATTCCATTACTAAAAATAGAGTTGAAATCAAACAGTAAAATTATTTTGTTATTTTTAGCGATTATTACTCTTTATGCTGGAATTATAACAGCCATGTACAACCCGGAATTAGGTGCTGGAATAAATGAACTTGCTAAGAGTATGCCACAGTTTTTCGCAGTTTTTGGAATGGAAAACCCAGGGACAACACTATTAGATTTCTTAAACAATTATTTGTATGGTTTTATCTTAATATTGATACCTTTTATATACATAATCTTAATGTGTTACAAATTAGTTGCTAAACATATTGATAAAGGTTCTATGGCATATTTATTAAATACGCATTATAGCCGCATTCAAATTATCCTTACTCAATTTATAGTTTTAGTGATTGGATTACTTGTTTTGGTCTGTTATGCAACTGGTTTGATTATTTTTATTAGTAATCTAATGTTTAAGGGAGAAATGGAAATTATAAAATTTTTGCTCGTAAATTTAGGTTTGTTCATACTTGAAGTATTTTTATCAACACTCTGTTTTATGTTTGCTTGTTTATTCAATGAACTTAAGTTTTCCATTGGACTTGGTGCAGGATTGGGAATGATTTTTTTCTTAGTACAAATGCTATCACAAGTGAGTGATGATATAGAATTTTTAAAATACTTTACCCCTTTAACACTATTCAGTCCAGAAAATATAATTAAATATGATATAGAAAGTTTTATGTATCTAGGCGTATTGTTGATTAGTGCAGTTGTGTTTTTTGTCATAACTATGAAAAAATTTAAAAAACGTGATTTGTCATTGTAAATTAAAAGACAAGTTATTAGCATTGCATGACTAAAAATGAGTTATAAAAAATGCTAAAAATAGGAGTTTGAAGTATCCATAATAAAAAAGTGAAATTTATTTCCAAACTGTAAGAAGATTGTAAGAAGTGGTTGTTATAATGAAACTGTAAAAGAAATATATGACAGGAGGTTTTTATTATGGCTATACTTGAAACAAAGGATTTGAAAAAAATATATGGTAGTGGAGAAAATGAGGTTCACGCTTTGGACGGCGTGTCGATTTCGGTGGAAGAAGGCGAATTTGTTGCGATTGTCGGTACATCGGGAAGTGGTAAATCTACATTACTAAATATGCTTGGCGGGTTAGACCGCCCGACGTCTGGTAGTGTTGTCGTTCGAGGAAAAGAACTTATGCAAATGAAAGACGAACAATTAACGATTTTCAGACGTAGAAATGTCGGGTTCGTTTTCCAAAATTACAACCTGCTTCCGATTTTGAACGTGTATGAAAATATTGTTTATCCGATTGAGATTGACGGCAGCAAGGTAGATAAAGAATTTGTCAGACAGATCATTCACAATCTTGGATTGGAACGCAAACTAAAAAATATGCCAAACAATCTTTCCGGCGGACAACAACAGCGTGTAGCGATTGCGAGGGCTCTTGCGACAAAACCGGCAATTATCTTGGCTGATGAACCGACCGGAAACTTGGACTCAAAAACAAGTATGGACGTTATTCTTCTTATGCAGTCTATCAGTAGAGAATTTAATCAGACAATCCTTATGATTACACATAATGAAGAAATTGCTCAAATGGCAGACCGCATTATCCGTATCGAAGATGGAAAAGTCGTATCGGGAGGTGTAGGTTATGCACGATAATCGAAACAAAGAGGTCATAAAACGTGTAGAAAAAGGTATGATGAAAGCCAACCGCACCCGTAACATTTTTGCGATTGTCGCTGTTGCCCTTACAACGTTTATGATTACAACGATTTTCAGTTTGGGTATTAACTATAAAGAGAACATGGAGTTAACATCAGTTCGTACTTCCGGTACGAATGCAAATGTTTCACTTGCCATGCCGACAAACGAGCAGGAAAAAGAAATCCGTGATTTAGATTATGTAAAAACGGTTGGTACGCAATATATGATTGGCTCTGTTGCAGAAAAAAACGAAGCAGACCGCGACCTTGCGATTGCTATGCAATACTATGATAATACAGAATGGGAAAAGCATTATAAAGAAGCAATCAGCAATATCAAAGGGGAATACCCGAAAAAAGAAAATGAGATTATGTTGTCTGAGGACGCACTTTCCCAGTTAGGCATTAAAGAGCCAAAGCTTGATATGGAAATTCCATTGTCCTATATTTCAAAAGACGGAGAACAGAAAGATACCTTTACATTAAGCGGTTGGTTCCGCTCTTATACGGGAACAGGTATGGCGTTTCTATCCGAAAGTTATTGTCAGGAACATGGATATACAATGCAAAACAGCGGTGTTCTTTCTATATCTTTAGATAACCCAAAAGATAATTTTTACGACATACAAGACGATATTGCATTGAATGAAAATCAAACCTTTCAAGGTTCGGTTTCTATGTCATCATCAAGTGGATCTGTCTATGCAATGATTATTCTTTTGGTATTCTTTATCATTGGTAGTGGTTATCTTTTGATTTATAACGTACTTTATATTTCCATTTCAAGAGATACACGCTTCTATGGATTGATAAAGACATTAGGAACAACAGAAAAGCAAATCAAAACATTAGTAAAACGACAAGCGTTAACCTTTGGCTGTATCGGAATACCGATTGGTGTTATTTTAGCAGGTGTGCTTTCTTTTGGAATTGTTCCGGTTATTTTGGAAAATGCGTTTGATAGTGGAAAGTCTATTATGGACGCAGAAATGTTTTTCCACCCTAGTATCTTCATACTGTCCATTATTTTCTCTGCTTTGACCGTTTGGATTTCATGCAATGCACCGGCAAAAGTTGCAGGAAAGATTTCTCCGATCGAAGCGTTAAGATACCAAAATTTTGCTTCTACAAAAACAAAAAGCAGAAATTCTACCAATGGCGGAAAACTTCATGTGATGGCATACCATAACGTATTCCGAGATAAAAAACGTGCGTTCCTTGTGTTTATCTCTTTATTCATGGGAATTACCATGATTTTAGGTGTAAATGGGGTACTTGGAAGTTTTAAAGCTGAAAATTATGTCGAAAAATATATGGATTATGATTTTGAATATACCGATATGCAGTTTAGGCAATATGAGCAACCAAATAAAGAGATACCACAGTTTGATGAACAGTTTGTAGAAGAAATCAACCAAATTGGTGGTGTTGAAAACGTAGATGTTCAGAAAGCAGTTTGGGCTGGTATTGATTTTGACGAAGCGGTTTTGGAAGATTTTATGGAAATCAAATATGAGGACAGCAGATATAAATCTGACGGACAATCATATCAAGAAATGGTTGCAGACCTTAAGAAGTATGCCAATGCTGGAGATTATGGCTGTTATATTACAACACTTGATGATAAAGTTATAGAAGAATACAATGCAAAACACCCGGATACACCGATTGATATAGAAAAGTTTCAGCGTGGGGAAACGGCGATTTCGGGAATGGATACGGAATATAATGCACCAAATACCGCATTGGTAGGAAAAACATTATCTTTGACTGCGGATAGTTCAGATGGCAAAGCAACTGATTTTTTGATTGATGGTTCCTTTTATTTTGAAGATTATGAGAATAATCTTTCAGAGGGAATAGGTCACCGTAAAGCTATTTCTATTGTACCAGATATTATTTATGTCAGTGAAGCAGGAATAGAACGTTTAACAAAAACACCTATTATTTCAGGAATTGGTATTGACATTAAAGATATGAACCAAGTAGAACAAATTGATAGTGAGTTGCAAGCATTGAATGGTACATTGACAAAGACAGAATGGGATTATAAAAGTTCTCTTGAAAAAATAGAGGGATTTAATCAAATGACCTATGCTGAAAGTATATTGGGTAATGGTGCAGCAATTCTGTTGATTGTGATTGGATTGATTAACTTTATCAATGTGATGTTGACAGGTGTGGTTGCAAGAAAGAATGAATTTGCAGTGATGGAAAGTATCGGAACTTCTAAAAAACAGATTAAGAAGATATTGACCTTAGAGGGCGGTATTTACGCACTTATAACGACAGGTCTTATTATGACACTTGGTAATGCGTTCTTACTTTTGGTTGCAGACGCAGTTCCGCACATGGCAGACTATGCAAAATTTGAATATCCATTTGCTCTTGTAATTTGCTTGATATTTGCTATATTTATCATATGTCTAAGTGTTCCGGCGATCGTATATCGTGCGGTTTCAAAAGAAACAGTCATTGAACGTTTACATGACTTAGGAAATTAGTGTTACACACAGGGCAGATTTTTCTAACCTCTGCCCTGTTATTTTGATATGAGGTGGTGGTTATATGGCAAATATATTTTTATTAGAGGACGATAAGATTTTGAGTAAAGGAATTTCCATTGCATTGGAAAAAGACGGACACCGTGTTACAACGGCATACGGTTATGTAGAAGCATTACAAAAATATACATTGAAAAAGTATGATCTGTTTTTGCTTGATATTAACCTGCCCGATGGAAACGGTATGAACTTCTGCCAAAAAATCAGACAGGCCTCACAATTACCGGTGTTATTTTTAACCGCAAATGATACAGAAGAAGATATGCTAAACGGCTATGATGTAGGCTGTGATGATTATATCTCCAAACCATTTTCTATTGATGTTCTGCGAAGAAAAGTATCGGCAATACTGAAAAGAACGATTACCGAAACAGCACAGATACAGTATAAAGATTTGGAAGTGGATATAGGAAAATGTCTTGTGTTATTAAAGGGAGAAGAAGTCCATCTCAGCGCAACGGAATATAAATTGCTTTGTTATCTGATACAGCACAAAGGAACGGTTGTTACAAAAGCAATGCTGCTGGAGAATTTATGGGATAAGGACGGCAACTTTATTGATGATAATACTTTGCGTGTGAACATCAAACGATTAAGACAAAAACTAAAAGACGATAACCAAGAATATATCGTAACAGTATTCGGAATTGGTTATACGTTCGGAGAATAAACATGAAGCATTTTAAGTATATCAGAAAAATTCTTATCATTTTAGAAGTGATGATAGCCATTGCGCTTGCCATAGTCCTATGTTTTATCCCGATGGATATTTTCGTAAAAGCAGGATTGCTGGTGGGAGTTGCTATCTTCTTTCTCATATTTTATTTGTTAGACCATTTGCACAACCGCTATCTTGATGATATGCTGGAAGAACTGACCTTTTTGATTGAAGAATTGGTCGGCAAGCAGGAAGTAAAAGTTTTTTCGGAATTAGAGGATACCTTGCTTTCACGATTGCAGCACCAACTTTTGAAGTTGCGTTCTATCCTGATAACACAAAATCAATTATTGGATCGTGAAAAGAAACAGATTAAAGCGTTGATTTCGGATATATCCCATCAGATTAAGACACCGGTTGCTTCAGCGAACACGTTCATACAATTATTAAATGATGATACATTATCGGAAGAAGAACGCAAAGAATATATTGCTATCTTACAACTATCACTTGAAAAATTAACATTCCTAGTCAATAGCCTTGTGAAGATGTCCCGTTTGGAAAGTGGCATTATTTCATTGAAACCGGAGAAAAACAGTCTGAATGATATTATCTTGCAGGCAGTCAAATCGGTGTATTCCAAAGCAAAAGCAAAGGATATTACGATCGTGTTTGATTGTGAACAGGACTATATATTATATTTGGATTTTAACTGGACGGCAGAAGCCATCACGAATGTATTGGATAACGCAGTGAAATATACGCAAAACGGTGGAACGGTTCGTCTGAATATGACCGAGTATGCGTCTTATCTTCGCTTGGATATTATAGACAATGGAATTGGCATACCGGAAGAAGAACAGGCGCAGATTTTCAATCGGTTTTACAGAGGGAAATATTCTACCGGTGTTGATGGTGTCGGAATCGGTTTATATCTGACGCGCGATATTATGACGAAACAAAAGGGATATATCAAAGTTATTTCAAATGACACGGGAACTACATTCTCTTTGTTTTTTCGATTGTATGTGGAAGAATAACAGATAAGCAGTTTTATGAAGTGCTTTAAGGGGGCTTGCATTATGGAAAGCTTTAAGAACAGTTCTTTACAATCAAACTCCACCTAACAGAACCCTATTAAAAATTGAATATATTTCGGCTTTTATGGCTCGTACAAACTATATGTTTTGTGCGGGCTTTTTTCATGCCCGAAAAACTTTTTTAACTTTTTTTCAAAAAAATCATACAAATCACACTTTGCCGGACAGTGTTATGCGGAAAGAGGGAGATACCAACTTTTGCACAATGCAGAAAGGGGGTGTGATGATGAAACCGACTTCTTTTGAGGACGCTATTCGTTTACAGTTCGATACATTGATGAAGAAAGTCATTGACAAGACAATTAAGAATTATGAACGCAGTTTAACACGTAGAAATAAACGTGAAGTTCTGTTCTGTGAACTACCGGAGATTATGGTTCAGTCCTTTCCTGTCTTTGATGAATATGATTTAGATGTTGCTGATTATGATGTTTACGGTATGACAGCGCATGTATGTGATAAAGAATTATGCAACGCATTAGATCAGCTATCAGAAAAAAGGCGAAATACCATATTGTTGTTCTATTTTCTTGATATGTCAGATATTGAAATAAGCGAATTGATGAATATTACACGTTGTACTTCGTACACGCGTAGAATGACTGCTTTAAGGCAAATGAAAGAGATTTTAGAAAAGGGAAATGATTTCATGGAAAAAGATGTTTCAAAGTGTCCGCCCTATCGCCTGATTTCATCAGCAGCGAACGGCGACGAAAAAGCAATTCAGAAAATCTTAGATTTCTATGATAACTACATATCCGCTTGTTGTATGCGGAAACTGTATGACGAATATGGAAATGTTCGTATGGCAGTAGATTTAGAGTTAAAAGGACTTGTGTGTCATGCCATGATACAGAAGATAAAAGCCTTTGAAGTAGAAATCAAGTAGTGATTATCAACAGGGTGTGATTTACCACTTCTCTCTTTCCCGCCCTGTCCATTCGTTTATCACTCTATGAAAGTCTGTTGGAAACAATAGATTTTCATAGGCTGACAAGCCGACTGTTCTTTGAAAACTGAATAAAGCCGACAGGCACGTTTGCTATGCAGTGAGCCATCAGATTTTATACGCCATGACCTTTTTATTAAAAGTGAGCGAAATCTATATTGATCTGGGAACAGCCTTTGGAAAAGTTGTTCAGCCACGACCTGTGCAGCAGGATAATGATACGCCCGCATGGTGCGGTTCTGCCCATAAGAATGGGAATAGTTGAAATACTAGCGGAGCTTTCCAAAGCCGTCTGTCTGCTTAGAAAATACATCACGAAAGAAACTTCTAATATGTTATAATGAGAGTACAATTTTTATACTTGAAATATGATGATGTGGGAGTTGGAAGTGATGAAAATATTATATGTTACCGATTTGCATGGAGATAAAGAGAAGTACAAAAAGACGTTAGAGATTGCTATCGAAAAACAAATTGATGTGATTGTCAATGGTGGAGATATGTTGCCAAAGCAGTGTAACAGACACTTGGAACAGCCAGTCTTTATCAAACAATTTTTAAGTGAATACTTCAAAGAGTTGCAGAAACATAACATCAAGTATCTTGCTATGCTTGGAAATGATGATTTACTGGCTGTTGATGATTTGTTTGATACAGTTTGTAATGAATTTCCAAATGTTTACAATATAGCAGGAAGAAAAGTGAATATTAACGGATTTGAATTTATTGGTATGAACTATATTTTAGACCACCCTTTCGGTTGTAAGGATAGAGTGATTACAGAAATTGATTATGTGCCACAAAGACAGTTAAGCACTTTTGCAGGAACTTCTAATGAATATGACTATGACAGAATTTATAACTGGTTGGAATATTCCAAAACAGAATTACCTTATATGTGTGATGTTCTCAATCAATTACCAAAGCCAGACAATCCGCAGAAAACTGTGTATATCATGCACATGCCACCGGCAAGGTTGCGATTGGGACAGTTGCTTTATCAGGACTTGGATATAGGTTCTGTCGATATTTACAATTTTCTTAAGGAAAGGCAGCCATTGTTTTCTCTGCATGGACATATACACGAAAGTCCAGATACCGAAAAGGGAAAATGGTGCAATCAGATAGGTAATACAATCTGTATTCAAACAGGCCAAACAGAACTATTTGCCAGTGATATGGTATATGCAGAAATTGATTTGCAACATCAGGAATTTAGGCGTGAAGTAGTCAAAGTGAAATAAACAAGAGGAACACCAGAGATGGTGTTTTTTCTTGGCTCGAAATGAGGTGCAGTAATGGAACAAAAAGTAAAACAGGATATGTTGAAAATAAAAGATACAACATTTTACATTACTTCTGTTTTCTCTGGAACAGTAGATTTACAGTCTTTGATAAAAAGATTGATACGAAGTGAGATTGAACAGAAAAACGGTATGAATTAAAAACAGCAGAACAAACGGCTGATATATGACGGAAAGCGTGTTATAATTGAATAGTAAAAAGATGTTTGTTTGCTGTTGGAAAGGAGCAGAAATGTTAAAACAGCAGACAAGATTAAGAGTTAGATTATATGCACGTTTATCAAAAGATGATGGAGACGCTGATAAGGAAAGCAACAGTATTAAAAATCAGTTGCAGATGTTACGCTATAATGCAAAAGAGAAAGGATTTATCGTTGTCGGCGAGTATGTAGATGATGGTTATTCAGGAACGACATTCAATAGACCTGACCTGAACCGTATGATAAAAGACGCTATGGAAGATACGGAACCGAGTGGAATTATGGTAAAGGATATGTCAAGATTTGGTCGTAACAATGCCATGTTCATGTATTATGTAGAAGAAATCTTCCCGAACAATGATATTTTGTTTATTGCATTGAATGATGATGTTGATACAAGATTTGATGAAAACGAAATGATGCCTTTTAAGTCAATTATGAATGAGTATTATGCTCGCGATACATCAAAGAAAATTCGTAGTGTCAAGAAAACAACAGCCTTGAATGGCGGCTTCTGTGGTTCATTTGCTCCATACGGATACAGATTAGACCCGCAGAATAAGCAGAAGTTACTGATTGATGAAGAAACAGCGCCTATCGTCAAGCGTATTTTTGAATTATCAAAACAAGGAAATGGTATTCATCAGATTGCTAGAATATTGTGCGAAGATGGAATTTTAATTCCGAGAGCATACAGGGCAATGAAAAACGGTACTTTAGAAACAAGTACAGGTTTTAAGTTTCCTACGGACTGGGTAGCAAAAAATGTGAAAATGATTTTAGAAAATCAAGTATATCTTGGACACATGGTTTCGCATAAAACACAAACAAAATCATTTAAGAACAGAAAATTGGTGCCTGTTCCAAAAGAAGATTGGATTATTGTTAAGAATACACATGAACCTATTATTGATGAAGATACCTTTGAATTGGTACAGAAGTTCATTAGTGTAAAGAAACAGCCAAATAAAACTAGAAAGCCGAATATGTTTGTAGGACTTGTGAAGTGTCCGGATTGTGGGCGCAATATGGCATTGAGTGGCCGTGCTGACAGTAGTAGATGGCTACGTTGTAGAACTTATACAAGAAATACAAACTTGTGTACTTCGCATTCTATATCGTATAATGCTTTACAGCAGATAGTAATGAATGATATTCAAAAGCATATAAAAAATATGGAAGCCTTAGGCGATCAGTTTCTCGAAGAAATGAAAGAATTGAGTGAAAAAGGTGGAAATGAAAAAATTCAGCATTTAAAACAAAGTTTAGAAGTTGCTGAAAAAAGGATTGAAGAAATAGACAATGTCATTATGAAATTGTTTGAACAGAACGCTTTAGGTAAGATTTCTGATGAACGTTTTGAAAAGATGTCTATATCATACGAGAATGAACAAAGCGAATTGAAGTTGAAAAGAAATGACTTAAAGGATAAAATCGAGTCAGAAGAAAAGAAAACCCAAAGTACCAACCAGTTTTTAGAAACTATTCGTAAGTATGAAAATGTAACAGAATTAAATCGTGCTATGTTGGTGGAACTGATAGACAGCATTTATGTGTATCAGGCAGAGGGAACAGGACAAGAAAAGACTCAAAAGGTGGAAATCAATTACAGATTTCTAGCAGGTTCTCAATGTGGTATTGCATGATGGAAATGGCAGAATGAGCCGATTGCTTACATTGTTATTGTTGTATAGAAATGATTATGTGGTTGGTAAATATATTAGTATAGAAAAGCAGATTTCTGAAACAAAAGAAGCCTATTATCAAGCTTTAGCACAAGCAGATTTGGGATGGCATGAAGGTACAAATGATCCCAAACCATTCATTAAATATATGCTTGGAATTATTTTGAAATGCTATCGTGAATTTGAAGATAGATTAACTATTAGTGAAAAGAGTGGAAAAAGAAGTACATCTTATGATGTAGTAAAAACTTATGTGAATAATACAATTGGAACCTTTACTAAGAAAGATGCAATGGAAAACTGTCCAAGTCTAGGTAGTTCTTCGGTAGAGTCTGCGTTAAAGAAACTTGTAGAAGAAGGTGCTATTATACGTAAAGGTAAAGGGCGTGCATCACACTATGTACGTAAAGATGCGGTAGAATAAGTGATTTTTGTTTATTAGTAATAACGCTTAAAGTTCTAAATGTAGATATTTGAAAAATGCAATGTTAGAAATCTAACGTTGCATTTTTTAGTGGTGTTAATTTGAAAGATATAATTTCTAATCAAAAGTTACTGTCCAATGATCAGATTGATAAGCGTCAAAACACATCAGTATTTGTTCTTTGTTGCATTTATGTTCAGCTAATTCTGGAAGTTCTTCTTTAGAAAAATATCTACTTTCAGTTGTTTCTATATTTTCAACAAACTCTCCACCTAGTACTTCACATAAGTAGAAAATCTTTACAACACCATAAGCATAAGGTGGAAGGTTATGCTTATCTCTATCTTGTACAGATATGACCTTTTTAACACAGACATCCAATCCTGCTTCTTCTTTAGTTTCTTTCACTACATTATCAGCAGGAGAAAGATTAAATTCACACCATCCTCCAGGAACAGACCATTGCCCTTTTTCTTTTACAAGAAGAATCTTTCCATCCTTGAATATAGCTGCACGAGTGTCTACTTTTGGCGTTTGATAACCTACATCATTACAGAATAATCCATGAATCTTTTCGGCTGGTATATCTGTTCTTGTTAACATCATTTCTGCTGCAATCTCTCTTATACGCTGATAACGCTCTTTATCATATACATCGTGTCCATAGAAAAGTCCTGCTTGTGCAAGGCTCTGTAATTCTTTTGCCCATTCTAATACTTTATCCATAACTTATGCCTCCTTACTATTGCTTGTTAATAGTATAGCACTGAATAGGATCCATTAAGCAGATGTTATATGAAAATATTATTATATTATATTTGAAAATAGTGCTGTGGAGGTTCTCTCTTTTGGCATGAAACATTATACACTTAATGATTCTTTCAAGACAACAGTCTAACGAAGGTAACATTATAGATGCTGATGAAGTACTTGAAATGATTATGAAAAATACGAACTTTAAAAGGACCTGCTCATTGAACAGGTTCTTTCTACATGAAGGACTCTACAACATATAGTCTCTTTTCTTTCTTATTCCATAGCATGATTATTTCACTATGGTCTTCATGTGACTTATACCAATAGACACAATCGGTGTGTTGAGGACGACTTATTGCAAGTACATTGATCTCATCCAGCCATTTGTTGGTTGCATCTTGATAGTTGCCATCATAGATGGTTTCTCCTTGATCTTTTTTCCAGGAAAACATCTTTTCGATAGGTTCTTCATTCTCATATGTAAAAACATGATAACGGACACCATCTCCATTAAAACTTGATCCAGCATCCTTACTATATACTTCAGAATAATCAGAATCTGAAGGAATAGATATCTTCCAGTTCTCTTTGATTACATGATTATAGTCTTTAGAATAATTCCAATACATTACACCACTTACAATAATCATACAGGCAAATATGATTGATATAATCGTTTTCTTATTCATAGGAACATCTCCTTTAGTCTGCGAGTTCTTTTAGAGTATCTCCAGTAACTCTATATACTGTCCAATCTGACATAGGCTTGGCACCTAGAGATAAATAGAAATCAATACTAGGCTTATTCCAGTCTAGACACCACCATTCTAAACGTCCACAGCCACGTTCTACTGCAATAGAAGCAAGCTTCTTAAGAATTGCCTTACCATAACCGTTTCCACGACATTCTGGTTTTACATACAAATCTTCTAAATAAATACCAGAACGTCCTAGGAATGTAGAAAAGTTATGGAAGAATAAGGCAAAACCTATTTCTTTATTATCTACGACCGCAAAGATCACTTCTGCTTTCTGCTTATCAAATATCCATGTTTTAAGTGTGGCTTCATCTGCTACCATTTCATCTGGCATCTTCTCATAAGCAGCTAACTCTTTGATGAATTGAAGAATGAGTGCTGTATCACTACGTTTCGCAAATCTGAATGTAAGAGTATTGTTCATGGTCATTCCCTCCGTTTATCTTATTATACTAATAGGGTAGATGGTAAGGTACTTAAGTTTTCTTAAGATAATAAAAAATATCTTATGTTTTTAGAATATTAAAAACTCCTTTTGCTGAAAGGTAAAAGGAGTATTTCCACTAAGAATAATATTTTTGATTTTTACTTTTTGGTTTGTCGGGATACAAGAGTTTTAGCTTTCCTTGATTAACAAGAGGTTGTATATATTTTTTTGTTACGAAATAGACTGTTTTAAGGTCTAGATAATCACTTATTTCTTGTCTTGTTCTTGGAGTTTTACAAAAAGTGATTAAATCAGTATTATCGTGAATATCATCTATTGGGCTTTCTGTTTTGTTGAACAAAGTGACTACAAACTCGTTTCTTTTGTTTTCAAATAAAGGTTCTGGTAAACCATGTTCTTTCATTTCTCTACGAATAGTAGGAATACCTGAATATCTATTTTCTGTCTTAAGTAAGAATTCAGACATTGTTGCAAGTGCAGGATTTCTTAAATCAGGTCTTGCTTTTCCTAAATCATTAACAGTCATTCTTCCATAAAGGCTGCCTGGACTATGAATCTCTAGACGGTTAGTGAAGAAAGAAATCTGGATAGTAGTTCCTTCAGTATGAATACTATAATCACGATGAATTAATGCATTAAGTATAGCTTCTCTGATGGCGTTAATAGGATATTCGGTTTTATCGTTTCTTTTTCCTGTTGTTGGATCAATGATTGTTTGAGTACGCATATTTCTATTACAAAAGGCAATTGCTTCATCTAACATTTCAGACAATGTTCCTTCAATTCTTTTGTTGTCTAGAAAACGAACACCATCATTTGTAGTTTCACCAATTTCAGTACCAGGAATAATAGTTGCGGTAATAGCTAATTGTGGAAGCAATCCTTGTGGATATATTCCAAAATTCAATACAGAAGCTAGAGTAGGTACGCCGTTTCGTGTAATAGATAATAATTCGTAAATCTGTTCTTCTGATAATTTTGAAAAATAAGGTCTATTTAATTTCATTTGAAGAATATAGTTATTGATACCTGCTTCATCTAATAAAGATATATTAGCTCGATTGATTGGTCTTTCATCATCATGAACATGGAGCTTATAAGATTCAAAACTATATATTTCATAGTCTGTCATAGGTAAATCTGCATCACCTACACGAACATAAGATCCTTTTGTTTTTCCTGCACCACGATAGTAACATGGACGATTAGTGATATCTATTGATGGTATCTCTGCACTACAGATATTAACCCCTTTATATTCTGTGGTTGTAAATATAGCACGAACTACAGGTTCCATTTGGTTGCATTGTTCAGTTACTTTTTTTTGTAAATCCTGCAAATCATAAACACCTACGGGTTCAAAACCCAATGATTCATCTAGACCAAATACAATTATTCCACCACTGTCCTGGTTTGAAAAACTTGATAATGTATCATATAAACGTTTAGGTGTTCCTTTGTATGCTGCTTTAACTTCTATAGTTTGTGATTCGGCTTTTGTCTTAATTATTTGTTTGATTAAATCATTTAATTCGATGCTAAGCATAATTTCTCCTTTCTATCATATTTAATTACATGAAAATTTGACTACTATATAAAACTATCTTTGTTTAAATAGAGTATAACTGATTTATTAGTTTAATACAATAAATAAACAAAATTTAACAAAATAAACTAATTATTTAACAAAATAAGCAAACATATTTAGTTTAATTGATAAAATAAACTAATTATTCTACAAATTTAGCAAACTCACTTGGTTTAATTAACTAAATAAACTAACTCTCTCACTCACAATACTTAAACTCTTTTAATTGAGAGAGTTTTTTGTATATAAAAAAGTCAGCATAACTTTCTTTTTAACGTTTTTTTGTGTCTATACAATGTAAGTATTTTCTAATTATATAGATTGTGAATATAGATGTGAATATTGAGCATCTGATGAAAATAGAACTGTTTTTAAATAATCGTATGATATAATGAGAGACAATCTAATATGAAGGGAGATTAATTATGCACTACAGATTAGGAAGGGAACTTAAAGCATTATCAAAGATTTTTACGCTAATAGGTATATTAGTGAATGCATTTCTTTTGTATTTTTATCTAGGAAATAATTATTTACTAAGTAGAAAAATCTATTACGCAGTCATTTTCGTATTCTTAATGATTCTTGTATGGGTATTTGGAAAAGTAATAAATGGTGTAGGAGTGATACTTACTACTCAGGGAAAGATGTTACATGAACCAAAAATAGAAGAGCCTGAAAATGAAGACTCTATCAAAAGTACATTTATGGCATTCTGCCATGCATTCAAGAAGAATAAAAAAGTATTTGTTTCACTCATTGCCGTTTGTGTTATTCTACTTGGTGGTGGTATCTATGCAAAAGTAACTTATGATCATTACCATGTATATGATGGAATATGGAAGATAGAAGGAGACCTAGAAGGAAATTATTTTGATATACGTGGTGATGATGTAGCATTCTTTGAAACAAATAGGGGTGAGGAGAAAAGAAAATCAGAGTATAAATGTATATATGCAGGAAGTCGAACAAATAACGATGTTAACTTCTATTGTCAGACTTATGATTATACAAGTACGTATGATTATAAATCAAAAGAGATTGAACAGACTATTCACCTTAATAGAATAAACAATAATGAACTTGAAGTAAATGGAAAGAGATATAATAGAATTCCAGATTAGAGCGCGTGAGCGCTCTTTTTTATGAAAAAAACTTGATCCTAAGACCAAGTTTACTTAAGTGCGTTCACCATTTCTTTTACATATGCTTCTACATATTGTGGCGCATCTTTTCCATATTTTTCAATAATCTTAATAATTGCACTACCAACGATGGCACCATCTGATTGAGATGCCATCTTTTTAGCTTGCTCTGGTGTAGAGATTCCAAATCCTACCACTACAGGTACATCAGTTACTTCACGTACTAAATCAACCATCGCACCAATATTTGTAGTAATCTCTGAACGTACACCAGTGACACCTAAAGAAGACACACAATACAATACCTTTTGAATCTTTAGATGAAGTGATTGCATTAAATCAGTTTGATTTGGATTTGAAATTACTTTTCTATCCTAGGATCATGTTTATTGAGAATGCATTAAAAAGTTATGCAATAGAGGCAGTATTGCAGGACGCAAAGTCAGAGAATTTAGATGATATATTTGAAAAATCAATTACAGACTATAGATTTCTTAAGAAAGATAGCATGGCATATCATAATAGCTACAGTAAAAGAATGGCACTTAAAGTCAAAATTAATAATGCTTTAATAAATAGTTATAATCACAGTTCTAACAATATAGTTAACCATTTTTTTGATTCAGACAAAAATATTCCAATTTGGGCAATATTAGAATCTTTTACACTTGGGGAGTTTGGAAATTTTTATGTTTGTTCTAATGTTAAAAAGTATATTTCTAATGAAATATTACATCTCCCAACTAAATTTGATGAAGATGGAAAATTTCCATTTCAGTATTGAAAAAAATCTTATGATATGGGAAATTGAATATACAAATTGCGGTGGTCGTCTTCGGACAACACTTGGAGGAGTCTGATGCGTCGGCTCCTTTCTTATATCTAAATACTAAAGGAGGTAACAGAAGTGGATATTACCTCCTTTTATCATAGAAATTTCAAAATATTTTAGAGACACCTCTAGAAAGGCGTTGTCAGAGGGGTACGGGATACATGAAAGAAGAAAACAGTATATGATGGTAGTAGGAAGGAGGATGAGTAATATGAAGTTCGGAATAAGAACACCATCACTAAAAAGATCTATTAGTGCTAGAACAACAGGAAGAGCTAAAAGATCAATTAAGAAAGCTCTTATGCCTGGATATGGTAAGAAGGGCAGAGGATGGATTACGAATCCTAGAAAGGCTGCTTATAATAAGATCTATAGAAAGACGACTGTAAGTTTCTGGGACTTATTCAAATAAAGGAGAATATTACTATGACTACTGATGATAAGCTTGTACTAGTAAGTAATGTTTTGAAGGTATTGTTGGTGATTTTAGTATTTCCAATACTAGTTGTTTTTGAACTCGCAAAGATTCAGAAATAATTCTAAATTGATATTAAAACATGATTGGATAGTGTATCATTTAATTGAAAAGAGTCGAATGATTATGTCTTATGGTGTAAAGAGTATGATTATTAAATGTGCAATCAGAATTAATCAAAGAGGGGTTATCTAAATGATTCGATTAATTTTTTATTTTTATCGCTAAGTTTATGAAAAATGTTGCTACTAGATCATTAAATTTAACTTAACGCCTA
>OLOO01000348.1_pt1 | contig 46144 bp, 30 predicted proteins | sample 1672621 | NCBI WGS metagenome assembly OLOO01 (sample SAMEA3136706, study PRJEB25190) | human gut metagenome | biome: human gut; feature: human-associated habitat; material: faeces | place: Austria | collected 2013 | reverse complement strand
CTCTCGGCCCCGGAGGGGTCAAGCCCCGCCGAGGTGGTGGCAGCCGCCGCCGGCGTGGTGCCCGAGGCGCCTTCCATCCTCTCCGGCGGACGCGCCCTCGAGGGCCGGGAGATGCCCGACGAGCGGAAGCTCTCGGTGGTCATGGACACGGTGGAGCTCGGCAGCTGCCGCCGTCGCATCAGGCAGATCCGCGTGCGGCTGCGCAGCCTCTCCAAGGGGGCGCCCGACGGAGAGTCCGAGGGTCTCTTCGAGGAGGCCACCTCCCTTCAGCTTAGGGTGAACGAGCTTGTGAGGAAGCTGTCTTCCTCTTCTAACGACTGACGGTTTTGGGTATAGTGTTGAGAAGTTTGTGCGTCGAAGGGACATACGTGGCTGCAAAGAAGAGCAAGGACGACATCAAGCTTTCCGATGAGCTCACCGGTGTGGTTGAGAGCCTGGTTGCCAGCACGGGCAAGGGCGGTTCGGTGAGCGAGGACGACATCCAGGTCGCCCTCAAGGACATCGACGTCGACGGCGACGAGCTCTCGGACCTCTACGACAGCCTCCGCTCGCATGGCGTCGAGGTCATGAGCAACGAGGCGAGCACCCCCTCCGCGGACTTCTCGTCCGAGGACGCCGACGACTTTGACGACGACTCCGGCTCCGGCTCCGACTCCGACGAGGACTCCCTGGACGATGACGACGAGGAGGACTCCGAGGCCGTCAGCGAGGCCAAGGCCATTAAGGAGGCCCTGCGCTCCGTGCCCAAGGCCAAGGCATCCAAGCCCAAGCGCTCCAGCCGCGCCCGCGCGCGCCGCGTCGACACCTCCACCGTCATGCTCACCGGCGACCCGGTCCGTATGTACCTCAAGGAGATCGGCAAGGTCGACCTGCTGACCGCCTCCGAGGAGGTCAACCTGGCCATGAAGATCGAGGCCGGCACCGAGGCCACCGAGAAGCTCGAGGCCGCCGAGAACGGCGAGATTGAGCTCACCCGCTCCGAGCAGCGCCGCCTCATGCGCGTGGAGGCCGTCGGTCTTGACGCCAAGCAGCAGCTCATCAGCGCCAACCTGCGCCTCGTCGTCTCCATCGCCAAGCGCTACGTCGGCCGCGGCATGCTGTTCCTCGACCTCATCCAGGAGGGCAACCTCGGCCTTATCCGCGCCGTGGAGAAGTTCGACTACACCAAGGGCTTCAAGTTCTCCACCTACGCCACGTGGTGGATTCGTCAGGCCATCACCCGTGCCATGGCCGATCAGGCCCGCACCATTCGCGTGCCTGTGCACATGGTCGAAGTGATTAACAAGCTGTCCCGTGTACAGCGCCAGATGCTGCAGGATCTGGGGCGTGAACCTACGCCGGACGAGCTGGCCCGCGAGCTGGATATGCCGGTTGAGAAGGTGCAGGAAGTGCAGAAGTACGGCCGCGAGCCGATTTCCCTGCACACCCCGCTTGGCGAGGATGGCGATTCCGAGTTCGGTGACCTCATTGAGGATACCGACGCCATCGCTCCGTCCGACGCCGTGGCCTTCTCCCTGCTGCAGGAACAGTTCAAGCAGGTGCTGGAAACCCTGTCTCCGCGTGAGGCCGGCGTCATCAAGATGCGCTATGGCCTGGAAGACGGCCAGCCGAAGACGCTGGACGACATCGGCCGTGTGTATGGCGTGACCCGTGAACGCATCCGTCAGATCGAGTCCAAGACCATGTCCAAGCTGCGCCACCCATCCCGTTCGCAGACCCTGCGCGACTTCCTGGATCAATGATCATCTGGCTCCCCTCTGTGAGGGGAGCCAAGCATTTGAAGAGAAAAATAGGACTGTATGCCCAAAGAAGAATACGGTGCCAAGGACCTAGCTGTTCTTGAGGGCTTGGATGCGGTACGCAAGCGTCCGGGCATGTACATCGGCACCACCGACTCGCAGGGGCTTATGCACTGCCTGTGGGAGATCATCGACAACTCCGTGGACGAGGCCTTGGCCGGCTTCTGCAACGACATTGTGGTCACCCTGCACACCGACGGTTCCGTGGAAGTCGCGGACAATGGCCGAGGCATCCCGGTGGACAAGGAACCGAAAACCGGCCTGTCCGGCGTGGAGGTCGTACTGACCAAACTGCACGCCGGTGCCAAGTTCGGCAACTCGTCTTATAACGCCGTCGGTGGCCTGCACGGCGTGGGCTCCTCCGTGGTCAATGCCCTGAGCTCCCGACTGGACGTCGAAGTGGATCGTGACGGCAAGACGCACCACATGACCTTCCACCAAGGTCACCCTGGCGTATACACGGATGCCGACCCGGCCAATCCGTCTCCCGATTCCCCGTTCAAGCGCACTCGCAAGAACCGACCCACCGAGCTGGAAATCATCGGCAAGGTATCTCCCAAAACCACTGGTACCCGTATTCGTTACTGGTATGATCCGGAGATCTTCAACAAAACCGCCGAGTTCTCATACGAACAGCTCATCGACCGCGTGCGTCAGACCAGCTTCCTGGTGCCCGGCCTCAAAATCACCATCATCGACGAAAACGTACCGGAAACGGCGGCGACTGACACCGTCGAGGCCACTGATGACACAACAGTCGAACCTGCGCAAGACCAGGCACCGGCCTTGGATGTCTCGTCCAGCGATGCCGAACTCTTCGACGACTCCGCCGAATCCCAGTCCGACGATGCCGAGAGCCCGGCCGAGGAGGACTTCTCACTGACGGCCGGCGACCAGGTCGTTGATGGCGCGTTCGGCGAACAGCCCGCGCACCCGCGCGTCGTGGAATTCCTGCACACAGGCGGCGTCAAGGACTTCGTCGACTTCCTGTCCAAAGGCGAGCCGATCTCCGACATCTGGCGCATCCAAGGCGAGGGCACCTATAAGGAGGAGACCCAGGCCGTGGGCAAGGGCGGTGAACTGCACGCCCAGGAAATCGAACGCACCTGCGGCGTGGATATCGCCCTGCGATGGGTCAACGGCTATGACACCACAATCATGAGCTTCGTGAACATCGTGGAGACGCCCGGCGGCGGTACTCACGTGGACGGTTTCATGAACGCCATCACCAAGCAGATTCGCAAGGCGGTGGAAGACAACGCCCGCAAGCTCAAGGTGAACATGAAGGACTCCGCCATGAAGGTGGAGCGCGACGATATCCAAGCCGGACTCGTGGCCGTGGTCACCGCACGCGTGGCCGAACCTCAGTTCCAAGGCCAGACCAAGGACGTGCTTGGCACCGCGCAGGTCAAGCCGATCGTCACCCGGCTCACCGACAAGCAATTCGGCGAGATGATCACCGGCTCCAAGCGCGGGTACAAGGAACAATCCGGCCGCGTGCTGGAGAAGATCGTCGGCGAAATGCACGCACGCATCCAGTCGCGCAAGGCCAAGGAGGTCACGCGCCGCAAGAACGCGCTCGAATCCGCCTCGATGCCGGCCAAACTCTCCGACTGCCAGCCGGGCAATGACGACGTGGCCGAACTGTTCATCGTCGAGGGTGATTCCGCACTCGGTACCGCCAAGGCCGCCCGCAACGCCGGTTTCCAGGCACTGCTGCCGATTCGAGGCAAGATTCTGAACGTGCAGAAGGCGTCGATCACGCAGATGCTCTCCAACAAGGAGTGCGCGGCCATCATCCAAGTGGTGGGTGCCGGCTCCGGCCAGAGCTTCGACATCGAACAGTCGCGCTATCACAAGATCATCATGATGACCGATGCTGATGTGGACGGTGCTCATATCCGTATCCTGCTGCTGACGCTGTTCTACCGGTACATGCGGCCGCTTATCGAACACGGCTACGTGTATGCCGCCGTGCCGCCGCTGCACCGCATCGCGTTGACAGGCTCGCACAAGGGCGAATATATCTACACGTATTCCGATGACGAGCTGGCCGGCAAACTGGCCGACCTCGACAAGAAGCGCATCGGATACAACGACGACATCCAGCGATACAAGGGTCTGGGCGAGATGGACGCCGACCAGTTGGCGGACACCACCATGGACCCGCGCACGCGTATGCTGCGCCGCATCCGCATGGAGGACGCCGCCCAGGCATCCGAGATCTTCAGCCTGCTGATGGGCGACGACGTGCCGCCGCGCAAGCAGTTCATCGTCGACAACGCCGACGATTTCGACCGCTCCAAGATCGATACCTGACCGTCCTATCTCAAGCTCCCTCTGATGAGGGGGTGTCAGCGAAGCTGACTGGGGGAGAGGCCTCGGGTGGTAGCGGGCTACTCGTATTTCTCTCCCCTCAGTCCGTCTTTGGCGGACAGCTATTTCGTCAGAGGGTGCTGCGGTATATCATCAGGATTTCATCGAGTGCACCGCCGCCGATTATCTCAAGGACAACTACGACATCATCGGCTTTGACCCGCGCGGCGTAGCCGATTCCACGCCGGTGTACTGCGGGCAAGACTCCAAACTGTGATGTTTGCGTGTTGCTGAAGCGCTATTCGATAGACTGATGACATCGTTATCACAACCGGTGCCGTACTGTGAATGGGAGATGGGACATGGCCAGTCTGTTGCTTGCCGTCATCTATGTGGCGTTTATCAGTCTGGGATTGCCGGATTCGCTACTCGGATCCGCATGGCCCACCATGAGCCAGGATCTGAACGTGCCGGTGGCGTGGGCCGGCGGCATCTCCGCGGTGATTTCCATGTTCACGATCGTCTCGGCGCTGCTTTCGGACCGAATGACATTGAAATTCGGGGCAGGCAAGGTCACCGCCGTTTCGGTGGCGTTGACTGCGGCGGCCTTGGCCGGTTTCTCCGTTACCTCGAATTACTGGGTGCTGTTGGCCATCGCCATACCATACGGCCTTGGCACGGGCGGAGTGGATGCGGCGCTCAATAACTACGTAGCCATTCACTACGAAAGCCGGCATATGAGCTGGCTGCACTGCATGTGGGGCGTCGGCGCATCGGTCGGCCCCTACATCATGGGCTATGCGCTCTCTCAAGGCCAAGGTTGGCCGTGGGGCTATCGGTACATCGCGATCCTGCAGGTGATGCTGACCGTCATCCTGGTGCTGAGCCTGCCACTGTGGAAGAAACGTGGCGCAATTGCGGTCGGCGAATCGACCGATGACACCGCATCATCTGACGGCAATGCCGAGAGATTTGGCACTGCTGAAGGGGTGTCTGTTGCTGAACGCAAACCGCTCGGCGTGGCCGGCGTGCTCGCCATTCGCGGTGCCAAGGAAATCCTCGTGATGTTCTTCTGCTACTGCGCCGTCGAATCCACGGCGGGCCTGTGGGCCTCCAGCTATATGGTGATGCACAGCGGCATCGACAAGATCACCGCCGCCAGCTGGGCCAGCCTATTCTACGTAGGCATCACCGTGGGTCGTGCGCTTTCCGGCTTTCTGACCATGCGATTCAAGGACCCGGTCATGATTCGCCTCGGCCAAGTGCTGGTGTTCGCCGGCATCCTCACCATGTTCGTGCCATTGCCTCACCACCTTGGCGTGGTCGTTGGGCTGGTGGTCATCGGCTTCGGGTGCGCGCCGATTTATCCGTGCGTCATCCACTCGACGCCGGCCTACTTCGGCGAAGACAAATCGCAGGCCATCGTCGGCGTGCAGATGGCCTGCGCCTATGTGGGCTCACTGCTCATGCCGCCACTGTTCGGCATCATCGCGCAATATGTGACAATCAGTCTCTACCCGTGGTATTTGCTGGTGCTCTTGGTGCTGATGGTGGCCATGCACGAGCGTCTTCGCAAGTTGCGCGGCTGATCATATGCGCATTTGGGCCCGTCGCCTACTATGCTTGGAGCCCATGGTGATAAGTGAAGAAGAACATGAACAGATGCCCGAGCCCGTACGGGAACGATTGGAAGCGCTGAAGGATGCGCCGGGCTCGGTAATCGTGGTCGGCTCGATGAACGCCGATTACACCGTAACCACTAAACGACTACCCAAGCCAGGTGAAACCGTCAATGGTGGTGCCATGAAAGTGCTGCCGGGCGGCAAGGGCGCGAATCAGGCGTCTGCCGCCGCTCGTCTCGGTGTCAATGTCCAGTTGCTGGGCGCGGTGGGCGAGGACTCCAACGCGGACTTCCTATTAAGCAAGCTGGATGAGGCCGGCGTCGACACCGCCGATATCCTGCATGTCGAAGGCCCCAGCGGCACCACGGTAATCACCGTGAGCGCTGAGGGCGAGAACACCATCGTCTATTCGCCGGGTTCCAATGCCAAGGCAAGTGCCGGCTATGTGCAATCACATCGCACGACCATCGCCGAATGCGCGGTATTGGGACTGTGTTTGGAGAGCCCGATTGCCACCGTTATCGCCGCCGCGCAGACCGCGCATGACGCTGGCGTGACCGTGCTGCTCAACGACTCGCCATTTATGGACGAGCTGCCTCACGAACTGGTGGAAGCCACGGATATTCTGCTGGTCAACCAGCATGAAGTGGCTCAACTGCTGGGCCTGCCGGATGATGACGTGGAATCACTCGACTGGTATGAGGTCGCCGAACGATTCACCGATTACGGATTCGACCGGGCGATAGTGACGCTTGGTGCGTCGGGATCGGTGGTGATTGAGAACGGACGTTGGCATCGCGTATCCGCCGCGCAAGTCAATGCAGTGGACACCACCGGTTGCGGCGACTCGTTCATGGGGACCGTGCTGGCTGGCTTGGCCGCCGGTCATACGCTGCTGCAATCCGCGCAAATCGGCTCCTACGTCTCCGCCTATGCGGCCACCAAGCTTGGTGCCCAAAGTGCCTACGGTACCGCCGAAGAAGTCATCGCCTACTTCAGCTGACCTATAATCGTACATATGTACGAAAGCCTGAGCCTGTTTTCCGAACCCACCAAGATGTGGTTCGAGCATGCCTTCGGTCAGCCGACCGAGGCACAGGCTCAGGCATGGCCGGCAATCCATTCCGGTCGCAATGTCTTGGTCATCGCCCCTACCGGTTCCGGTAAAACATTGGCCGCGTTTCTCTCAGCCATCGACCGATTGATGACCGTGCCACGCACGCGGCGTGCCGGTGTGCGTGTGCTGTATATCTCGCCGTTAAAGGCGCTCGCGGCCGATGTGGCCAAGAACCTAGAACAGCCTTTGGAGGGCATTGCTGCACAATGCGAGGCGCAAGGGCTGCCCGTGCCGAAGATCGCGGTCGCCACTCGTTCAGGCGACACCACCGCACAGGAGCGGCGACGCATAGCCTCCCATCCACCGGATATCCTCGTTACCACGCCAGAATCGTTGTATTTGTTGCTCACTTCGAAGGCAGGGCGGATTCTCGGCACTGTCGATACGGTGATCGTCGATGAGATTCATGCAGTGGCGGGCACCAAGCGCGGCGCACATTTGGCGGTAAGTCTGGAACGGCTGGAGAACCTTGTCACAGAATCGCGCAAGCGAGATGCAATCGATGCAGATGCTGATGAGGGCGGTGATGCCGCCGTCGATGCTGGCCGTGGCGATCGTCATATGCAGCGCATTGGTCTATCCGCTACGGTGAATCCGCCTGAAAAGGCGGCGCGATTCCTGGGCGGCGGGCAACCGGTTACCATCGTGAATCCCGGTGGGCGGCCTGCAATGGATTTGCGCATGATTGAGCCGTTGGAAAACATGCGTGATTTGCAGTCCGTGAATGCCAAGCAGCGTGTCGGTGGCGTGGATGCTGAACGGTCCGCTCCGCATATCAGTGGTGTCACGCCGGCCATGCAGCGACTTGCTGAACGCAGGGGCATTGTGCCGGTGGATGATAGAGATGTTTCTTCCACTTCTGGGGACGATTCTGATGCGAGTGATGCGTTCGATTCCTCCGCGTTGGTTGGAGCGGCGGGCGACCGTACCTCCGGTTCCATTTGGCCCGTGGTGGAACGCAGTATTTTGGATGAGATTCTCGCGCACCGCACTACATTGGTGTTCGTTAATTCGCGTGGTGTGGCTGAGAAACTCACTGCGCGCTTGAACGATCTGTATGCGCAGACCCGGCATGGCACCAATCCCGACACTGTGCGGGATCTGGGCTCTCCGGAAGGCCGCGAAGGGTTCTCCACGCATTACGATGCTGTGGTCGGCTCCACCACCATGCTTGTCGGCTCACATGAGGGCGATGATGTCATCGCCATGGCTCATCATGGGTCGGTTTCCAAAGACCGTCGCAAAATGATTGAGGAACGGCTTAAACGTGGTGAATTGCGTTGCGTGGTGGCCACCTCCAGTTTGGAGCTCGGCATTGATATGGGCTCGGTCGACTTGGTGATTCAAGTCGATACGCCGTTGTCGGTCTCCTCCGGATTGCAGCGTGTAGGCCGTGCCGATCATCAGGTCGGTGGCGTCTCTCACGCATTGTTCTACCCGCTCACCCGTCAGCAGATTGTCACTGGGGCCGCAAGTCTGGAAGCCATGATTGCCGGCGATATAGAACCATTGGCCGTGCCGCGCAATCCGCTCGATATTCTCGCCCAGCAGACCGTGGCCGCTGCCGCGATGCACGATTTGAACGCTGATGACTGGTATGCCACGGTGCGCCGTGCTGCGCCGTTTGCCGAACTGCCACGTGACATGTTCGATGCGGTAATCGGCATGATGTCCGGCGAATACAACAGCGAGGAATTCTCGGCCTTTCGGCCGCGACTGGTATGGAATCGGGATAATGGCCTGATTTCCGCCCGTCCCGGTTCGCAGAAAGTGGCCGTTACCTCTGGCGGTACGATTCCCGATCGAGGGCTGTACACCGTGGTCCTGCCTGAGGCGGACGCCGGCAAAGGCCAGCGTCGCGTCGGCGAGTTGGATGAGGAAATGGTCTATGAGTCGCGTGTGGGCGATGTCATTACACTGGGTACCTCCACATGGCAGATTCAGGACATCACCCGTGATCGTGTGGTCGTGACTCCGGCTCCGGGCCGCACCGCCCGCCTGCCGTTCTGGCACGGTGAAGGCGCTGGCCGTGACTACGGTTTCAGCCGTACCATAGCCCGCTTCACCCGAGAAATCGCCGCCGGATTAGACGTGAAGCGGACTGAGGGGAGGTCTGCCGCAGAAGGTCCAGCTGTCCCAACCTTCATCCCAACAATCCTCACCCGTCTCCACCACGATGGCCTAGATGCCAACGCCATCACCAACTTGGCCCGCCTACTCTCCGAGCAACAAGCCGCCACTGGTGCAGTCCCCAGCGACCAAACCCTTATCGTGGAGCGCACACGCGATGAAGACGGCGGATGGCGCATCGTGCTGTTAAGCCCCTTCGGCCGCCGCGTTCACGAACCGTGGTCCATGGCCATCAGCCGCAGACTGCGCCAACGCTACGGTTTCGACGGGCAGGTATATGCCGCCGATGACGGTATCGTCATTCAGCTGCCGGATGGCGACGGGCATATTCCCGCTCAGGATCTGTTCCTTTTCGATTCCGAGGATCTTCAAACGGATGTAGAACGTCAGGTGGGCGAATCCGTATTATTCGCGGCTCGATTCCGTGAGTGCGCCGCTCGGTCGTTGTTCATGCCTCGTTCCGATCCAGGCCGTCGCGTACCCCTATGGCAGCAGCGATTGCGAGCCGCACAGCTCCTGCAATCGGCTCGCGTGGTCAAGAACTTTCCGCTTCTGTTGGAGACTGCACGTGAATGTTTGCAGGACGTGTATGACATGCCCGCCCTGAACGAGGTGATGACCGGATTGCAAGCCGGCACCATTACCGTGAAGGACGTGGAAACCGAGTCGCCATCGCCTTTCGCCGAGAACATTCTCTTTGGCTTCGTCGGCGTGGTGATGTACCAGTATGACCAACCTCAGGCCGAGCGTAGCGCGCAACTGCTGTCTCTCGATCCGCACGTGCTCGAACGCTTGCTCGGCACCACCGATATGGCACAAGTGCTCAACCCGGACGTGATTCGCGAAGTCGAACAGGAACTGGGGGAGCACACTTTCTGGAATGAGCTTGCCGACGATGATGTGACTGGTCGCGTGACCCGTTACGCCAAAACCCATGGTCCTTTCACCGCCGATCAGCTCATAGCCGATCTACACCTCGATGCTACGGATGCCGTGCACACTCTGGATGTGCTGGCTGCCAAAGGCGAGTTGCTGCAAGGCCACTTTGTAGATGATGACGAGCAAGGCCAACAGTGGCTCCATAAGGACGTATTCCGCCGTATTCGGTCTCGCTCATTGGCCAAGGCGCGTAAAGCAGTCAAGCCAGTAGAACCAGAGGCGTTCCAGATGTTTCTTATCGACCGACAAGGTATCGGGCCGGTCGGCGGCGAACGATATGAAGGTGCTGACGGGCTCATGCGCGTTATCGAGCAGCTGGAGGGCATATCACTGCCCACTGCACTCTGGGAGTCGGCAGTATTCCCCGCACGAGTACGAGACTACCAACCTGCATTGCTGGATGAGTTGCTGACCAGCGGCGATGTGGTCTGGGTCGGCTCAAAAACCGGGGGAACCAGTGCGATGGACCCCGGTGAGGTTGCTTTCTATCCGGCGGATTCAATTTTGTTCAGCGGTGTGGAACATGGTACGACATCGAACGCCTCAGACGCCACCATGCCGGAAGCGATTCTGACCGCACTGGACTCAGGGGGAGCGTTCCATGCCCGTCAACTGATGGATGCCGCCAAACGTGCGTGGAATGAGACCGCGGAGCCGGACATCAATCCAAACACCGGCGAAATCATTCCGCAAGAGTGGAGCGAACAGCAGTTCAAGGATGCCTTGTGGAGCTTGGTCTGGCAAGGTAAGGTCACCAATTCCAGCTTCGCGCCGGTGCGTGCATTAACCGCAGGCGCAGCAAGCCCGCGTAAATCCACTACATCACGTCGTCGTGGGCGTGTCGCTCCGATTCGCCGAGCCACTACGGATATGACGTTAGGAGGTTTGTGGTCCGCCGTAATCGGGCAAGCTGAAGCCGAAGACACCGACCAGACCGAACGGGCACTCGCACTGGTCGAGACGTTGCTGGACAGGTATGGCGTCATCGCGCAGCCGGTGATTGACAAGGAAAATATCCCGGGTGGCTACTCAGCGTTGTATCCGGTATTGAATCGCATGGAGGAGCATGGTCGACTGGTACGAGGCATGTTCGTCCGTGGTTTCGGCGCGGCCCAATTTGCCGAGCGCGACACCGTGGATGCGTTGCGTCATCCGTCAGAGCATCGCGGCCAGTCCGTGGTGGCATTGAGTGTGCTCGACCCCGCAAATCTCAGTGGCTCCGCCATCGCGTGGCCGGACGCGCCTGCCGGTGCGGGTAAACCGGCACGCCGTATCGGAGCCACGGTCGTGCTCAATGCGCAAGGCGCGCTACTATACGCGGCCGCCAAAGCCAAGCACCTGACAGCGTTCGATCAATCGGTCAGCCATGAAGCCGCTGTCAATGATTCCGACGAACAAATGCGCAAGGCCGCCACAGAACTGGCCTACGCCCTCAAACGCAATGGCACCGGCTCCGTGACATTCAGCGACATCAATGGCGAACCCCTCAACGCCCGTCACCCCTTCGCCCGCATCCTCCACCAGTCCGGCTTCACCCCCGTTCCCCAAGGCATGCGGCTGTACTGATTGAGCCCAGCTATCGAATGCGGTAGTTGGAGCCGCGTTGGGTCATGATGAGGCCGGCGCGGGTGAGCTTCTTATCCAGTGTGTAGAGGGCGTTCTTGAGTAAGCCCTGTTGCTCGAAGAATGGGCCGCCGACAAGTTTGACCAACTCGCTGGTGTTGACGAACTGGCCATCAGCCTTGACCAGCGCTTCAAGCAAACTGTATTCCAGACGGGACAGTGAGATTGCGCTGTGAGTGGATGCGTAGTAGGCCTTGTGATTCGTGGTGTCCAACGTGAGATTGCCACGAATGATCATGGCGGGGGAGTCGGTGGCAAGCGAGCCGACGTATGAGAGCAGTTCGCCATCGGAGAATGGTTTGCTCAGCACGACATCCGGGTGTCGTGCGTTAGCTTGTGCGCTAGCGGCGGCATTGTCCGAGCGTTGTTCGGCTTCGGCATCTGAGTTGTTTGCGCGTGAATCCGCGCTGAAGGAGTTGTAGGGCGTCTCTTCGATAGGGGCGTACTCGTCAGGCAGCGCTCGCCAGCGGCTGCCTTCACCAATGGTTTTGCTGAGTGGCGTCGAAGTCAGCAGCAGAATCTTGACGGAGGCACGGGCATTGCGTAGGGATTCGATGAGCTGCTCGGTGGAAATGCCGAGCAGGGATTCATCAAGAATCACTGCGTCAAATGACTCCTTGGCGACAGCGGCGAGCGCGATACTACCGGTGCTTGCCAAAGACACCTCATGACGACCGGCAAGCAGGGCACCACGAATGGCGTGGGCCAACGGTTCATTGGATACGGCAACCAGTAGTCTCATCGCCGCCTCCTTAATGCTTAGTGTAGGCCGGGTTTAGGGTCTCTTCTCTATTGTTTGGCTCACTATCGTTCGCTCCTCGCCTACAAACACCCCACTGGGGTGTTTGCTTTACGGCTCGGCCCATCAGAGGGAGCTTAATTGAGGTTACGCAATGAAGGCGATGGGGGAGGCGAGGTCTACTCCGGAACCGTCTCGGCGCATATCGGGCTTGGGAAGCTCGACCGGAGAGCCTGCGGATGTAGAGGCGTGCAACGGGTAGAGGCCCACCCAGGCAAGAATCAGCGTGTTCTGGCCCTTCAGGAATCGCTGGGAACGCACGCCGCCGGTAGCGCGACCCTTGGTGGGGTACATTTCCAGCGGAGTGACCTTCGCCGCGCCGTTTTCGGTGCCGGGCAGTGCATCGGAATCGCCGGCCACGGTGAGCACCACTGCACCGGATCCGGAAGTCAAGCCGTTCTCGCCCTCTTCATAGGTCCATGCCACCTTGCCGGCGGGAACCACGTTGAAGGCCGCCACACGGGCGCCCTTGGCCAGCTTGATGCCGGCCATACCGCCCGCAGTACGACCCTGCGGGCGCACGTTCTTCGCCTCAAAGGTCAGTAGCGAGGAATCGGAGGAGATGAACACCAGACGGTCGTCATCCTCGGCCACGGCGGCGAATACCACTTCGTCGCCATCTTTCAGATCAATGACGGGCCAAGAATCCATGGTGGTGGGTGCCTCACGATTCCAACGCTTGATGACACCGTTACGGGTACCGATAGCCAGCGACGGCAACGGCTTGGCCTCGGCGGCCCCGCCATCCTCGCTCTCGTCCTTGGCACTGGTCTTGCCGGACGTCGGCTGCTCCATGGCAATCGCCGTAATCACACGCTCACCGCGAATCGGATCGGTGGATTCGGTCATGCCGATCAGTTCGTCGGCCTGAACTCCTCCCTTCAGCGACAATGTGGCGGCAGCGGGCAAGGCAGGCAAATCAACCACATGCGCGAGCACCAGGCGGCCGGCCGACGTGACCAGCCCATACGTAGCGCGCGTGGAAGTCTCGAAGATTGTGGTGATCTGATCGTCTCTCAAACGCTCATCGGAAGTGGATCGTGCATTGAACACGTCCATCGCGCTTGGCGTGGTACGGGCAATCAAACCGGTAGCGCTCATCATCACCACGCACGGCTCGTCCTCGATCTTCAAGGCTCCGGTCAGCGTGGACTGTTCGCCGGTCTTCTTGGCCGCAGCTGCGGCTGCGGCCACATCGGCTTCGGCGGAGGAGATCGTAGTGGCGGCCTTCACCGCTTCGAGCGCGGACTTGGACACGCCCGAAGCCCCGGCACCCTGCGCCACGACCGGCGTCAACGTGCCATCCGGGTCGGCATCCAGCAGCACGGTACGGCGCGGCGAGCCCCACTTGGCGACCGCTTCGTCCATCTCGTCGGTGACCACCTGGTCGAGCGCCTCGGCGGAGGCCAGGATCCGGGTCAGCTCCTCGATACGCTTCTTCAGATCATCGCGTTCGGCCTCAAGCTCGATACGGTTCATCTTGGTCAGTCGGCGCAGACGCAGGTCGAGGATGTACTGAGCCTGGACCTCGTCCAAATCGAAAACGACCATCAAACGGCTCTTCGCGGCATCCGCATCATCCGAGGTGCGGATTACCTGAATCACCTCGTCGATGTCCAACATGGCCAGCAGCAGGCCCTCGACCAGGTGCAGGCGCTCCAGCGCCTTCTTCTTGCGATATTCACTGCGGCGGCGAATCACCACACGGCGGTGGTCCACCCACACCTGAAGCATCTCCTTCAGACCCATCGTGTGCGGGCGGCCCTCCACCAACGCCACGTTGTTCATGGCGAAGTTGTCTTGCAACGGTGTGTGCTTGAACAACTGCACCAGAACCGCATGCGGGTCGAAACCAGTCTTGATCTCGATGACGATACGCGTGCCGTTATGACGATCGGTCAGATCGAACGCGCCGGAAATCCCCTCCAGCTTGCGGTTCTTCACACCGTCGGAAATACGTTCGATTACCTTCTCCGGGCCCACCATGTACGGCAGCTCGGTGACCACGATGGCCTGCTTGCGGGCCGTGACATGCTCGATATGCGTGGCGGCGCGCGTGGTGAGCGTACCACGGCCAGTGGCATAGGCCTCACGGATGCCGTCGCGGCCGATGATCGTGCCGCCGGTGGGCCAGTCGGGGCCGGGCACGTAGCGCATCAGCTGTTCCAGGGTGGCGTCCGAATGCGCCATGAGGAACTTGGCGGCGTTTACCACCTCGCCCAGATTGTGGGTGGCCAGGTTCGTGGCCATGCCCACGGCGATGCCCGAGCCGCCGTTGACCAGCAGATTCGGGATGGCGGCCGGCAGCACGGTCGGTTCCTTGAGCTTGTTGTCATAGTTCGGCGTGAAGTCGACGGTGTCCTCATCGATATCCGCGTTCATGCCGAGAGCGGCTGGGCCAAGCCTGGCCTCGGTGTAACGGGAGGCCGCAGGGCCGTCATCCAGCGAGCCGAAGTTGCCGTGGCCGTCTACCAGCGGCAGACGCATCGCGAACGGCTGTGCCAAACGCACCATGGCCTCGTAGATCGCGGAATCACCGTGCGGGTGGAGCTTGCCCATCACCTCGCCCACCACGCGGGCGGACTTCATATATGGGCGGTCGGGAGTCAGGTTCATCTCGCCCATCTGGTAGACGATGCGGCGCTGCACCGGCTTCAAGCCATCGCGCGCATCGGGCAGTGCGCGTGCGTAGATCACCGAATACGCATACTCGAGGAAGGACTTGCTCATCTCCTCGTTCAGCGGTGTCTCGACGATATGCTCCTTGACCGTGCGCGGATCGTAGGTTTGCGCGGACGGTTTGCGGTGTGATGCCATGAAACTCCCTTTCGAACGCCCCCATATTAGCGGGAGGGCGCGAAACAGTGCGCAGAGAACGGTTCTCGATAACAACTGTGCGCTGGTTTCGGTGCGCCAATCGCACATGTTTGCCGATAAAACGGCGTGATTCCAGTGTTTCAGTCGATGTGCGTTTGTTTGATTATGTGCGTTGGAGCGCACAGTTGTTATTGAGAACCGTTCTCTGCGCACTGAGCCAAGGGGAGGGGTGCTACTTGAATGGGCAACTATGAGTGTTGAGACGCCGGATATGGACGAGTTGCTGCGGCTGGTGCCCACAGTGGGCTATGGGGATGACGCCCCGGCCGATCGGCGTGGGGGAGCACTGCACCTGTCCGCCGTGCTGCCCGCCTTGTCCGCCGCCATCGGACATCCGACCCCCACCAAGGTCCACGCCGATCCCAAGGCCTGCCAGCGCGCGTTGGGGCTGCCTGATGCCGAATCGGCCATCGTGGTGCTCGTGGACGGCCTGGGCTACTGGAACCTCGCCATGCGCCTCGGCCACGCGCCCTATCTGCGTTCGCTGATGAACGAAAGCGCCAATCAGCGTCCCATAGCTACCTGCGCTCCAAGCACCACTGTGGCGGCCATGGCCGCATTCGGTACCGGAACCTGCCCGGGACTGACCGCAATGGCGGGCTATACGCAGCTCGAACCCGCCAGCCATAAGCTCATCCAACTCATCCAGTTCAAAGACGCGCTGGCACCCAAACCAGCCAATCCGCACATTCCTGTGCCGCCCATGGTCGATCCGCTCGACCTGCAGCGCGAGGAGACGGTGTTCGAGAAACTTGCGGCTCAAGAGGTGCGCGTCACGAGCTCGGGGTTGCCCAAATTCTCCAAATCGCCATTGACCGAAGCCGCATTGCGAGGCACCGACTATCAAGGCAACGTCACCCCACGCGATCGTGTGCTGGCCGCCGCACGCGCCTCCCGTACCCCCGGCCTGACCTACCTGTACATCCGTGACGCCGACAAAGTCGGCCACAATTACGGGTGGGATTCCGAACACTGGGTGGCCGCATTCGAACATATCGACGCCCAGCTCGCGCTCCTGAAACGCAGCGCACCCAAAGGCACGCTGATCGTCATCGTAGCCGACCACGGCATGGTGCAAACCGACATGGACCAGCGGATTGACATCGCCGTTGAACCGCAGCTCACCCGAGGCGTGTCACTGGTCGGGGGAGAGCCGCGCTCGCTGATGCTGTATGCCGAGCCGGATGAACGACCTGAGGATATAGCTTGCCGGTGGCGCGATTGTCTGCAAGACCGAGCCTTGGTGCGGACCAAGGATGAGGCCATCGCGGACGGATTGTTTGGACCGGTCTGCGAGCGAGTCCGGCCAATGCTCGGCGATGTGGTCGTGCAGGCAGCGGGAGCCGTGACCCTCGTCGATTCGCGTACGCAAGGAGACAAGGCCACCCACCTGCCGAGCGTGCATGGCTCCCAAACAGCATTGGAAATGGATATTCCCTGCCTGATCGATATGGCCTGATTCGGAAATTCAGTCTCCGAACAGAATCTCGTCCCAGCTTGGTACGGCCGAACGTCCTGATTTACGCTTGGCCGGTTTGGCTGGTGCCTCATGTTCGGTGGCGGCGGATTCGGCCGCCCGCTCCTGCTCGGTGGCTACTAGCTGTGCATTGGGGCCACTCCGTATGGTCTTGTCCGAAACATTGTCAGAGCCCTGCTCTGGTGCCGTGGCAGGCGATTGCTGTAATCCTGCGGCAGATGGCGAAACAGATCCGGCGGTCTGCGAAGAGACCGGACTGGGGGCCGTAGTGCCATGAGCCTGGGTCGTGGCCGGTGAGATGGACGTGGATAGATCCACTGGGGGCATGGAACCTGTGGAAGTGACAGAGGGCCGGATTGCGGCAGGCCGTGCGGCCGGAATCGAAGGCGTAGGAGCCGCCCAAGCAGACACGGCGCGCTCGATACGCGCGGAGCGTACGGAGTCGCCGGGCAGTTCGGGAATCGTCGGCTTGAGTTTGGAATCCGTGGCTGATTCCGGATTCTGTTCGCCGAGCAGTTTTCGAGCGGCATTGTTCAGGCTCATCACGGAATTGTCGTGCATATTCCACGTCCATTCGGCATGGATCTCACGGCCCGCGGAAGTGAATATCGCCACGATGCGCCAAGGCTCAAGTCCACGTCGGGTGGATTTCCAGGTCACTGATTCCATGCCGATTCCCGCAGAGGCCAGCGTGCGTTCCACCAGTTCGCTGATGGTGCGCACCCTGCTGTCTTTGGGTGCCGCCACGGCAAGGAACTGTTCGATGGCATACTGTTTCTCGGTCTCCACAGCCATGGAGAAACGACGTACCAGCATTTCGCTCAGATGATATTTCTCCGCGACACGGGCCGGATCGGCACCGGCGCGAATCAGCGACTGTATCTGGGAAATCGGCAAAGTGGACTGCTGATGCGGCTGGGGAGCCTGTCGCATCTCGCTTCTGACCTGCTTGGCCTCAAGAATCGCCCGTTCGAGCGTGTCGTCCACGCTCACAGCCATTTCCCTGCCGCCAAGGGAGAATACGAGGTCCCCCGTCTTGCTCACGCGCACGAAACGGGCTTTTTCAAGCCGATCATCTGGCATATTCGCACCACTTTCCGTCGCAAAGACATTACTTCTTTTAAGTATGCCCCACGTGTCGAACTTTACGAGTATTTCAAATCGTGTATCCTATGGGCGAGTACGGCGCTGACCGTGCTATATATATCGACTTACGAACCAAAGACGACGAAAGGACCATGATGGCTCAGGATTATGATTCCCCCCGCAACAAGGATGAGGACGAGGAATCGCTGCAGGCGCTGGGGAAGTCCTCGCAGAACGCCTCGAGCGACATCGACGACGATGAGAACGCCATCGCCGAAGACTACGAACTGCCGGGCGCCGATTTGAGCAACGAGGATTCCTCGGTGACCGTCATCCCCATGCAGGGTGACGAGTTCATCTGCTCGCAGTGCTTCCTGGTCAAGCATCGCAGCCAGCTCGCCTACACGGACGAGGATGGCCAGCCGGTGTGTGAGGAGTGCGCCGCCTGATGGCGTTCGACGAGACCTACAACGAGCCCGAATCCACCGAGGTCCTGGTCAAGAGCCTCGACCCCGAACATCCGGCCCAGCTGCACTATGCCCACGCGGGCGATGCCGGTGCCGACCTCATCACCACCGTCGATGTGACGCTGAAGCCTTTTGAACGGGCACTGGTTCCCACCGGCGTGGCCATCGCCCTACCTGCGGGCTACGTGGCGTTGGTGCATCCGCGTTCCGGGCTGGCCGCCAAGCAGGGCGTCACCGTGCTCAACGCGCCTGGCACCGTTGATGCCGGCTACCGTGGCGAGATCAAGGTGCCTCTGATCAACCTCGATCCGAAGCACACCGCCGTCTTCCATCCGGGCGATCGCATCGCTCAATTGGTGATTCAGCGGTATGTTGAGGCTCGGTTCATCCCGGCCGAGACACTGCCCGGATCCGATCGCGCCGAACGCGGGTTCGGTTCGACGGGAGTGGCGTCCTGACCGGATTAGGCCGGTTGAATGACTAAGGTGATGACGGCAACAACGGTTGTGGAACCAATGATGGCGAACAGGTGAATGCACAAGGCTCCGGTTCGCGGCTACAATGAACTTCATGACGAGGGAGGTGACTGGCATGGCAGAGATTGATGGCGAGCAGTACGCCGCCCGTAAGTTGGGTTGTGAGATCAGTGCCGATCCGCTCAATCCGCTGGATCCAATCAAGAAGGTGTGCAAGTCCCATCACCCAGATGAGGATTTGTCCATTCTCGACCGTGCCTACCGGCGTGCCGTCATCCAGCACTCCGCCCAGCGCCGCAAGTCTGGCGAGCCGTACATCATCCACCCGCTGGCCGTTTCCCAGATTCTCGCGGATCTGGGCATGGGCCCGATCGTGGTGGCAGCCGGCCTGTTGCACGACACGGTGGAAGACACCGACTATACGTTGGATCAATGCCGCGCCGAATTCGGCGACACCGTGGCCGGTCTGGTCGATGGCGTTACCAAGCTGAGTCAGCTTGAAGTGGGTGATTCCGCCCAAGCCGAAACCATTCGCAAACTCGTGGTGGCCATGAGCCGCGACGTGCGTACCTTGGTGGTCAAGCTCGCCGACCGCGTACACAACGCTCGCACCTGGCGCTATGTGAAGACCACGTCCGCCCAGAAGAAGGCGCGTGAAACCCTTGACGTGTACGCACCTTTGGCCAACCGACTCGGTATGAACGCCATCAAGACGGAGCTCGAGGAACTGAGCTTCAAGGTGCTCTACCCGAAGATCTACAACGAGATCGTGGTGCTGGTGGCTCGCCGAGCCGGCCAGCGCGATGTGTACCTGAAGCAGATTCTGGCGGAGATCAACGAGGATCTCGACGAGCAGAACATCAAGGCATACGTCACCGGACGCCCGAAGGATTACTTCTCCATCTACCAGAAGATGATCGTGCGCGGCCATGATTTCGCGAACATCTACGATTTGGTCGGTGTGCGCATCATCGTCGACACCATTCAGGACTGCTATGCGGCGCTTGGTGCCGTGCATGCGCGGTGGAACCCGGTTCCCGGCCGATTCAAGGACTACATCGCCATGCCGAAGCTCAACATGTACCAGTCGCTGCACACCACGGTGGTGGGCCCCGGTGGCAAGCCGGTCGAAATCCAGATTCGCACTTGGGACATGCACCGCCGCGCCGAATTCGGCATCGCCGCGCACTGGAAATACAAGGAAAACGGCCAGGCCGGCCGCGCCCTGAGCTCGCCGGACAAGTCCGATCGAAAGCGTGATGAAAACAATCAGGAGCTTTCCGAGGTCGATAACCTCAAATGGATTCAGCAGCTCGCCGACTGGACCAGCGAAACCCCTGATTCCAACGAATTCTTGGGCTCGCTCAAGGAAGACCTTGGCTCGTCCGAAGTCTACGTGTTCACGCCGAAAGGCAAAATCGTATCCCTGCCCGCTCACGCCACGCCGGTCGACTTCGCGTACGCCGTGCACACCGAAGTGGGCCACCGTACGATGGGCGCGCGCGTCAACGGTCGTTTGGTGCCGCTCGACACCACGCTCGATAATGGCGATACCGTCGAAATTCTGACGTCCAAATCCGATACAGCCGGCCCGTCACGCGATTGGCTGAGCTTCGTCAAGAGCCCGAAGGCCCGCAACAAGATTCGTCAGTGGTTCTCCAAGGAGCGTCGTACTGAAGCCATCGAGGAGGGCCGCGACGAGCTGACCCGCGCGATGCGCAAGCGCAATCTGCCGGTCAACACATTGCTTACGCCCGAGGCACTGGTGGGTGTGGCCGACGATCTTAACTTCCCGAACGCGGACGCCGTGTTCGCCGCCATTGGTGACGGACAGGTCTCCACGCAGAACGTCATCTCGCATCTGGTCAAGGATGCGGGTGCCGACGAGGTCGATGAGGAAGTCGAGCAGGAAGTCCTGCCGCTGAAGCCCGTGGAACGCAAGGTTTCCAGCAGCTCCACCGGCGTGTCCGTCAAGGGCGTGGGCGATGTGTGGATCAAGCTGGCCCGTTGTTGCATGCCGGTGCCCGGTGACAATATCATCGGCTTCATCACCCGTAATCAGGGCGTATCCGTGCACCGCACCGACTGCCAGAACATGATCGATCTGAAAAACAAGCAGCCTGAGCGTGTGGTCGAAGTCGAATGGACCAGCACCAAGGGCCTGTTCATGGTCAAGATTCAGGTCGAGGCGCTGGATCGACGAAACCTGCTTTCGGACGTGACACGTGTGCTTTCCGACCATGGCGTGAACATCATTTCCGGTACGATCGCCACCGGTTCCGATCGCGTGGCCACCAGCCAGTTCAGCTTCGAAATGGCCGATCCGCAGCATCTCAACTCGTTGCTGGCAGCCGTGCGCAAGATTGATGGCGTGTTCGACGTGTACCGCATCACTGGTGCCAAGGAATCCGCCGAACCTCGACTGCGCAAGATGAAGTAGGCCGTTGCCTTACTCTGGCTCCCCTCAGAGAGGGGAGCCAAGAACACGAAAAGGTCCTGACTGGAATACCAATCAGGACCTTTGCCGTATATGTTGTCGGTCTTACTCCGCCACGTCCACAGAGAGAATCACGGCCGGCTCGAGCGGGCGATCCATTGGATCGGTGTCCAGTGTTTCGAGCTTATCGACGACCTTCTTGGAGTCGTCATCGGCGACCTCACCGAAGATGGTGTGGTGACCGTCCAGCCACGGGGTCGGCACGGTGGTGATGAAGAACTGGGAGCCGTTGGTGCCATGGACCTTACCGTCCATGCCGCGACGCAGACCGGCGTTGGCCATAGCCAACAGGTACGGCTTGTCGAACTTCAGGCTCGGGTCGATCTCATCGTCGAACTCGTAGCCAGGGCCGCCGGTACCGGTGCCCAGCGGGCAACCGCCCTGAATCATGAACTGCTTGATGATGCGGTGGAAGGTCAGGCCGTTGTAGAACTTGCCGTGGGAAGGCTGGCCGGTGTACGGGTCCGCCCATTCCTTCTCGCCGGTGGCGAGGCCCAGGAAGTTGGCCACGGTGTTCGGAGCCTTGTCGTCGAACAGGTTGATGGTGATGCTGCCCTCAGAGGTATTCATAATGATGGTAGTCATACGTTCCATGTTCTCATTGCCCCACGTCATTGACTGGCATTGCCGCCATCGCTGCTATCGAGTCGGCGATTGTCAGCCAATGAATTTGATGCCGGTTCCGCTGCTGCTACCGGTTGAGGAGCCGCTCGAACCGCTATTACCGGAGTTTGAACTGGATGATCCGCCCGTGGAGCTGGAAGAGGAACCGGAGCCATTGGCTGATCCTGAACCCGATCCGGTTGAACCGTTGCCGGTGCCGGTGGTGCCTCCGGTGGTGCCGGAACCGGTGGAACCGCCAGTCGTGCCCGAATTAGTGGAGGAATCGGTGCCGGTCGAACCATCGGTGGATCCATTGGTGTTGGAATCGGTTGAGGAGTCGGTGCCGGTTGAGCCGGACGTGCTTGAATCGGTGCCGTCGTTGGACGAGCCGGATGTGGAGTCCTTGGTGTTGGAATCATTCGAACCGTCGGTAATGCCCGGCTGCGGCAGTCCGTTATTCTGATTGGACGTGTCGGTCTGCGTTTTGGTGTCGGTTTGCGTGGGCGTGGTGGACGGAGTGATGATATGGTCCGTGCCACGGCCCTGCGTGACCAGCATGACGATGCCGGCGGTTACTGCCACGGCGAGCAGGCCGGATACCAGCGTGACGATAATGGCGGTGCGCTTCGAATTATGGGAGCGGGCCTTGCGCAGTTCATTGACCGAATAGGTTCGTCCGTTCGCTCGATTGGACACGACTTCGCGCGGCTTGCGCGCGGTGGAAACGGTATTGACCATGCCGGTCATCGTCGTATCGGACTCGGATTCGGCTGCCTTATCGGACTTATTATCCGTAGTGTCATCGTCATTGCCGGAAGACGAGGCCGACTGTAGTTTCTCACCGGAGGCGGTGAGTATGTTTTGATAGATTTTGGTGGCCACCGCGGAGACGATGTAGCTGGCTGCCGCGCCGATTACCGAGCCGGCGATACCGATTTTCGATGCCAGTAAGAATGAGGTGACGGCGGCAAGGGTGCCCGCCACGATGGATGAGAGGGAAAGACCTTCGAAAAACTTCTTCACAAGACACGACCGTAAAGTGTCGGGCTGGAAGGTTGCTTAAGGCTCGGTGATAGCGAGAGGATGCCTACACGAGACCTTCAAAACCTAGCCAGCGGAATGTGGAATGACTCAAAAATATGGTGCCGATGAGCAGTGGGAATCAGCGCAAAGTGGCGCAAAGTAGCGCAAAGAACAACCGAAATTGGTTCGCTTGGAGCGAAAACGACGTTCAGCAGAACGTCATGCAGCCCAAGCGAAGCTGCCGTTGCCGGCACCCAACTCGAAATGCAGTTTGGCGATGCCAAGTCCGATTTCCGATTGCACGCCTTCAAGAGCCTCGGCCTTCACCGTAACGGTTCAGGGCAATGGAGAACCCATGACCATCCATGGCCGAAACTGAATCGTCAGTTCCGGTGCAGCGACTGTTTGGTCGGCTTGATTACCGACATCAGCACGGCGACGAAGATCAGCGCAAAGCCCACCAGTGAACTCCACATGATTGTCTCGCCCCAGAACAGCGCGGAGAACGTGACAGCGAACAGACTTTCCGTACACATGATGATTGACGCCTGCGAGGCAGGCACGTGAGCCAGACCGATGTTCTGCATGATCTGGGCACTCATCGTGGCGCCGAGGAACAGATAGAGCACGCTGGCCACTACTGAGGGTGCCAGCCAGCTGGCGTTCGGCATGGGTTCGGTGAACAACGCGCCGATGATGAACAATACGCCGGCAACGCCGAACTGCACAAAAGTGACGGCGATAGGGTCGAAGCGTTTGGTGTAGACACCAAGGCAGGTCAGATTGAACGAGAAGATGACCGCGGTGGCGATGGTCAGCCAGTCGCCGGCACTCAGCGACAGCGAACCGCCCGGCTTCAGCGAGACGAAGCCGACGCCGATCAGACAGATCACGCCGGCGACCAGATTGATGGCCTTCGGGCGGTTTTTTGAAATAATCCACGTGGCGAACGGGGTGAGTACGCAGTAGGCGGCCGTCAGGAACGCGCTGCGGCCCGGTTCAATGGTCTGCAGGCCGATGGTCTGGGTGACCATCGTGCCCCAGTAGGTCAGGCCCACCACGAGCGCCGGCACAATGATTTTCGGCGTCAGATACGGCACGATGTGCTTATGGAACAAGGCCAGCATGCACAGGCAGGCGCCGATCATGCGCAGACCCATCAGCCATTGGGGCGGAATCGCCTCCATGGCGAATTTGGCGAGCAGATAGCTGCCACCCCATAATGCAGCGCAGCCCAGCAACATGAGTCGGGCGAGATTCGGGGGAAAGCTGCGGGACCAGCGGCTGCGCAGCTTGTTGAAACGTTCGACCAAACCCATGGTGCACCTCAGGACAGTTAGGAAAACTTGTGGCTCTCTCGGCTCACAGATTACGGGAACTACCGGCCAAAATCGACCGGTCGATGGGCGTCGGGTGTGTGGCAGGTGTGTGGCTGGTGCGCGACCGGGGCATGGCATCGCCAAGCAGGTAAAAACCGGATGAAAGCTGTGCGAAGGTGAGGTTCCTCACAGCGAACATCCGGGCTAGTCGCGTTCGAAACCGGTACTCTGGAAAGAGTAAGGATACGTTATCCGTATCAATCATGAAAGGATTCGACATGGCAGTCATTACTCCGGAAATCAAGGAATTCATCAAGAACAACCTCGGCTGGATCACCACCGTCTCCAAGGACGGCGAACTGGATCTCGGCCCGAAGATGTCCCTGTTCGTGCTGGACGACACGCACATCGCCTACCACGAGCGCACCGCCGGCCAGCACTACGAGAACCTCAAGAACGGTTCCCCGCTGGTCATCGCTTTCGCCAACCTCGAGAAGAAGCAGGGCTACCGCTTCCGCGGCAACGTGGTGCTGCACGTTGACGACGACATCTACAACGAGCAGGTGAAGGTCGCCGAGGAAAAGGGCACCAAGAAGCCGGCCGTGATTCCGGTTCTCGAAGTCACCGAGATCCAGGACCTTGCCTCCGGTCCGACCGCCGGCAAGACCATCGCCAAGGACTGATTAGCTGACGTATTGGTGGCTTCCTCGTCAGAGGGAGCCATTTTTTCGCTTTTTAGTGCGCAGTACTAGGTGACGGCCTTGGGCGTCGGTGGTGGCGAAGAGGTAGGTGTTGCCGCCGTCCTTGAGTTTGAGTTTTTTGCGTAGCTGGGCCACGGTTAGGGGGAAATTGCGTACGGCGATGTTGGCGTGCGTGAGGCCGGCCAATAGTTGCTTCAGTTCTTTCTTGTTCATGGTGGCGATGGATTCGATGGCGAATGACCTGCCTGGAAAATCGGCAATAGGTTCGGCCGCCACGAACAGGTGGCTATTCGGGCTGATGTGATGCACGGCGAAGCGCTGTTCGAGAACATCAAAGCATCCGGCCTTCATGATTGAGGCGTTGGGCTCGTAAAGGTACTTCCAATGCGAGGAATCGAAGTCGTTCGCGCTTTCCTCAGACGGGGAGTCTTCGGTATTGCAAGTATTGCGTGCAGCCAAGGCAGAATCGCTGATAGTGGTGTGATTGTCGCTGTTATCGCCGGCCTTGTACGACAGCACCTGCTCGTCATTAGCACATACCACGAGCGGTGAGACGCAACGGCCGCGCCCCAACACCAGCAACAATTCCTTGCACTCATTCCCGGTGGAGACGATATGCACCTCATGTACCGCGCCGGCGAAATCGGCGACGGTCTTATGCCAGTCGAGCATGGGGGAGAGCTTGACCATGACCGTCGGTGCCTTGGCCAGCAGCATATCCTTCAGGGTCAGCACATCCGGCGTGCAATCGGCAATCGCGTAGGTACGCGAGCCATGATCGTCACGGCGGGCCGGATCGAGGAAGATCATGGAGACTCGGCCAAGCGTGTCAAGCACTGCTGTTGAATCATCATTGATGACTTCGGCGTGGTCAAGGCCGAGTATCGGGAAATTATGGCGAGCGATATCACATAAAATGGATTGTTGTTCCACATATGTGGCACGATTGAACACTCGGGACATGTAAGAAAAGTCGACGCCGAACCCGCCGGTCAGATCGACTAGGGATGCCGGGGAGTCGTCGTCGACTGCCTCTTCGGCCAACAATCGCTGTGCCAGCCGAGCCTTGTACTGTGCGGTGAACTGGCTGGAACATTGTTCCATTGGGACTTGCGGCGGGAAAAACAGCCCATCATGGGACGCCCAGTCGGGTAGCTTGAGTGAAGCGCGCTGCCAGCCGGCAATTTGCTCCAGCGCGAACGGCACATCCACGTCGCCATCATGCTTGGCGTGCAAGGCCACATCACGCACATCTTCACGGCGGTGTTTGGCGATGAACGCCCAAGTCGACTCAGAAATCTCCATGCCGCCATTCTAGGGGTTGTGCTGAGATGAGTATGGCAAACCGCAAGAGAACGAGGTGGCGAAAACCGATGATCGATGAAGTGATGATGCTGCGTCATGGCCGTACGCAATACAATCTCGAACATCGCTTGCAAGGCCAGATCGATGTGCCGCTCGACATCGTAGGCCAATGGCAGGTCGACCAGACCGGATTCGCGCTCGCTTCACGGTATTACTGGGCCAAGGTGAACCGACTTGCCGAACATCCCGAAGCCATCGCCCAGCCCGGTCCTGACGCCGCCGAACGCACTGATACGCGCCAGTTCGAGGAGGCTCCCGCCGCCGGCCGGCGCATGGTGGTGATGACCTCCGACCTGTTCCGTGCCCAACAGACCGCACACGCCTTCGCCGATATTTTGGGATTGCCAGTCACCTGTGACCAACGACTGCGTGAACGCAGCTTCGGCGAGTGGGAAGGCATGACCCGCGCCGAAATCAAAGCCGTGGCAGCCGACGACTACGCCTCTTGGAAACAGCACACTGGGGGCGAAACCAAGCATGGTGTGGAAAGCCGTGCCGCCGTGGGCCAGCGAGGTGCCGATGCCGTGCGCGCACTGGTCATCGACTCCGCCTATTCAGACAGCACGCCCACCACGCTGATGCTCGTCACCCATGGCTCATGGATTACCGCCACCATCTCCAACCTGCTCGAACTCGACCCGGACGGCATGAACGCACTCGGCGGCATGCGCAACGCCTGTTGGTGCCGGCTTAAAGTGCGCCACAGCGTCAACGGCACCCCCACCGAACAGCCACTGTGGGAGTTGGAGGAATACAACAAGGCTCCCGCCATTGCCGACAGCGCCGACTGGGAGAACGGGCCGACCGATCTGCGAGGACCGCACATGCCAAGTTGGCAGCCAATCGTCTGGTGATGGTCGTTATGCGAAACCCCGCTCGCAAATTCGAACGGTGGGTCTAGACTAATCTCGGTTTGGAACCGTACAGCGATAGAACAGTAAGAAAGCGCGGAAGGCGGGTGAGACGACATGCTGAGAATCTTCAGCTCAATCAATGGCCAAGTGGAGCAGATCGAGAAACCGGAAAACGGCTCCTGGTTATGTTTGAGCGAACCCACTGATGTGGAGCTCGCCACCGTCGCCTCGCAAACCGGCATCGACCTGGCCGACCTGCGTGCCCCTTTGGATGACGAGGAACGTTCACGTGTAGACGTCGAAGACGATTACACGATGATCATCGTCGACATTCCCACCGTGGAAGAGCGTGGCGGACGCGACTGGTACGAGACCATCCCGCTGTCGATCATCGTCACCGAAAACCTCATCATCACCGTCTGCATGCAGGACACGCCCGTGCTCCACCCATTCATGGAAGGCACGATCCGAGGCTTCAACACCTTCATGCGTTCGCGCTTCATCCTGCAGATCCTGTACCGCAACGCCACGATGTACCTGCGTTACCTGCGCATCATCGACCGCGAAAGCGACAAGCTTGAACTGAAGCTGCGCCACTCCATGCAGAACCGCGAGATCGTGATGCTCATGGAGCTGAGCAAGACTTTGGTGTATTTCACCACATCGCTGAAATCGAACGAAATCGTGATGGAGAAGCTCACCACCCTGCAACGCATCAAGCAATACCCGGACGACGAGGACCTGCTCGACGACGTCATCACCGAAAACAAGCAGGCTATCGAGATGGCCAACATTTACAGCGGCGTTCTTGCGAACATGACCGACGCTTTCGCCTCGATCGTGTCCAACAACCTGAACAACGTGATGCGCATCTTCACCATCATCTCCATCACACTGTCCATCCCGACCCTGATCTTCTCGATGTACGGCATGAACTTCGATGGCGGCATGATGGGTATGCCGTTCACTGACAAGCCGTGGGGTTTCATGCTCATTATCGTGATTTCCATGGTGCTCTCCGGTGCGGTTGCCTGGTTCCTCACGCGTTCGCGCATGTTCAAGTAAGGCGTTTGACGGTTATGCACCACTGGTCATCGTTCGCCAGCCGTAGCATGCTCCGCGCTCGCCGTCCGATGCGGCGCGGATTTCGCTCCCGACTGATGGCAGGATTCGCCGCGGCCTTTGGCGTGATATTGCTATTATCCGGTCTGGCCGGTTGCGGCCAAATTCAAGTCACCACCGTCTCCGGAGCGCCGGAGGGGCCCACCATCGCCATTGGGGTCGCAGCCGACGAGCCATCGGTGGGAGCATGGCATGACGGCACATACCAGGGCTTCGACATCACCATCGCCAAATACGTGGCCGCCAAACTCGGCTATGCGAACAAGCAGATCGTCTTCAAACAGGTTCGCCCCGAAAACCGGCGCTCCATGCTGGACAATGGACAGGTCGACATGGTCGTCGCCTCTTGGCCTATCACCGATGAGTCCAGCGCGATCGTTGATTTTGCCGGACCATACCTCACGACCAGCGTCGGTTTGCTGGTCAGGTCGGATGAGCGTGGCCGATTCACCAATGACGCAGGTTCGGTGGGTGACGTAGGCGACGGCACGGTGTGCGCAGTGAAAGGTGACGAGACAGTCGGCATCTTCCGCGGCAACCACCCGCAGGCCCGGATTCAGGAGCGCAGCAGTTATGCGCAGTGCGTCACGGCCGTGCAAGTAGGGTCGGCGGATGCCATAGCCTCCGATATGGCGGTGCTTTCCGGTCTTCAAGCGGCCAACGGGCCCCAGTATATGGACGTGATTGCGGACAAGGGCGAGGTCGGTTATGGCATCGCCGTGAGTCAAGGCACCAGCCAATTGGCGCAGAAAATCGCGGAAGCATTGGAAGACATGGTTGAGGATGGCAGCTGGACGGCCGCCAAGGATACGTTCACAAGCCAAACAAAGCTCACGGTTTCGCTGAACGGCGACCCCAAAGCCATCGTCTCGGATGCTGAATAACGATTGACGACGTGTCCAGTTGCGAGGCTACCTTGCTGATTTATGAGTGACAACGAGAAGAGCACGCAAACCGAAGAGCCCAACTTCCGCTACAACGCCGCACTGGCGCAGGACATCGAAAACAAGTGGCAGAAGATTTGGGACGAGCAAGGCACCTTCTGGGCCGCCAACGTCAACGGCGATTTGAAGGACGGCAAGGGCCGTAACGCCGAAGGCCGCACCGCCTACTTCGCCATGGACATGTTTCCCTACCCGTCCGGCAAGGGCCTGCACGTCGGCCACCCGCTGGGCTACCTGGCCTCCGACGTGGTGAGCCGCTACCACCGCATGAAGGGCGAGAACGTCCTGCACGCCATGGGTTACGACGCCTTCGGCCTGCCTGCCGAACAGTACGCAGTCCAGACCGGCCAGCACCCGCGCGTGACCACTGAGGCGAACATCGCCAACATGAGCCGCCAGCTGCACCGTATGGGCCTGAGCTTCGACAACCGTCGTACGTTCGCCACCATCGACCCCGGCTACGTGCGCTGGACCCAATGGATCTTCTCGCGCATCTACGATTCCTGGTACGACGAGGACGCCACCAACCCGTCCGGCTCCAAGGGCTCCGCACGCCCGATCGCCGAGCTCGTGGCCAAGTTCGAATCCGGCGAAAAGGCCATTCCGGGCCACGAGTCCGATGGCAAGCAGTGGTCCGACCTCACTGACGCCGAGCAGCAGGATATCTTGAACGACTTCCGCCTGGCCTACATCTCCAAGTCCCCGGTCAACTGGTGCCCGGGTCTGGGCACCGTGCTGGCCAACGAAGAGGTCACCGCCGAAGGTAAGTCCGAGCGTGGCAACTTCCCGGTCTTCCAGCGTGAGCTACGCCAGTGGTCCATGCGCATCACCAAGTACGGCCACCGCCTCATCGCCGATCTTGACGGCATCAACTGGCCTGAGAAGGTCAAGCTCATGCAGCGCAACTGGATCGGTGAATCCCATGGTGCCTCCGTGCACTTCATCGTGGCCACTGCCGACGGTGACAAGGACATGGAAATCTACACCACCCGTCCCGACACGCTGTTCGGCACCACGTTCGCCGTGGTTTCCCCGGAACATCACCTGCTGGAGAACGTGCCCGCCGAATGGCCGGCCGATGTACCCGAAGACTGGAAGGGCGGCTATGCCAACCCGGTCGAGGCGGTGAAGGCCTACCGTCTGGCCGCCGAAGCCAAGACCGCCAAGGACCGCGTGAACGAGGCCGGTGAGAAGACCGGTCTGTTCACCGGCCTGTACGCCACCAACCCGATCACCGGCGCGAAGCTCCCGCTGTTTACTGCCGACTACGTGCTGATGGACTACGGCACCGGTGCCATTATGGCCGTGCCTGGTGGCGACCAGCGCGATTACGACTTTGCCGTGAAGTTCGGTCTGCCTGTCATCTACACCGTCACGCCTCTGCCGGATTCCGGCGACGACTTGGCCAACTACGAGGGCAAGGCGCCGTTCGTCTCCCATGACGGCATCGTGATCAACTCCTCCGTCGAGGCCACCGAAGCCAAGGGCGACGCGCTGAGCCTTAACGGCCTGCGCGTGGACGACGCCATCGCCAAGGTCAACGCCTGGCTCGAATCCGCCGGCGTGGGCAAGGGCACCGTAAGCTACCGTCTGCGCGACTGGCTGTTCTCCCGCCAGCGCTACTGGGGCGAGCCCTTCCCGATCGTCTACGGCGAAGACGGCACCCCGCACCTGCTGCCGGATTCCGCATTGCCGATCAACCTGCCCGACGTGCCCGACTATGAGCCGCGCACCTTCGATCCGATGGACGCCGAGTCCAACCCGGAGGCACCGTTGAGCCGCAACGAGGACTGGGTCAAGGTCGAGCTCGACTTGGGCGACGGCAAGAAGACCTACTACCGCGACACCAACACCATGCCGAACTGGGCCGGCTCCTGCTGGTACTACATGCGTTACCTCGACCCGACCGACACCAAGCACATGGTGGAGAAGGACGAGTTCGACTACTGGATGGGCCCGAACCACAACAAGTACTCGGGTGATGAAGGCGGTGTGGACCTGTACATCGGCGGCGTCGAACACGCTGTGCTCCACCTGCTCTACTCCCGCTTCTGGCACAAGGTGCTCTTCGACCTCGGCTACGTGGACTCGGCCGAACCGTTCCACAAGCTGTTCAACCAGGGCATGATCCAGGCCTACGCCTACACCGACGACCGCGGCCAGTACGTGCCGGCCGACGAGGTCGTGGAAGGCCCGGCCGACGCCTCCGGCGAGCCGACCTTCACCTGGAACGGCGAACATGCCAACCGCGAGTTCGGCAAGATGGGCAAGTCCCTCAAGAACATCGTGACCCCGGACTACATGTACGAGAACTACGGTGCCGACACCTTCCGCCTGTACGAAATGAGCATGGGCCCGCTGGACGAGTCTCGCCCGTGGAACACCCGCAACGTGGTCGGTGGCATGCGCTTCCTGCAGCGTCTGTGGCGCAATGTGGTCGATGAGACCACCGGCCAGGCCCATGTGACTGAGGACACGCCGGACGAAAAGACCCTGAAGCTGCTCAACAACACGATTGCCGAAGTGACCGCGGAAATGGAAGGCATGCGCCCGAACACCGCCATCGCCAAGCTCATCGTGCTCAACAACCACCTGACCGGTCTGAAGGCTGTGCCGCGTGCCGCCGTGGAGCCGCTGATCCTGATGCTCGCGCCGATTGCCCCGCACATCTGCGAGGAGATGTGGAGCAAGCTCGGTCACGCCGAATCCCTGTCCGCCGAGCCGTGGCCGGTGGCCGACGAACGCTACGTGGGCCACGACACCGTGACCGCCGTGGTGCAGATCAAGGGCAAGGTGCGCGCCAAGCTCGAAGTGCCGGTCGACATCGATCCGGCCGATCTCGAGAAGCAGGCGCTGGCCGCCGTCGCCGACCGTCTTGGCGGCAAGGAGCCGCGCAAGGTGATCGTCAAGGCCCCGAAGATCGTCTCCATCGTTCCCGCGGAGTGACTTGTTGCGAGCCAGCTCCCCTCTTTGAGGGGAGCTGGCTCGCGTAGCGAGACTGAGGGGAGCGTCAACCGCCCACCTCAATTGTGGATAACTTCATAAGCTAGAACCACATACCCCGTTTCAGCTGGACAAACGCCCATGAATCCATCAGCGTGGATGCATGGGCGTTTCTCATAACCATCGCGCAGACCATGCCGCCAACCGTTTGCGCGCATTCAGCAGGCAGAGCGCAGCCATGCCCCAACCGCGAGTGGAACGGCCCACGACGCCTCCGCCGCCTCCTGGCCATGCACGGATCCGTCCGGCTGGCCACCCGCCCCAAAGGGCGCAGAGCGGCCTGCGGCAGGCGACCCGTGACAAACGTGCGTTATCGGATCTGATTGGCGTACGTTCCGCCGATGCCGTCGGCGAATCAGCCAGACTCACCCGGGATCAGCCGCGATTGTCGTTCACCATTGGGCATGCCTTGGCCGTGATATTGCTGCTGATCGTCGCCCTTGGCATCAGCTTGGCATTGCTGGTCCAACAGTCGATGAATATGGCCATGCTGTCTCAACCGACCGCCATGCAGACCACGGGCGGCTCCGCTGGAGATCAGACGATGCCATCGCAGAACACCACGGACGAGAAACGCACGGATCCGCAGCAGTCGGAGCATTCCGATGCCACAGCGAACCCCGAATCGGATACCACGCAATCTCCGCACATGCAGACGGACGGCAGCGATGCCGGCGCTTCCACGCATGGTCTCATCAACCTCAACACGGCTACCGCTGAGGAATTGCAATCCATCAAAGGTATTGGGCCGGTTACCGCTCAGCGGATCATTGATCATCGCACGGCGATTGGCGGGTATACATCAGTCGATCAGCTGCTGGATGTCAAAGGCATCGGCTCCAAGACGTTGGAGACCATGCGAGGGCAGGTGACGGTCGGATGAGCAGGGATTGGATACTGCGCGAGCAGGGGAGCCGCGATTGGAGGATGCTGCCGATCGCCATAGTGATGTGGGCGGCGAGTCTGGGAGCGCACGCATTATTCGCATGGAGGATGTCTGATGGACTCGGCACCGGTCAGGCAAAGGCTGATGCCGGAGCTGGCATTGACGTCACCATAATCGGCATGGAATGGCCTGTCACACGAATATTGCCTATAACAGTGGCGTCATGTGCTGCCGTGGCGGCGATGATCGTGGTGTCTTTCCGCCTGCGGATCCGGTGGACGGGAACATTGACCGTATGCGTTGCGGTGGCGTGCATCGGCAGTATGACGGCAATCGCGTCGGACACCATTGCCTGGCATGATCCTGCCTCCGCACAAGCTCGCCAATCCAGTTCATACCACGAAGTCATGGCCACGGTGACGACGCCCGTGATCGCTTCGGACCAACGCACATACGATTGTCAGACGGACATACGGCTGAGCGGCATCACTGTGGATGGTACGGATGTACGTTCCACGGTCGCTGTGCGTGTATACGCCGACGAATCGTATTGTGGGCAGTTGCGTCGAGGCGCGGTCTATCTGCTGACAGGCGTATTGCAGCAAGCGCGATATGGACGCATACCACTATGGCTGCTCTTGGAAGGAAAACAGCCGGTAGCACAGGTGCGGGCTCCGCCGTGGCATCTCGCCGCGATTGCGCATGTGCAGGAGGCGTTTTTCACCGTGACCGAACAATTGTCCGATCAGGGGCGTGTGTTGGTGCCGGGATTGACGATGGGTGTGCTTGGCCAGGATTATATCGGCGGCGAGACCGGTCCGATGCCGGTCAACAGCACGTATGCGCAAACGTTGGAGAATCAGTTCCGCCAGTCCGGCATCATGCACCTCATGGCCGTATCCGGCGGCCACTTTGTACTGGTGGCGGGATTGGTGCGCCGGTTATGCATGTGGATGCTGCTTGATCGGCGGCTGACGGCGTTGCTGGTCTCTGGAGTATATGTGCTGCTGGCATTGGCGATGTTCCCCAGTGATTCGGTCACCCGCGCGTTCATCATGGGATTGATAGGTGCGTTGACGTATGCGATGGGGCGGCGTACGCAAGCGTTGAGCGCCCTGTGCTGGACGGTAATCGGTGTATTGGCGGTGAATCCGGATATGTCGGCCAGCTACGGATTCGCCTTGTCTTCGGCCGCCGTACTGGGTATCGTGCTGTTTGCGGGGCGGCTGGCCGGTGCCTTTGAGCGAGCGATGCCGCACGGCATCGCCGAAATGATGGCGATGACCGTGGCCGCGCAGTTGTTCACCCTGCCGATTCAGGTGTTGATGGAACCGGAGTTGCCGTTGCTGTCCGTGCCGGCGAACCTGTTGGTGTCGCCGTTTGTGGGATTGGCCACGATGGCGGGATTGATGGCATTGGCCTGCGCATGGTGCGAGCCATGGCTGGCCGGCGTATTCGCGTGGATATCGTCATGGGGCACGCTGGTGATGGAACGGGTGGCGTTGTGGCTGGGTGGCAGCACGATGGCCGTCATCCCATGGAAAGACGGCGTTACGGGTGCCGTGCTGATTGTGGCGGTGGAAATCGGTATCGGCATGCTACTGGTGTTCGTCAGCCGTTGCCTCCAGCATGTCCGTCGTTATGAGGCCGGAATGCCTGGCGTGCGCTTCGGTTCCGCTTGGCATGTCCGCCTCAGTCTCTGGTGCGAGGAGACGAGACGTCTCTTTACGCGGCGGCAAGCCGAATAGCCAATGCGGTATTCGGTGCAGCAACCATCGCAATAGCCAGCCGAACCTATGCGATAGGCCGCGCGGCATAAACCATCAGCCGGCAAAACTGCGATACAGTTGAGACCAGTTCAACCAGCTGCATGAAGGAGTGCCGGCGATGATGTTGTCTCATAATCCGATAGTCGAACCATTTGCATTGGCCCACGCCACCATCGTCACCGGAGATAAAGCCGGAACCATACTGCGTAACATGACGATCGTGGTCGGAGCCGACGGACGTATCGAACAGGTTGCACCCAGCATCGAAACCAGTATCCCAGCCGAATACCACTATCTTGACGGCACCGGCAAAATCGTGATGCCGGGGCTGATCAATGCGCATACCCATCTGTTCTCCCAAGGCAAGCCGCTCAATCCGAAGCTGGCGACGCCCAAAGGCCAACGTATGGTCGCCACATTCGCGCATTCGCCATTGGGCAAGCCGTACATGGCCGCAACCGTAAAACACAACGCCACAACATTGCTGGAATCCGGCGTTACGACGATCCGCACGCTTGGCGACGTGGGATATGAAGTCGTGACATTACGCGATCAGATTGATGCAGGCCAAATCCTCGGACCGCGTATCTTGGCATCCGGACCGCTGATGGCGATTCCCGAAGGCCATGGCGCCCCGCTTATCGCACTGACCAGCGGCACCCCGGAAGAGGCGCGTACCGCAGTCGCGCAGAATCTCAAGGCTGGCGTCAACGCCATCAAAATCGCCGCGACCGGCGGCGTAACCGATGCACAGGAAATCGGCGAGGCCGGCAGCCCGCAGATGAGCGTGGAACAGATGCGGGCGATTTGCGATGAGGCGCATCAGTACGGTGTTATTGTCGGCGCGCACGCGCAAAGCCCGGAAGGCGTGCGGCGTTCGCTGCTGGCCGGCGTCGATACCATCGAACACGGCAGCGTGCTCGACGACGAATTGATCGGCATGTTCCGGCACAATCCGAATGCGTTGCGCGGATACTCGGCATTGATTCCGACACTGTCCGCCGGCCTGCCATTGACCTTGCTTGGACAGGACGCGACCGGCATCACCGACATCCAATTGGAGAATTCCAAAAACGTGGTCGGCGGCATGGTTTCAGGTGCCCGTCAAGCGCACGAGGCCGGATTGATGATAGGCGTCGGCACCGATACAGGCATGACATTCGTGCCGCAGTACGCCACATGGCGTGAGCTGGAGCTGCTGGTCGCATACGCCGGTTTCAGCCCGGCCGAGGCCCTGCACGCAGCCACTGCCGTCAACGCCTCCATTCTCGGCGTCGATGCCGAGACCGGTTCTTTGGAAGTCGGCAAATCCGCTGATTTGCTTGTGCTGAATGCCAATCCGCTGGACGACCTGCGCGCGTTGGAACACCCGGCACTGGTCATCGCGGCCGGTCACCCGGTATGGCGTCCCGCTCCCAAGCGTTTCGCGGATATCGACGCCCTGTTGGACGAGGCATACGCCTAATCGCAGGGAGTTGCCGGGCCGTTATGCCGGCAGGTCATTGTCCAACCTGTGTGGCGAGATGGGGGCATGGCGAAAACAGCAGCGAACGTACCGGTAACCGTGGTGCCCGGAGGCGACTCGTATTTGAACGACGCGCGCACCAAGGCACTGTGCGCACAAGCGTTGAAGGCGCGACCCGACGCCGAACTCATCGAGCTCGACGCCACATCGGCCGACCAATATGCCTTCGATGAAGCCGTCAGCCCATCGTTGCTTTCCGACGTTGCCGTGGTCAAACTCGTCAACCTGCAGAATGCCGACGAAAAGCTCGCCGAAGCTCTGGTGACGTACACCAAGCAGGCCGCCAAGGATCCGAACGGCTCCAGCGTGGTGATCTGCCAGCACGAGGGCGGCGTCAAAGGGCGCAAGATCATCGACCAACTGGTGAAAGCCGGCGCTCGCAAAGAGGACGTGCCGGATTTGAAGAAACCGGATGCCCAACTCAATTTCGTACTCGGAGAATTCGAGAAACGCGGTCGTAGAGTCGAACCGATGGCCGCGCAGCAGCTGGTATCCGTGCTCGGCGGCAAAACCGGCGAACTCGCCGCCATGTGCGAGCAATTGTGTTTCGACTTTGACGATAATCCGATGGGGCTCGACCGTGTCAACCAGTATTTGACCGCCAATCCGCAGGTCACCGGTTTTGCCGTGGCAGACAAGGCCGTGGAAGGCAAAACCGCAGAAGCCATCGTCATGATGCGTGCAGCTGTGGAACAAGGGACCGATCCCATCGCGCTGATCGGCGCGTTGGCCATGAAGCTCCGTACCATTGCCAAAGCCTCGGCGGTCCGGGCCGGCACGATTTCACAGGCCGAAGCGAAAACCAATCCGTGGGTGCTGAAGAATGCGATGCGCCAACTTGGCGGCTGGACTTCGGCAGGACTCGCGCATTGCATCCGTATGCTCGCCTGGGCGGATGAGCAAAGCAAAACGAACGGCGGCGACCCGGTATATGCGCTGGAACGCTGCATTGAAGACATCAGTCATAAAGGTCGGTAAAAGTCGATAAAGGGGTATTTATGAGCGAACACACTATTGCGGCTCCCACCAGCGAGGCCATGCAGGAGCTCGGCCGCCGCGTGGCCGGAATGGTACACGGCGGCGATGTATTGCTGCTCTCAGGCCCTCTTGGTGCCGGCAAAACCACATTCGCCCAGGGCTTCGGCGCGGGGCTGGACATTACCGAACCCATCGTGTCTCCTACATTCACCATTGCCCGCGAACTTGACGGGCATTTCGCCGACGGCACTCCGGCTCATCTGGTGCATGTGGATGCCTACCGTCTGGGCGGCTCAGCCTATGCGCCGGGGCAGGACGCCATCGGGCGTTTGTTGGACGAGCTGGAATCGCTGGGATTGGACGAAGAACTTGAAGACCCCGGCGAGAACACGGTGGTGCTTATGGAGTGGGGCGAACAAATGGCCACCGCCTTGGCACCAGAACGACTTGAAATCCATATCGATCGACCTCTCGATTCCTCCGATGTCGCATCCGCTGGATCAGACGGCGAACTCACCAGCAACGGCACTCGTACCGTCGCATTCGTCCCAGTCGGCAAGCGATGGGCCGCGTTCGACCTGCAATAAGCCATGCGCCCATAGACTCCTCGATGTACACTCTCTAGAGGCTTTACGACTAGGAGGATTCATGGGTTGCACGTTGGTGATTGACACCTCATTCGGCTCGACGGTCGGCATTGTGGGGCGCGAGCCCATTGTAGAGACCGATTCGCGCACCCATGTGGAGAAACTGCAGGTCAATATCGCGCGCGCGGTCGAGGAGGCCGGCCTGACTCCTGCCGATATCGAGGAGATCGTCGTGGGCATCGGCCCGGCGCCATTCACCGGCCTGCGCGCCGGCATCGTGGCCGCCAAGGCGTTGGCCTTCGCCACCGGGGCCAAGCTCGTCGGACAGAACGTACTCGACCCGCAAGGCGAGATGATGAACTTCGTGCTGGGTGACAGCGCCATGTTCGACGGCATCGATTTCCTGGCCGACGTGCCGCGCTTGAGTTCGCGCCAATCGGATGGTGACGTCCCGGACGCCGAGGCCAAGGAACACGAACTCGACCGCCACGTCACGCTGTGCGTCAACGATGCGCGCCGCAAGCAGCTGTACTTCTCGCTCAACCACGGCAGCATCAGCCTGCCGGACGAGGACGCCGCCGAACGACGCTGGATCGAGATGGATATCGACTACCCGGAGCATATCGTCGAACGGGTGAACGCGGCGCTCGCGGAACACGGCGAACGCGACGGCGTCAGCTATGTGGTGGATGTGACCGGCCACGGCGCGGCCAAATACGCATCCGTCTGGCAGGGACTGCGTGCGCTGGGCTCCGTGGTGGACGGATCGGTATTGGATGCCGGGAAAGCCGGGCTCGCCGTCTTTGCGACCACCGCGTTGAGCCGCGAACTGCGCGGCGACCAGGTCGTGCCGATCGAACCGTTGTACCTGCGCCGGCCGGACGCCGAAGTACCGAACCCACTGAAGCACGTGCTCGGCCATGCCGGTGCCGATAAGGCGTGAAGTGGGTTGTGGTCCGATGATTGTTGACATCACTGCCGTAAGTCGTGATCTTGCGGTTCGTTCCATCGCACAGTTGGAAGGCGAACTGTTCGGCCGCGGCGCATGGAATGCGAACATGGTGCGAGAGGAACTGGACGCACCGGCCCGCACGTATCTGCTGGATGTGCTGGGAGAGGCGGAACAGGCTGTTGTCCGCGGCTACGCCGGCTTCTGGTACGACGGCGAGGACGCCGAGCTCATGACCATCGGCGTGGGCAAGGCATACCAGCGGCAAGGCATCGCCGCTGCGTTGCTTCAGGTACTGGTCGACGAGGCGAAACGTCAGGGCGCCTCGCGCATGCTGCTCGAAGTGCGTGTGGATAACGACCCTGCGCTGGCCCTGTATCAGCGGTTCGGATTCGAACGCATGGGATTGCGCAAACGCTACTACCAGCCCGAAGGCATCGACGCATACACCATGAGCTTGGACCTGAAACCTAGGGTCGTGGGCTTTGCCGCCCCGCAGACGGCATCGGCGGACATTGAAGACATCACCAGCAAGCAAACGGAGAAGAACGGAGAAGCACGATGAGCGAACCGGTTGTACTGGGTATTGAATCCACCTGCGACGAAACCGCAGCCGCCATCGTACGCGGCCGCGAACTGCTCTCCAACGTCGTGGCCTCATCCATGGAGGAACACGCGCGATACGGCGGCGTGATCCCCGAAATCGCCTCCCGCGCGCACGCCGAGGCCTTCGTGCCATGCGTGTCCAAGGCGCTCGTCGACGCGAACATGACGTTGGCGGATGTGGACGCCATCGCCGTGTCCGCCGGTCCCGGACTGGCCGGTTGCCTGGCCGTGGGCGTGTCCGGCGCCAAGGCGCTGGCCTGGGCTGCGAACAAGCCGATTTACGGCATCAACCATGTGATCGGGCACATCGCCGTCACTCAGCTGCAGTTCGGCCCGTTCCCCAAGGACACGCTGGCTCTGATCGTCTCCGGCGGCCACACCTCGCTGCTGCACGTGGAAGACATGCCGCGCAAAATCGATGTGGTGGGCACCACGCTGGATGACGCGGCGGGGGAGTGCTTCGACAAGGTCGCCCGCCTGCTCGGCTTCCCGTATCCGGGCGGCCCGCACATCGACCGCCATGGTCAGAACGGCGACCCGCACGCCATCAAGGTGCCGATGGGTCTGACCCAAGGCAAGGCCGGTGCCGCGCACCCGTATGATTTCAGTTTCTCCGGTGTCAAGACCGCCGTGGCCCGTTGGGTGGAAAGCGAGCAGGCCGCCGGCCATGAGATTCCGGTGGACGACGTGTGCGCATCCCTGGCCGATTCCGTGGCCACCGTGCTGGCCCGTAAGGCCATGCGCGGCTGCCGGCAGTACGATTCCAACACGCTGATCGTGGGCGGCGGCTTCTCCGCCAACTCGCAGCTGCGCGCCAAACTGCTCGAATTCGGCGAGAACTACGGCGTCGACGTCCGTATCCCGCAAATCAAGCTCTGCACCGACAACGGTGCCATGGTCGCCATGCTCGGCGTGAACCTGGTCGAAGCCGGCGTGGCCCCCAGCGCCCCCGACTTCCCGATTGACTCCGCCATGCCCCTGACCAAGGTCTCGATGTAAGATTTGCGCGGTATTCCCAAACTGATACTGGGAATACCGTGCCTCTCATCGGTGAATTGACAGTGACCTGTCTGCCTGATGTGAGTAGTGGTGAGGTCTTCGCCATGGATTTCCCGGTTGATGATGGGGTGTCGTGTCTGGCCACCAATACGATGAAAATAAAAAAGCCTCGGAGAACCGAGGCTTTCGATGGCTCCTGCGGCTGGGCTTGAACCAGCGACCGTCCGATTAACAGTCGGATGCTCTGCCAACTGAGCTACGCAGGAATATTCAATTTTCATCCCGGCCGGAGTTACCCGTTCAGGTGAGCTCCTGCGACTGGGCTTGAACCAGTGACCGTCCGATTAACAGTCGGATGCTCTGCCAACTGAGCTACGCAGGAATATTCAATTTTCATCCCGACCGGAGTTACCCGTTCAGGTGAGCTCCTGCGGCTGGGCTTGAACCAGCGACCGTCCGATTAACAGTCGGATGCTCTGCCAACTGAGCTACGCAGGAATGTCTGCTGTGTTTGAGATTTCTCTCGCGCACAAGTCACATATCTTACATGCCTGCCACGAAAAAGCAAATTACATGCGTGTAGGGCATGTCGCGCTGAATTCCGCAGAATCGGACTCATCGGATACTATCTCATACAGCCAAAAACCGAACGCGGATATACACTAGCGACTAACGGTAGAGGAGCTGGTGTCTGCTTGGCAAATACTGGAATCGGTGAAACGGAACAACCGTCTGAGTATGCGAACCCAGTGGGAACAATCACAAGAGTTCTGATGTTCCGCTGTCACTGCATGGCAGCGGTTGTGACATGGATCGGCCGCGGCTGAAGGTCGAACAACATGACGATGCGGCGATACTGTCACGCGAAATTTCATTGTGGATAACTTCGGAAGCTAGAACCACATAGGTCGTTTTGGCTGGACATCCTGTTTCGGACCCCTCAAGGTGGGTATCACCGGCAAAGAAGCCGGAATCACATCACACTCACACTATGGGGAGGAATCTCATGAATGCACCACTGTTGTTTGATTGGCGTCGCGACGAAGCCCGACGTGCCAGCCGGCGGCGTCAGCAGGCGCGTCAGCGGGCTCAGGAACGGCAACGGCGTATGGATGCCATAATCGCGTTGGCCGCCGTTATCGGCCTGCTGCTTGCCTTGGGAGTAGGGCTGGCATCCACGCCTCAGCATGTTGCGCATGCGGATACTGCGGTGACCGGAGATGCGGCATACACGGTGGAGGATTTCACCGATATGTCTGATTTGGCGTGGCGCAATGGCAATCAGTGCGAATCCCGATTCGACTGGCCGGTCGACGATCCACAGGTCGAACAACAGTTCGAGCGGCCGATCAACCCGTGGGCACCAGGTCATCGTGGAGTGGATCTTGTTGCGGAGCAAGGTACCGTAATTCTGTCACCACAGGCAGGGACCGTGAGTTTTGCTGGCAAAGTAGCTGGCAAAGATGTGGTGAGTGTACGGCATCGTGGAGGTGTCACGTCGACATTCGAACCGGCCGTTACCGAGCTCTCAGTGGGGGATACGATCTCCCGCAGACAGCCCGTAGGCATCGTTGAAGGCAGCTCGGACCATTGCGAAGACCGTTGCCTGCATTGGGGCCTCAAGCGAGGAACGGCCGATTATCTTGATCCACAGCAATATGCGGGGAGTCGAAAAATCGTACTGAAACCGTCATGATTTAACGGTGATTGTCGGCCGGAACAGGGCCGTACGGAAGAGACATCGCAGGCGGCTAGCGGCGTGACGAGTATGAATCACAGACCGGCATCGGCCAAGGAAATATATCCGGGGTCGATCAGCGCGGACTTGAGATTGCCGGCGCTGACAGCCAGCAACGGTTCGCTGATGGTCGGGATCTTCTTCACGCTGCCTACCTCGGAGTTCCTGATTGAAGGCATGGAATTCAGCGCTTCGTCCTTGTTGAGCTTGGCGCAGGCCTGAGCGATATCCGTGGCGATGGTCTGTCTGTCTTCCATGCCGGTCATCCATTGCTTGCCATTGACGATGGATGGGATGTTCGAGACATACGCGCCGTATCCGGTTACTAGAGGCCACTGCGAGTCACGGTCCTTGTCGGAAGCGGAGGTGTCCTCGTCCGCATCGTCATCGGAACTGGATGAGTCGTTTGCGTTGTCGTTTTCAGGGGATTTGATCGGGTCCGGCACGGCGTCGCGGCTGAGATCCTTCTTGCCGGTGATATTGCCGACAATGCCCGAGATGGTGATCTGCGGATTGATATCGGCGGCAGAGCCGGTGTATCCCAGATCGTCCAATTCCTTGACGACCTCGGAGGCGATGTAGTCGTTCATCGTGATGATGCCGTCAATACGGGTGAGTGTGGACTGTCCGTCGGTTTTTGCCAGACGCTTGTCAAGCACTTTCGCAGTGGAGCCTTCCTTAGCGGCATCGTAGGCCACGGCTTGCCAATCGTTTTCCGTGGATTTGCCGTCCAAGGTGCCTGAAGGGCTTTCCACAACGCCCTTCTGATAGTAGGAGCCCAGTACCTGCCAGATACCACGGAACGCCTCTTGGGCGAACGTGGAATCGTTGGCGTTGCCTTTTTCGTCCACGGCGGTGTATGGCAGCAGCACCTCAATGTATTTGGGGTTGTCTTTACTGGCCTTATCCAACTTGAGTTTGGACACCATCTTTTCCGCCTGTAGCTTGCCGATGGTCTGGGCGTCCGAGAACTTGACGAAGGCGTCCGGCTTATATCCCTCGATACTGTTGCCGAGCAATACCACATGCATGCCGGATTCCTTGGCCAGCTTGAGCGATGAGACCAGCCGGTCCACGGCCTGCGCCTGCTCGTCCGATGCAGTGCTGTCGCTCTCAGTGTTGGACGAATCGTCTTTGGACGAGTCGTCTTCGGAAGATTCACCGTCAGAAGTAGCTTCCCCATCCGTGGCATCGTTGGTGCTCAGGTTCTGGCTCACGTAATCGCCGTATTGGCGAGTGGAAGCGTCGGCCTCGACTACTGGAGCCACGAGCAATGTCATGTTGTCGGGCGCGATGGCAATGCCGGAATCGTCCGTGGTGTTATTCGAAAGATGATCGACCACAAAGTCTTGGATGGCGCGGCTTTGCTTGGCCAACGAGTCGGACGTCGTATGATCGATATCGCCTTTCTTGAAACCGGCGTCGGCCAGAGCCTTGGCTAGGTCAGGCACCAGCTTCGCCCATTTGTTCAGTGGCGTCTGCTGGTTCAGCGTAATGCCGTCCGAAGGTGTGAACACGGCCACGCCGCCGGCAGAATTGGACGTCACCGTGGTTTGACCATCTACAACGGTCTTATTGTCTGAGGTGCACGCGGTCAGTGACAGCACCATCGCGCAGGATGCGATAATGGCGGCGAGCAGGGTGGTTGAGCGGCGTGCGAACACCATAAGCGGCGAAACCTCCTCAAGCGGGCGTGAAAACAAGCTGAATCACGATTCTAGTAGGCCGTATACGAAAAAGTCCCGGACCAGTGGACAAATCGCCACATATCCGGGAACAATTAGAGGTATTACGTGCGTGCATCGAACAACTGTCATGATTATCGTGCTGAGGAACATTCCAGATGAAGCACGACAATCATGACAGTTTGCGACATGACATGACCCATGTAGGTCCGCACGATGTGTTCGATGATTTACTCGGCCAGAGCCTTGGCCAGGTTCTCGTCCAGCGCGTTCATGAAGCCGTCGGTGTCGAGCCACGGTTCGTCCGGGCCGATGAGCATGGCCAGATCCTTGGTCATCTGACCGCCTTCAACGGTGTCGACGATGACCTTCTCCAGCGTCTTGGCGAAGTGACGGACTTCGGGCGTGCCGTCCAGATCGGCGCGGTGCTTAAGGCCGCCGGTCCACGCGAAGATGGATGCGATTGGGTTGGTGGAGGTCTTCTCGCCCTTCTGCCAGCGGCGGTAGTGACGGGTCACGGTGCCGTGCGCCGCTTCGGCCTCGACGGTCTGGCCGTCCGGGGTCATGAGCACGGAGGTCATGAGGCCCAGCGAACCGAAGCCCTGGGCCACGGAGTCGGACTGCACATCGCCATCGTAGTTCTTGCAGGCCCAGATGTAACCGCCGTGCCACTTCAGGGAGCTGGCCACCATGTCGTCGATCAGGCGGTGCTCGTAAGTCAGGCCGGCCTCGGCGTACCTGTCCTTGTATTCGGTCTCGAACACCTCGGCAAAGATGTCCTTGAACTGGCCGTCGTAGGCCTTCAAAATCGTGTTCTTGGTGGACAAGTACACCGGGTAATGACGCATCAGGCCGTAGTTGAAGCAGGCGCGAGCGAAACCGCGGATCGAATCGTTGACGTTGTACTGCACCTGGGCCACGCCGCCGTCTTCGCCGTAGTTGTAGACCACGTGCTGAATCGGCTCGGAGCCATCGTCCGGAGTGAAGGTGACGGTCAGCTGGCCGGCTCCCGGAACCTTGAAATCGGTGGCCTTGTACTGGTCGCCGAATGCGTGACGGGCTACGACGATCGGCTTGGTCCAGCCGGGCACCAGACGAGGCACGTTGCTCATCACAATCGGCTCGCGGAAGATCGTGCCGCCCAGGATGTTGCGGATGGTGCCGTTGGGGGACTTCCACATCTTCTTGAGACCGAATTCCTTGACTCGGGCCTCATCGGGGGTGATGGTGGCGCACTTGACACCGACATGGTGCTTCTGGATGGCGTGGGCGGCGTCGATGGTCACCTGGTCATCGGTCTCGTCGCGGTGCTCGATGCCCAGATCGTAGTAGTCGAGGTTCACGTCGAGGTACGGCAGGATCAGACGATCCTTGATGTCCTTCCAGATCACGCGGGTCATCTCGTCGCCGTCGAGTTCGACGACAGTGCCTTCGACCTTGATTTTGGCCATGCTTCCTCCTGATAGATGGTGTGAAGATGATTTAGTCATAGCGCATGTTTGTAACGACTTGAAGCAATCGTCCGGTCCGTGGGAAACGGCCTTGTTGGCGTCCCACCCGGGCAATAGGCTGGAAACCATGTCTCAGGAAATTGAAATCGGTTTGGGCAAAAAAGGCCGTCTCGGCTACGCACTCGACGATGTGGCAATCGTCCCCTCCCGTCGCACCCGCGACCCCGAGGACGTCTCCACCTCTTGGCAGATCGACGCCTATGAGTTCGATGTGCCGGTGATCGGCGCCCCCATGGATTCGGTGACCAGCCCGGCCACCGCCATCGCCATGGGCAAGATGGGTGCGCTCGGCGTGCTCGATCTGGAAGGTCTGTGGACCCGTTACGAGGATCCGACCCCGCTGTTGGACGAAATCGCCGGACTGCCGGCCGATCAGGCCACCGAGCGTATCCAGCAGATCTATGCCGAGCCGGTCAAGCCGGAGCTCATCACGCAACGTCTGCACGAGATTCGCGCCGCCGGTGTCACCGTGGCCGGCGCGCTCTCCCCGCAGCGCACCCAGCAGTTCTACTCCACCGTGGTGGACGCGGGCGTGGACCTGTTCGTGATCCGCGGCACTGTGGTCTCCGCCGAGCACGTCTCCTCCGGCCAGGAACCGCTGAACCTCAAGAAGTTCATCTACGACCTTGACGTGCCTGTCATCGTCGGCGGCGCATCCAACTACACCGCTGCCCTGCACCTGATGCGCACCGGCGCGGCCGGCGTGCTCGTCGGCTTCGGCGGCGGCGCGGTCTCCGCCACCCGCCAGACCA